>OBLT010000180.1_pt1 | contig 48043 bp, 41 predicted proteins | sample 1518721 | NCBI WGS metagenome assembly OBLT01 (sample SAMEA3539307, study PRJEB22396) | soil metagenome | biome: tundra; feature: field; material: soil | place: USA | collected 2010-05 | depth 0.15 m | reverse complement strand
AGACCGGCGGCTTCACTCGTCCCGAGACCGGCGGCTTCACTCGTCCCGAGACCGGTCCTGGTGGCTTCGGCCGAGACTAATCGACCACGCCCGAGACCAAGAACGCGCAAGCCAGCCCCGTTGCCGGCCCGCCTGGACGGGCGGGTACTTGCGTCATCGAGACGTTCGCGCCCCGCCGGATTCAGGCGCGTTGCCAGGCGACGCGAGCCGGGCTGGCGGTATTCGTCGAGCAGTACGAACGCGGCTGGCGCGCCGAGGTCGACGGAAGGGCGGCTCCTCTTCTACGCGCCAACCTGGTCATGCGCAGCCTGCCCGTGGAATCGGGTGAGCACCGAATTGTGCTTGAGTACCAGGCAGCTGGATTGCGCGAAGGGTTCGCGGTCACCGTCGTCGCACTGCTGATCTTGCTGGCCCTTGCCATCGCGGCCCGGGCACGCCGAGCAGGCCCAGCATTAGCAGACAAAGCAGGCTGATGGCCGCGCCCGCGCGCAGGCGTGCCACGGCACCGGCGCCATCATTCTCGGCTTGGTCGCGTTGGTCGCGATTCTCTGGACGTCGCCACGCAACGGCATGTTCAATCGGGCGCCACTTTTCTTCGCAGGGGCGCTGACGAGCCTGTGCGCCGCTGTTCGACTCGGCCAGGGTCAAAGCCAGCTCATCTCACCGGTCTCTTCCACTTTGGCCTTGGTCACTCCGGTCGAGACGCAGCGATACCGCCCGGTGCGGGGTGAAGGGCGCAGTCCGCACCGGGCGACCCCGGGCGAGCCCGAGCTCTCAGAACTGGCTGAGGAACGTCCAGACTTCTTGAGGTCCCCAGCTGTTTGATTCGTTACCGCTATCCGGATACGCGGTGTGGTCACCGTTGAACGAACAGAACTCCACCGGATACCCTGCCTTGCAGCCCGCCATCTTCGTGCAGACGTGAGCACCGCTCGTGACCGATGTGGGAGTCTGCCACGTGCAGCCATCGGCAGTGGACCAATTTTGGGCTAACGACACGCCCCCACTGTAGCCCAGCACCGAATCGTGGGTTCCGTGCGACAAGTACATGGCGACCGGATAGCTGGTGCTGGGCTTGCAGCTACCGCTCATCTGAGCGACCGCGTAGAGGGCGATCGCGCGGACCCCCCAGGTTGCGGTTGCGGTCGGCCCGCCGAGTGGCCTCTCGCACCCGACTTCGTAGGACATACTCGCCCCGTAGCTCCAACCCGTCGCGAAGATGTGATTCATGTCGACGCAGAAGTTGTCCGTGACCTGTTTCACGACGGCATCCATGAGCTGAATGTTGTTGTTCCCGGACGGCCATCCGCAATTACCATCCCCAACCCCAGTCCCCGAACAGGGGGTGCTGCCATTTACCCCGTTGGGGGCCGCGAAGATCGTGGTGTTGTTGGATAGGGGTTGCAGCCCGTAGTACTTCTCGCTGTACACCGACTTGTCGTTGCTATTGAGCGCGTGGATGCCGAGGATGAATTTGTACGGTGTGGTGTTGCTGTAGTTGGTCGGCACGGCGAGGATGTACCGACGCTGCGAGCCGTTGACCGTGATCGAGATTGGGTTGCCGTTGTTGTACTGGCTGCTCGTGATGGTAGAGGTCTTGCCGCAGCCGGCGCTCTGCGCACCAGTCGTGGACCCACCATCGATGCCGCTGCCCGTGCTGCCGCCGGTGCCGCTGCCGCCGGCTCCCGTCGAGCCGGCCGTGCTGCCGTCCCTGCCCGGACCGCCGTCTCTGCCTGTGCCGCCCGCGCCCGTCGTGCCACCGGTCTCATCGGTTCCGCCCGTCGCTACGGTGCCGCCGCTTCCGGTCTTGCCGCCAGCTCCGGTGGTACCGCCCGCGCTGGTCTTGCCGCCTGCTCCGGGGGCGCCGCCCGTGCTAGGGGAACCGCCCGTTCCGACGCTTCCGCCACTGCTCGTGGCGCCCCCGCTGCTCGTGGTGCCCCCGCTGCCCGTGGTGCCGCCCGTGCCGGTCTTGCCACCCGTTCCGGGAGATCCCCCGGTGCCGCCGCCTCCGGCGCTGTTACTGCAACCGACACCCAGTGTGAGGCAAAGGGCCAGGGTCGGCGTCAGCCAGCCCGCACGATGTTGGGACGACGTGGAACCTGAGAACGAGACTCCCTGCGACATGGCGACCCTTCCTTCGGTCGAATCGACCGACACAAACTGTAGGCTCAACCCCTATGCCTAAGCGTAGTCCTACCGGTGCTTTTTCCACAAGGATGCACGAGAGTCAAGGCCGGTCGCGCTGCAGCTCGATGGTGCCTTCAACCATTTCAACCATTCAAAGTCACCTCGCCCGAGCGCTGGGGCAGTAGCTGACCTCCAGGCGCATCACCGTAGCGGCGTCGTATGGAATCACCCGGCGGCGCCGGGGCGCCGTGCGATATGCTGCGCCCGTGTCGCAGAACGCCGAAGGGGCACCGCAGGCGCGCCCGAAACGGGACGTCGAGATCGGGATCTTCCTCGTCGGGCTCGTGTGCCTGATGGTGGAGCTCCTGCACACCCGCATGCTGGCCTTCTTCCTCGGCAGCATCTCGAACTTCCTCGCCATCCCGGTGGCGCTCTTCGGGCTGGCTACGGGCTCGCTGCTCGTGCAGCGCGAGCGCAATGTGGAAAAGACGGACGCGCGCCGCCTGATCGCTTCCCTGCAGACGCTCGTGTTGCCTGTCCTCGCCGCCGCGTTCGTGGGCTTCTTCGCCGTCGCGAACGCGTTCTTCCCGGTCATCCACGTCTCGCTCGAAAACCCGTACGGGGATGCGGCGCGCATGCTGGCCTACTCGGGTATCTTCCTGCCGTCGTACGCGATCTTCGGCGCTCTCCTGGCCCTGTACTTCGACGATGGCGCGCAGAGCATCGGGCGGCTGTACTGCTTTGACCTCGCGGGCGCGGCGTCGGGCTGCCTGCTCGCGCCCCTGGTGCTGACTTGGGCGGGGCTGCCGCCGGCCATCATGACGGTGCTCTTCGGCGCGCTCGCGCTCCTTGCCGCCACGCCGCTCGCCCGCAGGCGCCTCGCGGTAGGCGCCGGCGTGGCGGGGTTCTGCGTGGTCGCGTTCCTGGCGTACCGGGGGAGCGTGTTCAAGGAGCACCCGGACGTCGTGCGCCTGTCGCGCTACGTGCTGCCCGGTTACGACCGCAAGGACCTGGAGGAGGTGCGCGTGCGGTGGAACGACCTCGCGCGCACGAGCCTCGTGCGGGCCGACACCCGCAACTCGAAGGCGGGCGACCCGGCGGGGAGCATCGGGCAGGACGACGGGCTCGGCAACGTGAAGGCGGGCGACCCGGCGTGGGGTATCGTGCAGGACGACGGGCTCAGCAACGTGAAGGTCGCGCGCTGGGATCCGTCGGCCAAGCCAGCGGACCTCCTGCCTTACAGCCTGCACCACACGCTGCCGTTTCTCACGGGACATCCGCCGAAGCGCATCCTCGTGCTCTTCGCGGGCGTGGGGCGCGACATGGTCGAGCTAGACTGCATGGCGCAGGGCAAGGCGGACATCACGGGCGTGGAGCTGAACCGCGCCGTGGTCGACCTGGTCCGAGATCCGCTGCTCGCGGGCATGAACCTGCGCGCCTTCCACGCGCGGCCCAACATCCACCTCGTGGTGCGCGAGGGGCGCGACTTCCTCAACAACGACCGCGGGAGCTACGACCTCCTGTTCGTGGCCACGAACGGCTCGATCAACGACGGGCGCGCCGGCGACACGCGGAAGTACCTCGACACCTACGAGGCCATGGCGTCGTACCTCGACCACCTGGCCCCGGGCCCGGGCTCGATGATGCTGTTCATGAACCAGCCCGTGCTCCACAAGGCCGAGAGCCTGCGGCTGCTTTTCGCCGAGCGCGGCCTCGGCGACTTCGGCAAGGCGGTCTTCGCGTTCGGCGCCCCGGAGACCCGGGGGCAAGACAGCATGGTCGTCAAGCCGGGCGGGCTCACGCCGGACGAGATCGCGGCCATCGAGCGGAAGGTGGCGTCGTGGCCGCACCCGCGCAGGGTGCTCTACTCGCCCTCGGGCGCGGGCGTGCCGAGCTTCGTGGGCGTCGTCCTGGGGCGTACGCGCGGGCCGCTCGTCACGGATGATCGCCCGTTCGTGCACGAGGTGAGCTGGCGCGACTTCGAGCTTTTGCCCGCGAAGGCGCGCTTTGGCGACCAGCTCTATGCCTCGAGCTGGATCAAGGTCTTCACCCTCCTGCTGTTCGGCGCGGTCTCGGTCGCGGTCATGGCCTTTGTGGGACTGCGGCGCGGCCGCGAGCGGCGCGTGCCTTGGCCGTGGGTGCTGTACTTCTTCGTGGCCGGCGTCTCGTACATGTGCGTGGAGATCGGCCTCATTGGCAAGGCCGAGCTTTTCCTCGGCAGCCCGCTCTACGCCGTGGCCGTGATCCTGGCGCTGTTCCTGGCATCGAACGGCCTCGGCGCGTACTTGCAGGATCGCCTGCGCGTGTTCCGCGGCCCGGCAACGCTGGTGCTGCCGGGCATTGTTGCAACCATCGCCGCCATCGCGTGGGGCGTCCTCGCCACGCACCTGTGCAACGCGCGCCTGCTGTCACTGCCCTTGCCGCTCAAGATCCTTTGCGTGGCGCTGTGTGTGGTGCCCGCCGGGACGTTCCTCGGGATGTTCTACCCGTTCGGCGTAGAGCGCGTGGTGGAGGCCGGGCGCCGCGCGGCCGTGCCCGCCACCTACGCCATGGCCACGCTGTCGTCGGTGTGGGGCTCGGCGTGGGCCATGATCGCCATCACTAACCTGGGCTTCTCGGTCGTGATCCTGATGGGCGCCGCAGGCTACGCCCTGACCGGGGCGCTGTACCTCGTCGCCCGCCGCCTCCGCCCGTAGGCATCCCTTACCGGACCGCTGGCACGACGGCGCTTCGGCGATCGTGATGGTGAAGGCGATCGCGCCCGTGGGTCAGCGTCCGTATCCAACAGCAACGATGTTGGCCTGAACCGCGTCTTCGACCGCGTCTGTCGCGTATCCCGTCGTCATCGCTCCTTCGAACCAGTCTCCGACCGAGGCATAGCTGTTGTCGCCGCCCGTACCAAGAATGATGGCTCCCTCCTTCTTCATGGGGTCGTAGCCGTTGCTCGGGTACGGACCCTCGTACATCGTCGTGAGGCCACCGAGCTGGGAATTGCCGGCCTTGATCGCCCAATTGTGGGGCTTGCCTTTGAGCGTGCCGGTCACATAGTCAAAACTGAGCGATTTGTTGTTGGGGTTGACCTTCTTGGTTCCGGCGGCGAGCATATTCTCGATATCAGCCATGATCCAGGGCCCGTTGCCTTCACCAATCGTGTATGTATTTCCGGCGCAGCAATTCCCGAAGTAGAGGGCTTCCATGGTCCCGTTGCCGTCGTTCTGGCTGGTGGTCTCGGCATTCCCGTAGTCGAAGCAGCATTTGTCGTTGTAGTACTTACCGTTCACAACCATGTACATCGACTCCGGTTGGTCGCCTCTTGCCGTGCCAGTGGCCCTGTTGTTGCGATAGCCGACGCCCCCCGGTACATGAATTCCGTAGACTGTGCGGCCACCCAAAGTGATCGTGATCCCGTCCGCAGCTGCTTCTTTGGCATTGTTCCCTATCCAACCTCCCGAGGTGAGGGTGAGATCGTTGTGCTGCGATGACTGGTCGTAGATGATGGAGATGGTGCACTTGGTTCCGCTACAGAATCTTTCCTGCGCGGCGGAGTCCGCCAGCCCTCCTTGGGTCAGCACGCCGATGTCCTGGGTGCTCTTGTCGGCACGTCTGAGCTGGTAGAGCTTGCCGTTGTACGACCCGTAGAGCGCTCGAACCGTACTGTGAGCGGCCACACAGGGCGTGTTGCCAGACTGATAGATGTCACATGGCCCAGAGCCTCCGCCAGAGCCTCCGTCAACGCCTCCGTCAACGCCTCCTCCAGCGCCGCCCGCGCTTCCCGTGCCACCGTGGCCGCCGACCGCGGCGTCCAGGGTGCCACCAGAGCTTCCGGCCACGCCAGCTGCGCCACTGCCGCCGGCCGAGCTGCCGCCAGGTCCGGCCCCCGATGCGCCAGCCCCGCCGGTTCGAGCGCTGCCGCCACTTCCACCGGATTGTGACTGTCCACCGCCGGTTGCGGGGGTCCCGCCCGCAGTTAGGGTTCCACCGCTGCCTGTGCTTCCACCCACGGCGGTTGAGCCACCGGCACCAGCAGTCCCGCCCATCCCGCTTGATCCACCCGAGCCATTTCCACCTGAAGAGTTGGTTTTGCTGCCAGAGCTACCACCTGCTGCAGCATGAAGGTTATCTGGGCCCGACGAGCGACATGCCTCGGCCGCTGCCAAGAAACCTGCTAACGAAAGGAGAGCCTTCAAATCAAGTCGAGTGTGTTTCACAGAGAACCTCGCTTGGTGTGGTCGAGCAATCAAGCCATGGCCCTTCTCTCCACCGGCACACTTCACCCATAGATAGAATGCCTCCACACGGCATTTCCTTTCACGAGAAGCTCTGTCTTCTTCCTTTCTTCATCCCGCGGTCCTGTCCTGTACCAAAACGCGACCGAGCCCGTTCGAGCCGTCGCTCGATAGTAGAAATTGAGCTCCTCTGCGTGGCACTGAGCGTGCTGCCCGCCGGGGTTCCTCGGGATGTTCTACCCGTTCGGCGTAGAGCGCGTGGTGGAGGCCGGGCGTCGCGCGGCCGTGCTAGCCACCTACGCCATGGCCACGCTGTCGTCGGTGTGGGGCTCTCTGCTTCGCCTGCCCTACGCCCCCTAGCCCGGACTACAGGCCCTTGCACACCGGATCGGCGAGCATGGCCGTGGCGAGCTTCTGGAGATCTTGCGTGAGGAGAACCAGTCCGGCGGGGATAGTGCGGCAGGAGCTCATGGCTGGCGAGGCACATTGGCCGCCCACCAGGACCTTGCGGCCGTCGTCGAGGGCGATGGAGTAGACCGTCCCGTCGACCGGCCGGGAATCCGTGCCAAAGATCGGTACAGGGTTTTGCGGCAGGCTCCACAGCCCCTGCACGTCGGGATCGGCCAGGTCGGCGTTGATGGTTGCGAAGGAGACGGCGTCGGCGGTGCCACACGCAGGCAAGCTAGGCGAGCAGATCGCGGTGGCTGCGCCGTCGCGCCCCGCCCGCAAGGAGTAGTCGCGCGTGATGGTGAAGGTGGACGCCGTCAGCCGATTGCTATCCCAATAGATCGCGTTTCCGCCGTCGTGCCCGAAGGTGAGATTGGCGGAGAGGGCACAGACCAAGGCTACGTCGGGGCCAGACGGCTGGTCGGGACGCGCGTCGTAGAAGCAGGCCATCAACGTGCATGCGATGCCGCCACCGGTGCAGGTACATGTGTTGCAGTCGACGCTGAAGGTTTCGCCGATTGCATAGGTGTGCCCGCTTGCGACGCAGGCTTGTGGCCCCGCATCCGGAGTCGTCATCGCGCCCCCCGTTGCGGCCGAGCGTCCACCGGAGCCACGATTCCCGCCCGCGCCGCCCGTGCCCGCGATGGCGCCGCCGGTCCCAGCAGTGGCGCCGCCCGTGCCCACGATGGCGCCGCCCGTGCCCGTGATAGCGCCGCCCGTGCCCGCGACTGCGCCGCCGGTTCCCCCTGTGCCCAATCCGTCCTTCGCGCAAGACATGGCAAAGAGCGAAAAGAAGATCCCAATCGCGATGGCTGCTCGATACGGTGCGTGATTCATGGCTGTCTTCCCCGCAAAGAGCATACCAATCCGTGCGCCAGTGGCACCAGGGTCGGATCACCTTGGAAATGCCTAAGAAAGGCCCTCGGATTGGCGTTGCCGCGGCGAAACTGCATCAGATATCTGATGCAGGGGCGGGCAGGAAACTCCAGGAAGCGTCTGGAACCGTCTCCGAGGGCACCTCCCCTGGGTCGATGGCGCCGTCGATCTTTCGGATCAACGTTTGCACGGGAGGCGGAGGCCACTCGCGTGCTGGCGGTAAGCAGGCGGGATGCACGTTCTCTAGGATGGCGGGACCTTATCCCCAGGAGGACAGCATTTGGCTTGATGGTCCAATGGGCCGCTATTTCTCCGACGGCATGAGCTACGGCGGGCTGATGTCCGAAACCATCGCCTGCCAGTGCCCCGACCTCTTCCGCGCCATCGGTTCGATGTCGGGCAGCATGTTCGGTAGCACACGCTCGCGCGTGGCCAGCCCATCGCAGCATGGATCACACACGGAGATGCCGACACCACCGTACCAATCTCCGGCGATATCACCGCGCGCGACATGATGAACGCGAACAACGGCTGCGACACCACCAATACGTCGACGATCGATCTTGTCGACACGGCCCGTATCGGCGATGCCGCGTCCACCAACGTGACCTGCACCGTGTACAACAAGTGCACTGCCGGCAACTACCCGGTGGTCTGGTGTCCGGTGATCGGCGAGGGCCACGCCATCCCCAGCTTCGCCGGCGCCGAGATCGCCAAATTCTTCGGACAATTCTGATCGCGTGCGGCGGCCAGCGAGGTGGAAGATGTTAGGGCGCGCTTCGCGCGATTTTCGTCTCCGACAATGTCTCTCTCGTGACGCGGATTCTTCGTGGCCATTTGTGGGTTTTTGTTTAAGGCTTCCCCGATGTTGCGAACTGGAGCTCCGACCCGGGCAACCGCCGGTTGCCCGGCAGGTCGTCAGTCGATAGGGTTGAAAGCCTGGGTTGTCGTCGTGGTGACCGTGGCGTCGTTGGGCGCGACGGCCGGCTCCGCCGAGGCTGCGTGGGGCGTGCCGTATCCGCTTCCGCAGGTTCACTCCGCGCCGCCAGATCAGTCGTGGCTCAAGGACGTTCCCGAGAAACCGGGATCTGCTACCGCCGGCAAGGTCGCGGTCTTTACTTTCAAGGGGGACGATGTCTTCGAGCCGATTCGGGCCGCCGTGGTGCGGACGCTGCGCAACCAGCGACTCAACGTCACGGCAGCGCTGCGGCCTGCCGATAGCCCCGCGCAATACCGAGAGATGTCGTGTTCCTCGAATCTGGCCGTGTTCATCGAGGGCGAGGTCAGCGGCGAAGGCGCTCGGCAAACCGTGCGCATCCGCTTGCGCAGCGGTGTCACCGGTCAGCATTTCACCTCGGCAAAGTTCTCGGGATCTACGCAGGCCATCGTCGGCGCGATCGGGAATGCGCTGTGGGGCCGTGTGGGATCGGCCATCGTGCGGACCTGCTCCAGCGCCGCGAAGCCCCGCCGGCGCGAGTCCACCCCGATGTACATCGAGGCCGGCTCACCGCTCGACACCCCCATCGGCTCGTAGCGGGGCCCGGCCGCGCCGGCCCGGTGAGTGCGCAACTACTTCGAGCAGGTGTCCTCGGCTATGGTTTGGTAGCCGTTGCCCTGTTCGAGCTCGACCTTGTGATAGAGCTTCCTTGGCCCCCTGGCGGCCAGGGTCTCCCGCACCTTGACCTCGACGCCTTTCAGAAAACCTGCCTCGGCAAAGGTGACCGAATCGCTGGCCAGCGTCCCCGTGCCCATCATCGACGAGCCGACACTGTCATAGCTGAGGAAGGTCGCTTGCTTGGCGCTGGCGGCATATCCAATCTGGAACATGCCGCTGGTCGCCGCCGTGGTCGCGGTCTTGCCGAGCTTGAATTCTCCGTGCCATGAGTACCCGCCGAACTGTTTCTTGATGGTTACCTCGGTTTTCGCGCTCGGGGGTTGCGACCCCGGCCCCAGGGAGCCCGCGGCGAACTTCGTGTCGCACGTCCAGTTTCCCTCGAAAGCCTTCATGAAGGCTTCCAGCTTCTTCGAGGGAGCTTCTTGCGCGGCAGGCGCGGTGGGTATCGTCTCCGGTTTGGGTGGCACGAGGGCCGCGGGAACTGCGGTCCGTGCCGCGGGCTTGGTCGGAATCGAGCTCTCCTCGAACGGGTCAGCGTAAGCCGCGGCCTTCCCCGCCGGGGTTGGCTTCGCCAGCGAAGCGGCCTTCGCCGCCGGCTTGGCGGCCGAGCTCTCCGCCTTCGCGACGGATCCGGACCAAGCCATGGCCAGGGCGAAGAACAAAGCAGGAATGGCGCCGTTGGTCATTATCGGTGCTCCTCCGTTGGTGCGGGTGGGCTGCTCGAAAGGACATCGAAGATACCCGCGAATCTCCACCTCGGCCATGGGAGTTGCCGGCCGCAAGATCGCGTGGGCAACGAACACCCGCTCGTCAGTGCAGCGGCGACGTATCGCGGCTCAGGCAATCCATCGCTGAGCGGTTTGCCAGCGGTAGCGTGCCGTCATTGACGACCAAGTGGGACACAAACTGCACGCTTGTCCTCATTTGAGCTGCTTACGTCGCCGCCAGAGAGCATCGAGGCTCCACGGTCCGGCGCCGTAGGCGGCGAAGAACAAGAAGATGAAGCAGAACAGGACCGCCGCCTCGCCGTGGTTCTGGAGTGGCCAGGTGCCCCGAGGTTGGTGGAACTGGAAGTAGGCCACGGCCATCTCGCCCGAGAGGATGAAGGCCACGAGCCGCGTGAAGAGGCCGGAAAGAATGAGCAGGCCGCCGACCAGCTCGAGTAGGCCCCCGATCCCAATCTGGGACATGAGCTTGGGATGTCCTCCGTGCACGGCCGGGATGCCGCCGAACCAGTCGAGCACCTTCATACCGCCGGCTTGCATGAAGATGAGCCCCGCCACCACGCGCAGCAGGAGCACGGTAATCGCTATCGCCCGATCTCTGTTCATGGTGTGCCTCCCTGTTTTTCGAGGAGTCCTTTGAGGATGTTGAGGTCCTTCTCGAAGCCCTGCCGGAGCGAGGTGACGGTGGCCGCGTAAGCGGACGGGCCTTTGTCACCCCGGGGTCCAACGTATTCGTCCGAGACGAACTGAGCAAGCAACTCCAGCTTGTTCGGATTGATGCACTCTTCATAAGGCCACCGCACGAGCTGCCTGTTGTTTTCCGGTGTACTTTCCACTGACGTCTTTGCCCCCACGGGTTCGGACCCGAAACCGACGATCAGTGCCAGGAGTGCCATTGCCCTCACGTGTTCCTCTCCTTGTGTCAGGATCCCCGACGCGGATCGTCTTGCTTGGTAAGCCCCCAGGTACTTCGATGTCGAGCTCGGCCATTCGATCCCCCTCCCAGGTCGATTTCCCCAACCTGAGCCGTACGGCCATGGCCGCCTCGGCACGCCGCCATCCTTACACCCACTGCGCATCCTGGAATTCACGGCACCGGGGTGCATGGGCGACGTGTACGGCGACTATCCAGCCGCGCCCGTCGTGGGCAAGCCGCGCCTCGACATCAGCAGACAAAGCAAGCTGATCACCGCACCCGCGCGCTGGCTGGGCGTTTGGTATTCGTGTAGTTAGAACCAGAACACCATCGAGAGCACGTAGAAAGTGCCGGGAACGCCGTTGTCCCATCTTCGTCGGGGCAGGACATTGTAGGCGCCGGCCGATGCCACGATTTCGGATTGATTGTCGAACGTCCACGAGGCGCCGCCGAATGGTTCCAGCGCCGCTTCATCCAAGCGGTCGATCGGTGCATACGGATTCAGATCGGCGAAGAGGTTCAGATGGTGCGTGGCCTGCACATTCAACTCGACCACGAACGAGCCGCGCGCAGACGTGTCGGACTGGGACGACCCCGGATCGATTCGCCGATTGAGGTCGAGGCCCATTTCGAGGGCTACCACGTGTCCGAACAGGATCTTCGTACGCGCTCCGAGCTCCCATGCCCAGGTGAGCGGCTGCGCGCTTCGTGCAACCGAGATATCGCCGAACAGTTTGAGTTGCAGGATGCGCGAGCGAAGTACGCCATAGGCCGCGCTGAACCCGGTTCCATTGTAGCGATTGATGTCGTTGCAACCGCTCGGAGCCGACTCTTCCAGGCACAGAATGCGCGGCGCAGAGAATGCCAAATCGAATCGTTCGGTTATGCCCAGGCGCACCCACGCGCCCAAGGCGAGGTAGGGATTGAACGCGTAAGGGGCGCCAGCGGCCGTAGTCAGGGGACCGGACTGGGGCCGAAACACACTGGATCGCAACCCCAGCTCGAACATCCCTTCGGGCAAGGTCTGCGGGCGGAGCACGTACTCGATTGGCCACTGATCGAGGGGCGAGGGCTGAGGGGCGGGCTGAGGGGCCTGCGGCTCCACGACCGGTGGCGGGACAGGCGCTGGGGGAATCGGGGCTTGCGGCGGACTTGCCGGGGCCTCGGGTGGCTGCTCGAGCGATTCCAGCGAGCTAGGCGGCACCTCATCCGCTGCGCGGGCCGCGCGGATCCCGAAACCGAAGACAAGAGCGAACCATGCGACGAGAACGAGGTGCAGGCGAGTGGTCATCTTCTAAGGAACTTCGACGGCTCCCAGATCGCACGCGGCGGTATTGCGGGCCTGCCCTCGCTGGTCGGAGGTTTCGCAGTTGGCTCCGGCTGCCAGCACGGGGCTTTTCACATCGGGCAGCATGGTGAAGGTGGGACCTCCGTTGTCCGCCGGATCGGCCAGCATCGGATCCGCTGCGGTCACTCCGGCGATGCACGAATCCGAGCCCGCGCCCTTGAGGTCGGTCACCCACTGAAGGTCGTGGTCGCCTGTTCCGGTGGCCGCGCAGCTATAGGCCTGGCCCCAAGGATTGCCCGCCTTGTTGTCGAAGAAGACCGTGTTCCTGAAGACCCAATCAGTGCCGCCAAAGAGAGCGCCGCCCTGCCCGTTCGCGAAGTTCTTGGCGATGGTCACGTTGTTAAGGCGCAGCTTGTCGCCGAAAATCGCACCACCGAAGCCGTCCGTGACTTTGTTCGCGTAGAACGTGGAGTTGCTGATGGTGCAGGTCGGCGCGCAGTCGAGCCAGAGCCCACCGCCGTGAGTCTCGGCGGTGTTGGATAGAAAGCTCGTGGCCTTGATGGTGATATCACCATTGCTGACGCGCATGCCACCGCCCATGGACAAGCCGGTGCCACCGGCATCCTTGCCAACCGTGTTCCCTTCGACGGTGCAGCGATCGATGATGATTTTGTCCGGCGGATACACCCACAAGAACGCTGCGCCCCCTGCCCCATAGGCCTTGTTGTTCTGGAACCGGCTTCCGCAAAGCTCGACCGTTCCTCCCACGGTATCGCTACCGTTCTGCTTGTTCCGGTAGGCGGGGTCAAGAGCGCCGTCGGATCCGATGGCGCCGCCGCCGCTGTCAACGAAGGTGGAGTTGTCCGTGAACACCGAATTGACGACGTGCAAGGACGACCAAAGGTTGTAGATGGCCCCGCCGTACGCAGAGTGATTGCGCCTAAACTGGCTGCGCACGACGGTCAGCGAGCTACCCGTCCCCACCGCGACGGCTCCTCCGGAAGTACCCGCGGTGTTGTCCTCGAACGTGCATCCGATCACCTCCACAGTGCTCCGCCAGCCTCCTGACACGGCTCCCCCGGACGCATCTTTCGCTGCCTTGCCGTTGATGAAGCGCAGGTTGCGTACGGACAGCTTGCTTGTCACCACGAAGATCTGCGACGTTCCGCCGCCATCGAGAGTGATCTTTCCTTCGCCATCAACAGCGGTCTCCTTTCCGACCTGGATGGCCGTGGAAATCGCAATCGATACCGGGGCATTGCCGCAGTTGAAGGTGACGTATCCGCCCGAAGCAACGGCCTGCTTCAGGGCGTCGGCCGTGCAGCTCGCTGCCGTTCCGCTGCCCACGGTCAGTTGCGATGTCGGGATCGTCCATGGGGTCGGCTCGTCGCAGATCTGGGTAGGCGCAGACGTGTCGCTGGGTGTGGTGCTGCCGCCACCGCCCGAGCTCGCGCCCGAGCCGCCCGTCGAGCCCACATCAAACGTGCCGCCACTACCGACGCCAGAGCCCTTACCGTTCGTCCCGCACGCCCCAGCGGCTAGGACAACTGCTACTAGACAAGCTTGCACACCGACAATACGCATTGGCTTCTTCCTGCGACAGCTCACTATACTCTCGTCTTCTGCCAACTGACCCAGAAAGCCGCCCCGTCGCACCGCGGGTCTTCTCGGCGTCGCCTTGGCGATATCGCCGTTCGCTTGATCGCCTGCGCCAAGCTGATTCCCGGTCACGGTCGTCGCACTGCTGATCTTGCTGGCGCTTGCCATCGCGGCACGGGCAGGCCCAGCAGGCGCAGTATCAGCAGACAAAGCAAGCTGATCACCGCACCCGCGCGCAGGCCGGACGTTTGGTATTCGAGAACGATTCTGTGCGTGCCAGGTTCGAGCGGTAGCGCGCGCATGATGAGATTCGCGCGCAAGAGCCGCACCGACTGTCCGTCCACTTGTGCGTGGTGCAGGCGCTTCGTCGCAGGGAGTTCCCTAAGCCGCTCGGTGGCGGCATCGTGATTGTGTCATATCCCTTCAACTTCACCGCGGGTGCTGCGGACGGCAACTAGCGCGAAGGCCTTGATCAGCTATCCTTCTGGACATGTCAGGCAAAAGGAAGCGAAGCATCACTCCGTTGATGGTTGGGCATCCTCTGGGCGAGCAAGACTCGTTCGGCCGCACGGCGGAGCACTTCTTTACTGAAGGCGAAGAGCATGAAGCGCGAGGGTGGGACGATGCCCTGCCGCTCGATGACGAGCGCGAGCCGAGGCGCCGAGGTGGATCCATCGACAAGCTTCCGCGCCGGCGGAGCGCCGTCTTCGCTCTTGTCGCGCTCTGTGTTTGTCTGGTCTCGGGAGCCGCGGCCGGCGGTTTTGCGCTTTTCACAAAGGGCCGTGTTGGAGGCCCCATGGCGACCATCCGCTCCTGGTTGTCGGTGACGTCTCGCGAATCGACCACGGGCCCGACGCCGAATCCAATACCGCCAGAGAAACCACCGGAAACCAACACAGCGCCGCTCGGGCCGGCGCCCACGCCAGGACAGGCGACGCCACAGGCCCCTGCCGCCGTGCCAAAGGCTTCCGAGGCGATTGCGATTCCTGCAAGAGTCCCGCGCCCCGAGTACAAGACCGAACAGGCGGCACCTTTGCCGGATGTCGAGGGCCGGGAGAGACTGAGAAAAGACGCACTCGCTACCCGCAGGCGACGCCGAGACAATTACGTCTGGTCTACGGAGCTAAATGCGTTGGTTCCCATCTCGTCGATGCCGAGGTAGAGCAACCGCCATCGCAATCGGACGCAGCAACGGGTCGACCTCCGGCTTTCGGGAGCCCGCCTTGAGAACGCGCGCCCCATCGCACGCTCGTTCGCCAGCGACGTGGCCAACTCGATCTAGGTTCTCTTCCTGGTGATTGGCGCGAACGACCACTCGCAGTTCCCCGTTCGGCATGTAATGCAAATCCAAAGGTGAACCATGTTGCGAAACGCGAGCTCTACGAACGGTGAGATTCTTTTCGTGCTCATTGCACTCGCCGGATGCGGCTCTTCCGGTCAGTCGCCGGTTGAACAGGACGCGGCGGCAACCACGGGGGACGTGGCCATGGTCGCCGAGACAGGACCAACACCGCAAACCGCGCCTACGCTCGAAACCGGCGTCGACGAAGCGGCATTGGCCGCGGCCGTGACGCCTCAGGTGATTCAATTCACCCGCGCCACACAGCCCGATGCTGCTGTTGCCGACACCATCCAGTTGGGAAGGCCCTGGGGTGAATTCGACGTTCACAAGGGGCCGCGGTTGGTGTTTCGCGGCTCCTGGCGTTTGCTGGCGGCAATCAGCGGCGATTACTTCGCCGTCGTCGGGGTCGTCCGCGACGGCGACAGCTACAAGATGATAAGCATTGGCTCGGCCGTGGCCGTCCCAACCATGGTCGCGCGCGAGCAATTACCAGCCGTGAGTGCGGCGCTGGATCGCGGCCGGGCCGGTTTCTTGCGATGCATTGGGGAGGGGGGCGACTCGCTCCTCGCCTATGAGGCAGAGACCGTCGCCGACGCGGGTCATGCGGAGATCAGGGTGCAGCCGCTAGGGGGGGATAGGAGGTCCCAAGGCATCGACGCCAGCGCGGACGGGGTGGTCGAAATGAGCCTCGACGAGCTCAACCCGATGCTTCCGGACGAGTAGGTCGGTATCCGGGGAGCTGCTTCCGATGACAAAAGTCCTCGTCGGCTCAAAGATGATAGGGAGCGGCAGCTCGTGTAGTGCCGTCCATAGAGCCGTTGAAGCTCTCGACAGACGCTGGCCAAATTGGAAGGCGGGCCGATGCGCAGGCCGGCGCCACAACCTCAGATGTCTGAATTGCCGTGGGGGCGCCCGACCTTCTGTCCCAGATCTTTCGCCAGCGCGACGGCTTTCTCGCGCGCCGCAAGGATGGCCATGGAGCGGGCGCGGGCGCGATGCTTGCGCAGCTCCGTGTTGCGAAACTCGATGTTGTGGACGTAGTTGACACCCGCTTGCAGGACCCCGCTCAGGAGCGACTCGAACTTGGACAGGTCGTGCAGAATAACCGCGATTCTCCTTGTGACGGAGTGTTGCGCTCGAAGCCGCTGCTGCAGGTCGAGCCTTCGCGCAGGGCCGACCTCGCAGAGGTCGACCACGCTACCCCGCCCAGCCCGAGTGGTGACTGATCAGGCCCCACCGGGCAGCCGACCGGAGCCAGGGACAGGCCGACGATTGAGTGTCATTTCCCGTATCCCACGGCGGCGATGTTGGCAGCCACGGCATCGTCGGTTGCGTCGGAGGGTTGGCCCGCGGTGATGGCGCCTTCGTAGAACGTCCCCCACGCCGAATTGCTGTTGTCGCCGCCCGTGCCCAGGAGGACTGCGCCCTGCAACTGCCAGTTGCCAGGAGCGGTTCCGTTGTAGGCGGTCGTGAGGGTGCCCTTGGTAGCATCCCCAACCTTGAGCGCGTATTGCGGCGAATTGTTCGTCGCACCCGTTTTGAGAATGCCGAGTGCGTACGCGATTGCCTTCATTGACGGGTTATCGGGGTTAGCCTTGCGCCCGCTACACGTCAGCTGGCCTGATCCGGGTGTACCGCACGCTGAGCCTCCAGCCCAGACGCCCGCCTCGAAGTCACCCTCGAACCAGGGTGCGCTACCAGCGCCTTGACCCCAGTAGGAGGTTCCGAGGTTGACTGCCGCCATGGCTCCGGTGGGGCCATTGCCATTGTTTGTTTCGGCGTTTCCAAAGTCGAAGCAACACGCGTTGCCAGCATGCGTGCCATCAGCGAGCATGTAAACGCCCTGCGCGGCGCTGCCTGTCGGAATGCCGCTGGTCTTGTTGTTCCGATACCCATATCCTGACGGGGCCGACCCGGACGGCAAGCTCGGTGGGTTTGGGAAATAGACTGAGTACACCTTGTGGCCACCGACCGTCAGCGAGTGGCTCGCCGGTACTTCGTAGTCCGGTCCAGGCTCATACGTGCCGGCCGGTGCCTGGGTGAGATCGTTGCCCTTGCCGGACTGGTCGTAAAACCGCGAGAAGGTACACGCGGCCGTTCCGCAGAACGCGTCTTGAGCTGCCGAGTCGGCGAAGCCGTCGGCGGTCAACCCGATATCCTGGGTCGTCCCCCCTGTGGTGCCCCCCCCGGTGCCAGCCGGTTGATTGCCCTTGAAGACGTTGTTCGTCCCCCCCTTCCTAACCTGGTACAGCGGCCCCTTGTAGGAGCGCAGGAGAACTCTAATCGTACTGAAAGCGGCCACGCACGGGGTGTTCGCCGTCGCGTACAAGTCACAGGGTCCCGTGGCGTTCGAACTCGAGCCGCTCGAACCCGCGCTTCCGCCCGAGCCCGAACTGCCGCTCGAAGCGGTCGTCCCGCCCGAGCCGGTCAGACCGCCCGTGGAGGCGAGGCCACCAGAACCTCTCGCACCGCCCGCGGAGACGTTGCCGCCAGAACCGATCGTTCCGCCAGTCGAGGCATGGCCGCCGGCGCCGGTCGCCCCGCCTACCCCGCCCCCCTGAGCACCGCCCGACCCACTGCTCGATGTGCCACCCGAGCCATCGGCGTTGTTGCCACCCGCCCCACTCGACTCACCCGTGGAGGTCGAGCACGCGGAACCCACGAGCCAGAAAGACGTGACCAGGACGCCAAGCGTTATGCGGTAGATCATGAAGGTCTCCTCAAAGGGCAGTCTACGCCATCCCGCCCTGGTCGACGTGCCGTCAGTTCAGCAAGTCTCCGCCCTCGCCACCAGATTGCGAGGGCGGCGGCCGGGCAGGCCAGAGTTTGGGCTCCTCGGCGACGGGCGCGGCGAAGCCGCGTGGGGCAGGGGGCAGGCCGAGCAGGCCCAGCATCAGTAGACAAAGCAAGCTGATCATCGCACCCATGCGCAGGCCGGGCGTTTGGTATTCGAGAACGATTCTGTGCGTGCCCGGTTCGAGCGGTAGCGCGCGCATGATGAGATTCGCGCGCAAGAGCCGCACCGACTGTCCGTCCACTTGTGCGTGCCAACCTCGGTCGTACTGTTCGACAAAAACGGCGAGGCCGCGCTCGTGCGCAGTGCAGGTGGAAACCAGCCGGTTGTTGCTGTACGAGTCCAGGCTGCAAGTGCCGGCTCGACCGGGTGGTGCAGAGAACACAGGGAGATCACTGTCCGGCGCCAGCCACACGCTCTCGCCAGCTACAACTTCGGGTTCGTACATTCGCTTGACGGTCTGGTCGTCGGACAGCACCTCTGCGTGGCGGGCCAGGTACACACGCGACAGGGCACCGGTGACGTGGTAGAGGCGCGCGCCGGGCAAGGGATCCAGCAGCGGCTCGAGTCCTGGGCGATCGTTCTTCGCAGCGGCAGGATCTGCGACGGGCAGCATGGCGTAGTCCGCACCCAGCAGCCGGAGCGCGCTTTGTCCAACGGCAAGTCCGGCATCCCAGACCCTATCGACCGAAGCTGGGATGGCGGCATCGTACCCAGGCAGGGTTGCGATCCCCCAGACATTCGCCGTGTTGGTGATCAAGGTTTGCACCATGCGAATTTCCGCGTCAGGGGTTGGACTCGCCGAGGCCCATTTGTTCACGGCCTGATCCGTGAGATTCGAGCGGTAGAGGCGAGGAGGAGCTGCGGGGTGCGAGCGGAGCTGCAACGCCAGGCGCGCGGCTGGCGGTGGATCGCCGGCGATCCGTCGCGGGCCGAATCCCAGCAAGGGCCAGGCAGCCGCGGACAAATCGAACGTGACGACGGCGACCAGCAACAGGGGCGCGAGCGGCGAGGCACGGCCGGCAAGAACGTGCACGGCGAGCATTCCGAGGGTGGCAAGGCCACCGAGCAACGCTCCGTGAACGGCGAAGACGACCCACGCCGGGGGAAACGTCAGGGCCGAGACGAAAGCGAAGGCAACGATGAGCAAGAGCAGAACGCCCGTGCGACGCCAAGGCTGCCGCTCATCCGAGAGAATGCGCCTGGCCCCCAGGCTGGCCAGGAGCGCGAACATGGCCACGACCAGGACCATGTACTTCTCGGGATAGCGCATGTAACTGAGCGGAAACACCACGCGCCTGAAGATGGCGTGTGCGGGGGTGTGCTTGCCGAACGCCAACAGCAACGCGACCGTCGCGAGACCACCGAGCAAGAGCGCCAATCGGCGCCCGCGGCCAAACGCGGCCAACGCCAGCGCCAGCACGCTCGCGCCCATGTACACACTGTATGAAAGCGGAAGTCCGTCGAGGCGGGGCTCACCGACGACGGTCGCCGCCGGGTAGACGCCGTAGGCATCGCCCATGGACTGGGGAAGCGCGAGCTCGACCAGGCGCAGGGGGTGCAGCGAACAAGATTCGGCGACCTCGCGCGAAAGCGGTGCTGCCCGCTCGGTGCTGCCCTGGAGCATGCGGGCCGGAAGAATAACGACGGCGCCTACCCCGAATGCAAGCACGACAGCGACGACAGCGATGGCGAGCCAGCGGGGGCGCGCATTCGGTAGCGATGGATCGCCACGACGTTGATATGGAAACCCTCGAAGGGTTTCCAAGCCTTCCCGCGATGCTCCGTGGCCGGCCAAGCCGGCCGGCTTCGCACGCGACTCGACCGCTTGCAGAACGATCGCGAAGAGGACGCCAAACCCGGCGCCGATCATGGCCAGGAAGATTTCGCCGAGCAGCACGGCGAAGACGCTGGGCAGGGCGGCCTTGACCAGGCCGCGACGCCAAGCCGTCCCGCCCGCGCGCAGACTGTCGAGCAAGGCGACGTGTCCGACGGCGGCCCAAGGGATCCACGCATCGGCGAAGAGCAGCAGGCCCGACGTCCACTGGGCCGTGGTGTAGCCCGAGAGCGCCCAGGAAAGCCCGGCGATGATGATCGCTTTCGACGAGCCACCCAAGCGGCGCGCCAGCCAACACACGCCGACCGCGCCCCACGCCACGTGCGCGAAGCACTGCCAATTGAGCATGCTGGCCACCCAGCCCGGCCCGACGAGAAGAAAGAGCCAATTGGGCGGATAGAAAATGCCGTAGAGCGGATCGCCGAACACCGGAAAACCAAGCCCCTGGTAGGGATTCCAGCCGGGGAGCTCGCCACGCAAGAGCGCCGCGCGCAGGAACGCGCGCGCGGGAAAGCTCCAATGGGCGATGTCGCGGAAGAACAGAATCTTGCCGAGAAAAAGCGGCAAATAGGCCGCGCACAGGATCCCCAGCGTCCACAATAGCGGCCGCCATGGCCACCGCCTTGGCTTGTCGTCGGGAGGGGAAGCTGGCTCAGTCACGCTGGATGATTAGAACACAACCGCCATCGGATTTTTCAACACAGAGGACACAGAGGACACAGAGGCTAGAAGAAACGGGTTTTCCGGATCCGAATCCCTTCCCTTCCTATCCGTCTCCGTGTCCTCTGTGTCCTCTGTGGTTACACCACTTGGCCACCTTGGCGCGTGGCCGCCAACGTACCGCAGGCGGCGCCGATGTCCTGGCCGCCAGCGTAGCGGCGCACGAGCGGGATGGAGAACTGGGACAGCTCGTCGCGGAAGTCGCGCACCTCGGCCTCGCTGGGTGGCTGGAATTTTCCGCTGGCATCGTTGACCGCGATGAGATTCACCTTCACCCGCACGCCGGCAAAAAGGTGGGCCAGATCTTGCGCGGCTTGCCGACTCATGTTGACGCCCGCGACGCCCACATAGGCCAAAGTCACGCGATCCCTGCTGACCGCCGCGTGCTCGCGCACGGCCTTGGCCAGCTCGGAAAGTGGCCAACGCTCCTCGATGGGCATGAGCGGCAGGCGCATCTGGCGCGTGGGCGCTGCCAGCGAAACGATGAGGCGAAAGCGCTCTTTCTCGGCGGTGAAACGGCGGATGGCCGGCACGATGCCCGCGGTGGAGATGGAAATGGCGTCGGCCGAAATGGCCAGGCCAGCGGGATGGCAAAGCACCCGCGCCGCGGACATGACGTGGTCGTAGTTGAGCAGCGGCTCGCCCATACCGAGGAAGAGCACGCCACGAATGGGATGCTCGGCCTCGCGCACGATAGCTTGCACCTGGGCCAGCATTTCCCAGGTGGCGAGATTGCGCGCGAATCCCAGCTTGCCGGTGGCGCAGAAGGCGCAGGCCAGGGCGCAGCCGACTTGCGAGCTTATGCACACCGTGTACTTGGCCGTGGGCAGGGCGACCAAGCCCTCGGCCTCACCGCGCCGGCGCTTTTCCTTCAGCGCGCGCGCAACTGCCGGATCGGGCAACGGGATGCGCACGGCTTCGATTTGCGCGCCGTCGGGAAGACGGAACAGGTACTTGACGAAGCCGTCGTCGGCGCGCCGGCGTTCGACGATTTCGAGGTCCGGGTAGTGCGCCTCGCGCGCCAGGGTCCGACGCACTTCGGCCGGCAGTTGTTCGAGATCGTCGAGACTCGTCGCCCACTGGGCGTGCACGCGCGCGAACACCTTGCGCGCCACGCGCTCGCCCACGCCGTAGGCAGAAAGCACCTGGCGCATCGCCGGCCAGTCGAGATCGCGCAGAATCAGCGGACTGGCCAAGGTGCGTTTGCCAATCAGCGACCGTTTCCGTCGCGGTCGCGCGAGTGCAGAAGGTCGAGCGGAGGCGCTTCGCTTTCCACCACGTAGGCGAATTCGCGTTTGAATTCTTCGGCCGATTTCTTGGGATTGCACACCGATCCGAACATGGTCAGCACGGCCGGCTCCTCGAAGTCGTCGCGCCGCAGGCGGATCATGTAGCGACGGGCGATGGCGTAGCGGGTGGACTTGATGTCCACCATGCGCACGCGCGTGCGGCCGGTCTGCGGGTCGAGCAGTTGGGCGAACGGTATGGGTACGAAGTTCCCGGCCTGCAGCGACACCATGGCGGCGTTGCCACCCGAAAACAGGAACTTGGCCGCGCAGTAGCCGAGGTCGCGCGTGTATTCCATGTCGTAGGGCACGGGATCGGCGCAGCGCAATTCGTAGCCGATGTCCTTGGAGACGATGGTTACCTTGGGCACGCCCAGGTCGCGCAAGCGCGCGTTCACGGCTTTCTTGATGCCGTCGCCCAGGTTCAATTCGGACACGCGAATGTGGCCGTGTTCATCGCGTTCGATGCTGCCCAAGCGCTTGAGGTCTTCCTCGGACAAGGCCACGGCCAAGCCCTCGGCCAGCACCGCCACGCCGTAGCGCCGCCCTTCGGCCAGGCGTTTAATGATGGCGCCGGCCAAGATGTCGACCAGGATGCGCAGGGTCGCCTTCTGGCGCGGGAATTCCTCGGGAATCACGGTCAGGGTCGCGCCCGCCGCCTTGCCGATGCCGAGCGCCAAGTGGCCGGCCTTGCGCCCCATGGCCACCACGAAGTACCAGCGCGAGGTGGTCTTGGCGTCGACCATCAGGTTCTTGACCAGCTCGACGCCCAGGTGGCGGGCAGTGTTGTAGCCGAACGAATCCACCGACGGGTCGAGGTCGAGATCGTTGTCGATGGTCTTGGGCACGTGGACCACGCGCAACTTGCCCGCCGCCTTTTCGGAAACCTTCATCGCGGAATAGGCGGTGTCATCGCCGCCGATGGTAATGAGCTGGGTGACGCCGAGGCGGTGCAACGAATCCACCACCATGACCAAGTCTTCGTCCTTCGTGGTCGGGTTGGCGCGCGAGCTACCCAGGAACGAGCCGCCGCTGAAGTGAATGCGGCTGACGTCGCCGATCTGCAAGGGGCGGATGTCTTCCAAGCGCCCCTTCATCAGGCGATCGAACCCGTCGCGAATGCCAAGCACCTCCACCCCCTGCAAAAGAGCGCGAATGGTGGCAGCGCTGATGACGCTGTTGATGCCGGGTGCAGGGCCACCACCGACCAGAATGCCAAGTTTCTCTTTGGGCACGATCTACTTCTCCTTGTCTTCTCTATGAGGTCTTGGCGCCCTCGCGGGCCATGGACCGGGGCGGAAGCTAGCACAAGCCAGTCGCGCCAGTCATGGTCACCAGCCCGACCGCATCGGGGGTTGCTCCTTCTTCGGGGCGGCCGGCGCCTTGTCCGGCTCGGCCGCGGCCTCGCCCAGGGTACGCAGTTGGCGATCGATCTGTTCGCGCACGCGGGGTGACTGCTCGACGGCAAGCTGCCTGTGCAGAAACTTCGCCGCGGTCGTCGCACGGGTCAGGCCCAGCGCAATGGCCGCGTCCAGGCGAACCTCGACGTCGTCGTTGTCGAAAAGCGCTGCCAGCTGTTCGACCGTGTCCACCCCGACGGCCATCCAGCCGAGTGCCACCGCGGCCCTACGAACAATCAGGCGATCCGTGGCGTCGGTGGCCTTGGCCTTGGCAGAAACTAGCTTTCCGAGGAAGACCCGCACGCCCACGGTAGGTACCAGGCGCAATGCGGCCACGGCGCGGGCTCGGATCAGCCCTTCGGCCTTGGTGTCGGACGCAATCGCCATCAGGGCATCTTCGGGCGCCTTGGCCAGCGCGCGCAGCTCGGCGGCCACGGCCACGTCATGGGTTGCAAGATAGGCTTCACATTGGGAGCGACCTTCCCTGGCCTTACCCCCGGCGGGGGCAGGCGCGGACGCGGGTGAGGCGGCCAAGGTGGAAAGCACGATGGCGAGATACGTCAGATGCACGATGAGACGGTAGCACAGACCTTAAGGTATAGTGCGCTCCAACCGGATCCTTCGGAGGCCTCCATGCATCGTTACGCGCGCATGTTTCAATTGATTGCCATCGCTATCCTCGCTTTCGCACCCACCGCGTTCGCCCAAGAGAATTCGCCCATGCCCCAGCCAGAAGTGGCCGGCCCAACACCAGACGCCACACCGCCAGCCGAGCCCGGCGCTGCGTCCGCGACGGAGGAGAACCCGGCATCCGCCGCGATAGCCGCACCCGCCACCGCCGTCGGCAATCAGGCGAAGTACGGCCTCGGCATTCGCGTTCGTTGGGTTTCGGTACCGAGCTGGTTTCTCGGACTCTTCACGCAAAAGAACGTGTCGCTTTCGAGCTACAGCTATGCCCTGGAAGGCTATCGCCGCAAAGTCGATCGCGACGACCCCCACCGCACCTGGGAGCTTTCAGCGGCCATCGGCTTCCAGAATATGAGCCCGGGCGATGGGTACTGGCTGGGCAAGGGCAAGGACATCACGCTGGACACGGATCTGGTCCAGGCGCGGAATTTCTCCCTAATCACCATGGATGCCGCGTTCATCTCGCGCCAGTACTTCAGCCCCTACTTCGGCATCCACTACGGCGCCGGGCTCGGGTTGGCGGTTGTGCGCGGCAAGATCCTGCGCACGTCGGCGACATACAATCAAGCGACGGGGCAGTACACCGTCATCTCGAACGGAACCCAGATCTGCGACGTCAATGCGAAATGCAACGAGGCCGCGCTCGTTGCAACGCAGACCGGGAAAGACAACGGCCCCGGCGATCCGCACCGTTTCCAGGAAACCTCCATCCCGGGCGCCATCCCCATCATCAACCTGCTTTTCGGCCTCGATTTCCCCATCCCCGACGCCAAGGGGCTCGAATTCCGCATCGAGGGCGGTTTCTACGACGCCTTCTTCATCGGCGGCACGGCAGGGTACGTCTTCTGATTAGTTTTTCGCCTTGGCCGTCGGCGCTTGGCCGACGACAGGACGCAGGACCACGCGGCCTTTTCCCCGCAGCACTTCGATGGGCAACGCCACGTTCATCGCGGACGAGGCGATGAAGGGGCGCAGATCGCGCGGATGAGACAAGGAGCGGCCGGGCGGCCCTAGCACGATGTCGCCCGAGCGGAGCCCCGCCGCCGCCGCCGGGGAGTGGGAAAGCACCGACGTAATCTGCGCGGCGCCGTCGGGCACCTGCAAGCTTTTGCGCCGACCGTGGCTGATGGGAACGAAGGTGATGCCCAGCCAACCGGGCCGGGAAGCGGCCGCGCGCTTCTGATCCTCGGCCAGGGGCGGCAGCCTTGCCGTCTCGGGCGCTTCGGCAATGCGCGGTAGGCCTGGTACCGGCAAGGCCAGATCCTCGCAACGGGTAAGCGCCTCGACGGCCTGCACCTGGTGCTGGTCGCGCTTGCTCCAAAGGCGCCCCGCCACGCTCGTCAGCACGAAGCGCATGCGCAGAAGCGCCGCCACGCGGATTTCGCTGCGATAGCTGATCTCGTCGGTGGTCGTCATCCCCGTGACCAGACGGTTGGCCTCGCTCATGCGCAACGGATCGGACATCACGAAGGGCGCCAGGTCGGCCAGCAGCTCCAGTACAAGGTGGCCTCGGGCAGCGACGTCGAGCCCGCGCAGCGCACGCTCATCGAGCCGCCCCCGCCAGCGCGGCTGGGCCGCCAGAAAGGCATCCAAGTTCGCCTGATTGAAATCGCCGAGCGCGCCCTCCCAGGTCTTGCCATCGAGATCGAGCTGGTCGAGAAACGCGAACAAGATCTGCGCGCGCTCGTCGAGCTCGGCGAGCGATGACGGCCGGGCGAAGGCGTAGACGGCAGCGATTCTGTCGATCAAGTGGCTCTCCTCGACAAAGTCGCGGCTCGCGAATGCCTGACGTACCAGCGGATCGGCGAAGGCCGCCTCGCGCTCGGGCGCTCCCGCCGCGCGGGCGACTTGCTCGGCCAGGTACACATCCGAGCTGCGCAGCGGGATGTCCGGCGTCTCATCGCTGACCATGATGTCGGCGTGGGCTGCGGAAAAGCGCCCGCGCCGGGCCAGGGCCGTCAGAAACTCGAAGGAGTGCCCGATGGCCTTCTGGCCGCGCACCTCGGGGTAGCAGCCGTAGGCCGGACGGTCGGGCGTGGAGGAAAAATATCCGCAGGTCTTGCCGCTCGGCAGCCGCTGGTGCTCGCGCGCCTCGTGCAGATAGGCGAACCCGCCAGAAAAGCACTGGGACATGAGCGACACCACGCGCACCGAGGACGGCAAGCGCCCGAGCAAGGCGCCGAGCTTGCGCACCGAGATCGATTCGTGCGGCCCCCACAGGGTGATGCGATTTTCGATGGGATCGCCCAGGCTTTGGGTTCCGTGATCGGTCACGTAGACCAGCAGCGTGTCGCCGGCGTGCAAACGGCCGCGCAGCTCGCCCAGCGTGCTCGACAGGCTGGCCACCGTCGCGGGCCGCAGGTCGATGCCGGATAGGGACGAATCTTCATACGTAGTAAGATCCCGCAGCAAAGGATCCACGCGCGTGCCTTGCAAGAGCCAAGCGTTCTCGGGTTCAGCCTCGCGCGTGGCCAGGTCGGGCGCGGGATTGCTCCCATCGCTGGCCAGCACGGTGATGTGGTCGCGCGGAATTCCGGAGGCAGCGAGCAACTGCGTGAGTTGGCGCAGGTGCGCCAGGTGCGACGCGAAGTTGTCCAGCTTGTCGCCACCGCCATTGATGGCCAGCACGTAGAGCTCGCTCGTCTCCGCGGCCTGCGCCGCCGGGGCGTGCATGGACAAAACCGCCGCGAGGGCCAGGGAGGCTGGAGACATGGGCGCGATAACCATGCCCGAAATTCCCGCCCATGGCACTAACCGAAGTTTCTGTCGTCGCGCCGTGAACACTTGCGCCTTGACGTTTGCTGGAGCCCAGGTATCACGAGCGAGCTGTGTCCGTCATCAACTTGCTTGCGCCCGAACTACTTGCGCCCGCCAAGGATCTGGAAACCGGCATCGCCGCCATCAACTGTGGCGCCGACGCGGTGTACGTCGGGGCCCCGCGCTTCGGCGCGCGCGAGGCGGCGGCAAATTCGTTGGCCGATGTCGAGAACCTGGCCAAGTACGCGCACCGCTACTGGGGAAAGGTCTACGTCGCGGTCAACACCATCCTGCGCGACGACGAGATCGAGACCGCCGTGGGCCTGTGCCACGATCTCCATCGCGCGGGTGTGGATGGGCTCATCATTCAAGACGTGGGCCTGCTGGAATGCGACCTGCCGCCGCTGCCGCTCATTGCCAGCACGCAGATGCACAACCACACGCCCGAACGCGTGGGTTTCTTGGAGAAGGCTGGCTTCGCGCGCGCCATCCTGGCCCGCGAGCTTGACCTGGATCAGATCCGCGAGATCCGCGCTGGCACCACCATCGAGCTCGAGGTTTTCATTCACGGTGCACTGTGCGTGTGCATGAGCGGCCAGTGCACACTCAGCTACGCCATGGGCGGTCGCAGTGGCAACCGCGGCCAGTGCGCGCAACCCTGCCGGCGCAGCTATTCCCTGGTGGACGCGCAAGGGAAGACCGTGGTCGCCGACCGCCACCTACTTTCGCTGCGCGATCTCAATTTGACTCCGCACTTGGGTGACCTGCTTACCGCGGGCGTTTCGTCGTTCAAGATCGAAGGGCGCCTGAAGAACAAGGCCTACGTCATGAACGTCGTGGGGCACTATCGCCAGGCGATCGATCATCTGCTGGCGGCGCAAGGTGGCCACAAGACATCGTCGGGGACGGTGACGCTGGGATTTGAGCCGAATCCCGACAAGACCTTCAACCGCGGCTACACCCGCTACTTTTTTTGCGGCCGCGGCGCCGAGGTGGCGTCGCCCGATTCGCCCAAACACGTGGGCGAGCCCCTGGGGCGCGTGGCAGCTCTGGGCCGAGATTCGTTTACCCTAGATGCGCCCACGCCCTTGCAAAGTGGCGACGGCATCACCTTCTACGACCACGAGCAAAAGCTCGAAGGCTCGACGGTGAATCGCGTGCAGGGCAAGACGGTGTTTCCGCAAAAACTCGACGGCTTGGCCACGGGCGCCCGCGTGTTCCGCAATCACGACCACGCCTTCGCCAAGCAGATCGCACAAAGCCGGCCGGTGCGAAAAGTCGCAGTCGCGCTCAGGCTCGGCGAAACAGCCGAGGGTATTCTTTTAGAAGCAACCGATGAGGACGGCGTTCACGCCGTCGCCGCCCTGGCGTGCGACAAAATCCCTGCCGAAAAGCCCGACCGAGCCACGGCCAACACCGAACAACAACTCGCCAAGCTGGGCGACACCGAGTTTTGCCCCAGCAGCATCACGATGGAGTGGACCACGCCGCTTCATCTTTCGGCTGCCCAGGTAAACGCGCTACGCCGGCAACTAGCCGAAAACCTGGCCGCCGCGCGCGCGCTGGCCCGGCCCACACAAGAAAGACGATTCATCGCAAACAATGCGCCCTTCCCCGCCACCAAGCTCCCCTACCTCGCCAACGTGCTCAACCAGAAGGCCGCCGCGTTCTATCGCCGCCACGGCGTGATCGACATCGAGCCCGCCGCTGAGAGCGGCCTCGACCTGGCCGGTCGCACCGTGATGACCACGCGCTACTGCCTCAAATACGAGCTTGGGCTGTGCCCGCGGGGCAATGATCCAAACACAGAGAACACAGAGGACACAGAGAAGGAAACAGCTCGGATCCAAGATCCGAAAACCCCTTTCCTTCCGACCTCTGTGTCCTTCGTGTCCTCTGTGTTGAATTCCCAGCCACCCGAGCCATGGTTTCTCGTTGACGACGAGGGGCGCCGCCTGCGCCTGCTCTTCCGCTGCGACGAGCGCCATTGCGTGATGGAGGTTGTCTACAACTCTTAGTCGGACTTGGCCTGCCGTTCCGCCAGTCGGGCCTTCCAGCGCGCGCGGCGTTCTTTCACCAGACGGTGCTTCTTGTTGGCCAGGGCGATGTCGTGGGCAACGGTCTCCTGGGGTGGAATGACGAAATCGGGGCCGAGGATGGGCGCCGGATCGAGGGCGTCGCCGTCGCGATGAATTTCGAGGTGCAGGTGCGTGCCCGAGACCTTGATCCCCGAGTGCCCCACGTTGGCGATGATCTGCCCGGCCTTCACGCGGTCGTTGATGGCCACGCGGTAGCTTTGCAGGTGCATGTAGCACGAGAAAATGCGGGGCACGTGGCGAATGCAGACGAACAGCCCGCCCGGTCCCAGCGCGGGCCGCTTGGTGGTCGCGAGCTCACCGGGCGGCACCGCCTGGGGGCGTACCCGGCCGGGCAAGTCGAACCCGGCAAACCACACCACGCCGTCGGCAATGCTGGCGATGGGCTCACCGCCCGTGGCATCGATGTCCAGGCCGCGGTGGGCACGCACGCCGTCTTCGCGGTCCTCTCCCGGCCCGCTGGGCGCAACACGGGGAATACCTTCCAGCGGCGACACCACGTCGAAGCCGAGCTCGGTCTTGTGCGGGCCGATCTTCTTGTCCAGGTAGCGATCGATCAGGCGCCGTCGCGCAATGAGGGCCCGATCTTCGCCGCCCGTGCCGCGCACGATGTCGCCCCAGCCGAAATGCGCGACCGCGCTGCGATGGGGAACCGAACCGGCAAAAACCTCGTCGATGGCTGGGTGCTGGTCTTGCCACATGGCCAGCATGGCCGCGCCCAGGCGCAGATTGACGAGCGAGCTCTGCAAGCGCAGAAGTGCGCCGGGCGGAATCGGCCGCGTCTGTTCCTTCCAGCCTTCCGATGCTTCGCCGTCGCGCACCTGGTAGCGCAGGGTATTTCCGCGCACTTCGCCCTGGATCATGCGCGTTTGGATTTGCAAGAGGCCGGTTCCGAAGGGTGTCACCAGCGTCGGAACGCACCGGCTCTCGCGATAGACCAAAGCCGCCAGGAGGAAGGGATCGACCTTGGCCTCGTCGGCGACCTGGCGGATCTCGTCGGAAAGGTGCCCAAGCATGCGCGGTGATGCCATGCCTTCGCATATACCCGCGAAGGCCGCGCGAAACTTCGCCTCATCGAGGGGCGCGGGCGGCGACTCTGGTTCGGCCGGCCAGCGCTTGGGATCCTTCAGCTCGTGCACTCCCGGTCGCAGCAATCCTTCCTCGGTGCGCCGCTTGCGCGCCGGCCACGGCGACTTGACGTCCGAGGCAAAGGCATCCGCCGAAAAAGACAGAAGCGTGATCCAGAGGAAGAGACCAAGTCGCACCACGCGAACAGTGTGCACGAGCTGCAACCAGTTTGACCACTTCCTCGTACGGCAGAACGCGGGCCAGCCCGCATTCTTCATGAGCCGCGCTTGGTCGATGAAGCTCGCGCGGGCTAGCCATACGCGTGGGGAGCCGCCGAGCTTTGCTCGGCGCGGACCATCGCGGGAAGGTTTGGAAACCCTCCCAGGGTTTCCATTACAATCCTCTAGCCCGCCATTGCCAAAGAGCCGAATGTAGACTGTTCAGCCAAGCTCGTCGGTGTGCCGATTGTCGTGAATAACGCGGGCTAGATTGTCGACGCCACGCCCAGCACCAATCCCGTGCCCGTGGTGGCCGGCACCAGAGTCGGTACCAAACGTTCGGCGAGACTTGGCTCGCGGTGTTTTCTCGGCAGATCGCTTTCCATGTCCCGAGTAAGCAGCCACCCCGCCGTCAACCCCGCTGTCATGCCCAAGCTGGTTGCCGTCAGCAGGCCTGGCCCAGTTGCTTCCCGATCCTTCACCGCCCAGTACAGCCCACCCAGCAAGAGCCCGCCGCTCAAGCCGCCGAGATCGATGAAGCGCACGCGGGCGATGGAGGGCGAGACCTCGGCCCCGGCGATGGCGCCCAGCACCGCGCCCGCATTGAGAGCGACGGCCGAGGTAAGCAGCGCGGAGTCCGCGTGGTCGGTAATTCCACCCGCCAACGTGCCGGCCACCAGGCCGCTCCACATGGCGGCCGAACCCATCAAGGATGCCCGGCCCGGCGTCGTTCCGTAGGCCGAGCCCACCACGCCGCCAGCGACCGCGCCCAGGGTTCCGAGCCCCCAAATCAAGGTCGTCACGGCCTTCGCACCGAACTGCGACGAACCCGGAACGCTGGCCTCGTGCCACAGGGTCCAGGCGATGCCTTCCTCGAATCCCACGTACATTCCCGATACGATCGACTGCGCCACGCCGTAACCGAGCCGCATGTTGCGATCCAAAATGGCGACGACTCCGGCGGATGCGCCGGCCAAAGCCAGGGGCGGAAGGATCGCACTCCCGGCGGAGTTCGCGTCGGTCCAGACGTCGAGCACGATCCCCGCGTACAGTCCGTACAGGACCGCATTGGTATAGAGAATCGCGATCTCGTCGGTGGTGCGGCGATCCTCGATCACGGCAGGGGCGCTCAGAGCCAAGCGCTGGGGCGTGGTCAGAACGAAACCTCCCCGAGCCCAGGTCCGGCACGCCGACATCATCTCAAGCGCCAGAATGCGGCTGGCGGGATCGGGGGCGGAGTCCACCAACGCCGCGAACCTGGCGGCGGCGGCGCCGAAGTCACCAGCAAGCATGGCCGCGCGAGCTTCGCCGTAGCCCGCGGACCATTGTGTTTGCTGTACCAGGGGCGACGCAGACGCGGCCATGGGCTGGGCCGCGAGGGGTCCTGCCAGGGCAACGACGAAGGAGACCGATGCGAGAAGATGATGTGCAGACATGCGCGGACTTCAAAGCAAAACCATGACCAAGGCAAATCCCAAGCAAAACCGCCCTCGACGTAGACCAACAGCCGAGAATTGGTCAGGTTTTCACCACTCGCGCGACACATTTAATTTCTGACTTGACACCTAGACATTTGCACCACACAGTTAACCTATCGTTTTTATAGGAATTCAACATGCTCTACAACGACAACTCCCTGTCCATTGGTGGAACTCCTCTCGTCAAGCTCGGGCGCATCGCCGCCGGAGCCAAGGCAACAGTGCTTGCCAAAGTTGAAGGTCGCAACCCGGCCTACTCGGTCAAGGACCGCATCGGCGCCTCCATGATTCAGGACGCGGAAGCGCGTGGAGTGCTACGCCCGGGAATCGAAGTTGTGGAGCCGACCAGCGGCAACACGGGCATCGCGCTGGCGTTTGTGTGCGCGGCCCGTGGCTACAAGCTGACGCTGACCATGCCGGAAACCATGAGCATGGAACGCCGCCGGGTTCTGGCCGCCTTCGGCGCCAACCTGGTGCTCACGCCCGGCCCCGAAGGCATGCCCGGCGCCATCCGGCGCGCGGAAGCCTTGGCGGCAGGCGAACCCGATCGCTACTTCCTACCCCAGCAATTCAAGAACCCCGCCAATCCGCGCGTCCACGAACAGACCACCGGCCCGGAGATCTGGAACGACACCAACGGAAAAGTCGACGTCCTGGTCTCAGGCGTGGGCACCGGCGGCACCATCACGGGGATTTCGCGCTATTTCGAAAAAGTGAAGAAGCAGCCGCTACTGTCGGTGGCGGTCGAGCCGGTCAAGAGCCCGGTCATCACGCAACAGCGCAACGGGGAGCAACTCAAGCCAGGCCCGCACAAAATCCAAGGCCTGGGCGCCGGGTTCATTCCCGACAACCTCGACCTTTCCATCGTGGATCGTGTGGAACAGGTCACCGACGAGGAATCCATCGAGAGCGCGCGCCGGTTGGCGCGCGAGGAGGGTATCATCTCGGGCATCTCGTGCGGCGCCGCCGCGGTCGCGGCGATTCGACTGGCCAAGCTCGACGAGTTCGCGGGCAAGACCATCGTGGTCATCCTCCCCGATTCCGGCGAGCGCTACCTCTCGACCGTTCTATTCGAGGGGATATGACGCTACTCGGACGCTAGCTGTACGCAGACCGCGACCACTTCCATGGCCTTGCAAACCTGGTCGAACGGCGGGCGCGTGGGCGAGATGCGGATGTTGCGATCGTTCGGATCCTTGCCGAAGGGATAGGTCGCGCCCGCGGGTGTGAGCGCCACGCCGGCTTCCTTGGCCAGTTGCACGACCTTGCTGGCCACCGGCTTCTCGGTGTCGAGGCTGACGAAGTAACCGCCCTTGGGTTTCGTCCAGCGCGCCAGGCCCTTGCCGCCGAGCTCTTTCGAGAGCACTTCCTCGACCGCCGCGAACTTGGGGCCGAGCAGCTTGGCGTGCGCCTTCATCACACCGCCGATGCCGCCGGGATAGCGGCTGAGAAAGAGTACGTGGCGGTACTGCTCGACCTTGTTGGGCGTAATCATCTGCGTGCCCATCAGCTCGCCGATCCACGCCATGGTCTGTTTGCTGCCCGCGAGGAAACTGACGCCCGCGCCGGCAAAGGTGATCTTCGAGGTCGAGCCGAACAGAATCACGCGGGTCGGATTGCCGGCTTTCTTCGCGGCCCCGAGCAGATCCGGGCGCGGGGGTGGCGCGTCGTCGAGGTGGTGCACGGCGTAGGCGTCGTCGGCGAAGATGGTGAAATCCGGCGCCGCGGTCTTCATGGCGCCCAGGCGATCGGCCACCGCCTGCGATGTGGTGTCGCCTGTCGGGTTGCTGTAGGTAGGCACGTAGAGCAGGCCCTTGATGCTCGCGTCCGACGCCACCAGCTTTTCGATGGCCGCGATGTCCGGCCCGTCCGCTTTCATGCCCACGGTGACCATGGAAATCCCCAGCCGTTCCAGCATCAGGAAGTGGCGGTCGTAGCCCGGCACGGTCACGATGAATTTCACATCGCCCTTGCACCACGGCGCCGGGCTGCCCGGCAGGCCCCGGAGCATGGCCCACATGAGCACGTTGCCTTCCAAGGCCAGGCTGGCGTTGTTGCCCACGATGATCTCGTCCGGCTGTACGCCCAGCATGGGCGCGAAGAGCTCGCGCGCCTCTTTGATCCCCGCGATGCCGCCGGGATAGTTGCGCAAGGCCACGCCGCTTGGTGTGACCAGCGCCTTGTCGTCCACGATGGTCAGCATGGCGTTCGAGATATCGAAGTTGTCGTCGCCCGGCTGACCACGGGTCAGATCGAGCTTCAAACCGAGGGCGCGCAGGGCATCGTAGCGTTCGCGTGTTGTGCTCATGGCTGTCTTCATCTGCCCTATCGCGAGCAAAAAATCCAGCCCCAACGCAGCGTAGGTTTTAGGTCACTTCAGCGTGTAGGTGGCGCGAACGATGGAGATGATGTCTTTCTCCAGGGAAGCCGTGTCGTTGTTGCCTTCCCATGAGGTGGCCGTGGAATTCGCCGGGTTGATGTTGATGACACCCATTTGCGCGGAAAGCAGCCTGTCCAAGTCGGCGCCACCAGTTTCATGAACCATGTTCTCGGCTCGCGTGCGTGCGTCCTTCGAAGCCTCGGCCAGCATGGTGATCTACAGAGTGCATAGCGCGATTCTACAAAATGCTGCTACAGAACTTCCGACCACGCCGGCGCCGCGGCAAAGGCGGCGTGAATGAGTCCGACGTGCGAATAGGCCTGCGGGAAATTCCCCCACAGGGTTCCCGTGGCGGTGTCGTAGTCCTCGGAGATCAGCCCCAGCGGCGACAGCGTGCCGCACACGCGCTCCAGCACCTCGCGCGCCTCGGTCAGACGGCCAATCTCCGCCAAGGCCTCGACCAACCAGAACGTGCACAGCACGAAGGCGACCTGCGGCTTGCCGAAACCGTCGTCGTTGCGGTAGCGGTAAAGCCAACCGTCACGGCCCAGGCCCTTGCTGATGGCATCAACGGTGGCGTGGATGCGCGGATCGCTTGGCGGCAGAAATCGCAAGGTGGCGATTTGCAGCAGCGAGGCGTCGAGCTCACCGCCGCCCCAGGTACTGGCGAAACTGCCGATGTCTGGGTTCCACGCGTTGGCGACGATCTGGTCGCGGATGCGATCCGCGGTGGCGCGCAGCTCGGGCTCGCGCTCGCGTTGAAAACGTCCCGCCACACGCGCCATGCGATCGGCGGCGGCCCAGCACATGAGACTGGAGAAGGTCTGGGGTTTCCATTCCGTGCGGTATTCCCAAATGCCCGCGTCGGGCATGCCGACGACATTGGTCGCCTTGCGCGCCAACCTTTCGAGCAGCTGCAAGACCGCGGGCGAGCGTTCGGCGGCGAAGCGCTCGTCGAGAAAGATGGGCGTGAGCGCCAGGACCATTTCGCCGAACACGTCGTTTTGCACGTGGCGCGCGGCCGCGTTGCCCACGCGCACCGGACCGTCGCCGCCGAAGCCAGGCCAGTCGGCCAGCACCTGCTCGTCCAGATCCGAGCGGCCATCGATGCGATAGAGCGGCGCCAGATCCAGATCCGGGTGCGCGCCGGCCACATTGAGCAAGAAGCGCACGAAGTCCTCGCGCTCGTCGAATTGTCCGAGCAGGCGAAAGGCGCCGAGAACATACGAGGCATCGCGCAGCCAGCAGTAGCGATAGTCCCACGTGCGACCGCTTTTCGGCGCCTCGGGAATGGAGGTGGTCATGGCGGCGACGATGGCGCCCGTGTCCTCAAAACAGTGCAGCTTGAGCGTGAGCGCGGAACGAATCACCTCGGTCTGAAAGACCGGTGGAATATCGCAGTGCTTGACCCAGCGTTGCCAGTAGCGCCGCGTCTGCACCAAGAATCGCTCGGCCAGCGGCGCCAGCGCCTCCTCCACCGGCGCGCCGTAGGTCAGCACCAGGTGGCGCCTCTCGGTGAGCGTGAAGGCGCGCCCGTCGAGGTACGACAAGGGAACGTCCGTCGTCAAGCGCACCTGGCTGGGAAACCCCTCGTAGCGCACGTGGTTCGATCCGGTGAGCAGCGCCGGCTTGGCCTTGGAGAAACCCACGCGCGGCTCGCACAACACACGCACACGCGGCGTGCCCTCGATGGGCTCGACGATGCGGTAGAGCTGCGTCGGATGAAAGATCCGATCGTACTGCAAAAAGCGCGGGGCGAAATCGATCACCCGGAACGCGCCCGTGGCACTGCGAAAAGTCGTCACCAAAATGTTGGTGTTGTCCTCGTAGGCCATGGCACCGGGCTTGCCGTCCTCGGCGCCGACGAGAAAGCGGCCTCCCTCCTGCTCGTCGAGCAACGCCGAAAACATCGGGTCGGAATCGAAGCGCGGTAGGCAGCCCCACACCACGGTGCCCGTGTCCTCGACCAACGCCGAATACTGACAATTGCCGATCAGGGCCAGACGTTCGAGCCGCATGTCCTTGAACCTAGCAGAAAGCCCGCGTACCATGAACCAGACTCAGTAACGCGTGTGCTCGCCGCTCGCCGCTTGCCTGGGGCCTGGCATACATCGAATCGGAGAAAACGATGAGAAGAGTCGCGCGCTTTCTGGTTGCGCTGTTGGCTTCCGGGTCCTTGCTGGCCTGGGTGGCCGCTGCCGTGGTCGAGCGCACGACGCGACAGTGGTTCGAGGAAGACATCGTTTCGCGCGCTGGGCTGGTGGGGAGCAGTGCGCGCCACGACCTGCTCGACCATTGGTCCACCGCCGAAAGAGACACCCTTGGACACATCCTGGGCAACATCGCCCGCGACGAGCGCATCATGGCGGCAGCCGTGTGTACCGTTCGCATGGAAATGCTCGCGCGCACGCCGCTTCTACCCGCGCAAATCACCTGTGCGACCGTTGCCAAGCGCATGGCGGAAAGTCGCGCGAAGGCCGCGTTCTCGACGGATTCACGCCCCGTTTGGGGCGCGGTGTGGGGCCTGCCCGGCGGCGACGTTCACGTCAGTGCCGTCCCGCTCGTGCAGGCAGAAGAACTACCTGGGTACTTGATACTCGTGCATGACCTCTCGTTCGTCGAGCGGCGCGAGGCCAAGACCAGGAGCTTCTTGCTCGTTGCCTTCGGGTTGCTGGTCCTGGGCGCGTCGGTGATCACCATCGTGGCGGCGCGGATATCTTGGTACGGGTTCCGCAAAGAGCTTCGCCGCTTCATCCAAGGCGAATCGCGGCGCAAGGAATTCTTGCCCATCATTCGCGACGTGCGCGAGCTGGTCGAACGCTTGGCCGCCGAACGCGAGCTCGACGGACAGAGCGGCGCTTGGAGCCCGCAGCGCCTGAAACAGACCCTGGTCCGCCATTTTCCCGGTGAGAAGGTCATCGTGCTCGCCAATCGCGAGCCCTACATTCACGACCGCAAGAAGGACGGCTCGATCCAAGTTCTGCACCCGGCCAGCGGTCTGGTCACCGCGGTCGAGCCCGTGTTGCGCGCGTGCTCGGGCGTGTGGGTCGCCCACGGCAGCGGCACCGCGGATCGCGAGTCCGTGGACCGCAAGGATCATGTGCGCGTGCCACCCGACGAGAAATCCTATTCCCTGCGCCGTGTGTGGCTTACCAAAGAAGAAGAGCGCGGTTACTACTACGGCCTGGCCAACGAAGGCCTTTGGCCGCTGTGCCACCTGGCCCACATGCGCCCGCTTTTCCGCGGCGACGATTGGGCCGCCTACAGCGCAGTCAATCGCAAGTTCGCCGAGGCCGTGTGCAAGGAAGCCGAGTCCGACGATCCCGTGGTGCTGGTGCAGGACTACCACTTCGCACTGGCCCCTCGCCTCATCCGCGAGCGCCTGCCCCGCGCCACTATCATCACCTTCTGGCACATCCCTTGGCCGAATTCCGAACGCCTCGGCATTTGCCCCTGGCGCGCCGAACTTTTGGAAGGACTCCTCGGCAGCAGCATCCTGGGTTTCCAGACCCAGCTCTACTGCAACAACTTCTTCGATTCCGTCGATCGCTATCTCGAAGCGCGCATCGATCGCGAGCAGAGCGCCGTCATTCAGCACGGGCAGTCGGCCCTGGTCCGTCCCTACCCCATCTCCATCGCCTGGCCCAACGACTGGGCGCAGGGCGCGCCCGCCGTCGAGGAATGCCGGCGCAGCGTGTTCGCCGAGCTGGGCTTGCACAAAGACGCCATCCTCGGCGTCGGGGTCGATCGCCTCGACTACACCAAGGGCATCGAAGAGCGTTTTCTGACGGTCGAGCGCCTGCTCGAACGCTTTCCTTCCTACATCGGCCGCTTCACCTTCGTGCAACTGGCCGCGCCCAGCCGCACCCTCATCGAACAGTACCGACAACTCGACGAGACGGTGGAAAAGACCGCGGCGCGCATCAACACCCGCTTCGGCCGCGAGGGCTACAAACCCATCCGGCTCTTTCGTACCCACCATGAGCCACCCACGGTGTTCCGCTTCTACCGCGCCGCCGACCTGTGCTACGTCAGCAGCTTGCACGATGGCATGAACCTGGTGGCCAAGGAATTCGTTGCCGCGCGCGACGACGAGCGCGGCGTGCTGGTGCTGAGCCAGTTCACCGGCGCGGCCCGCGAGCTTGCCGAGGCCCTGGTGGTCAATCCCTACGACCTCGAGGAGGCCAGCTCGGCCCTGGCCTCGGCCCTCACCATGCCGCGCGAGGAGCAGCGCGACCGCATGCACTCGATGCGTGCCTTTCTGGCCGAGTTCAACGTGTACCGCTGGGCCGGTGGCATGCTGATGGACGCCGCGCGCCTGCGTAAAAAGGAAAGCGTCCTCGGCCGGGCCGGCGAGGAATTGTCCCGCATCGCAGGTCTGTCGTAGTGAAGAACATCCTGACCAACGAGCAGCATTCCACCCTTATGGAGTTTGCACGCCAGCGTGTGCTACTGGCCTTCGATTTCGACGGCACCCTGGCCCCCATCGTGCGCGAGCCCGAGGCCGCGGCCATGCGACAGAGTACATCCGAGCTGCTGGCCAAGGTTGCCATGCTCTACCCGTGTGTGGTCATCTCGGGCCGCTCGCGCGCCGACGTGATGAAGAAAGTCGACGCCATTCCCCTGCGCGCAGTGATCGGCAACCACGGCATGGAGCCCTCGCGCAACCTGCGCGATGCACGCTGGCTGGCGGCCCTGTGGCACGCCCAGCTCGCCTCTACCCTGCCGCGCCTGCCCGGCGTGGTTATCGAGGACAAGGGCGTGAGCCTGGCCGTCCATTACCGGAAGGCCCGCTCGCGCGCCGCCGTCCGCCGCCTGGTCCTTATCGCCGCGGCCGATCTGCCCGGCGCCCGCATCGTCGAGGGCAAGATGGTGGTGAACGTGCTGCCCGCTGGCGCCCCGGACAAGGGCACCGCGCTCATCACCCTGTGCAAACGCCTGCGCTGCGAATCCGCCATCTACGTCGGTGACGACGAGAACGACGAAGACGTGTTCGCCCTGGCCCGTGAGGGCCGACTCCTCGGGATTCGCGTCGGCCGATCGCAACGCTCGCAAGCCGCTTATTTCGTACAAAGTCAATCGGCCGTCGACCGACTGCTGATCAAGCTGACCGAGGCCCGCCAAGCGCAACGGGCAAAGCCAAGGCGTCGGAGCTGATCGCAGACTCGGAACTTCCGTGACCCACTGGCCGAAAAGGCCTATGCGCGTCGCAAAGCGACCCGCTCGTGGCCTCCCCGCCGATGCCGATACATCAGTATACATGGGGAACTCGGAGTCTCACCGAGCGAGTTGCCACGAGAAATTCCTCTTGCCAGCCCGCCCTGTCTTCGTACAGAGTTCCCGCGATGGGCGCAGTCTTCAGGCCCCAAGAGTCTCTTCCACAGAATTGCGTCGCATGAGATATCTCATCCTCACCTCGCTTCTACTCGGCAGCCTCGCCCCGATTCCGCAGGCCAAGGCTGCAGATAGCCCCAAGGCGCGTGAAAAGTCAGCCAAGAGGGCCTGCGCCGCTGGGGATTTTCAAAGGGGCATTGAGATCCTAGCGGATCTCTGGGTAGACACCAACGAGCCGATCCACATCTACAACCAAGGTCGATGCTACGAGCAGAATCATCAGTGGGCGAGCGCCATCGACCGATTTCGCGAGTATCTGCGGAAAGACACGAACGCGAGCGCCAGCGACAAGGCGGAAGTCGACAAGCACATCGGGGAATGCGAGGCTTTTCTGGAAAAGGAACACTCCAAGGCTACTACGGCAGCCCCTCTTGTTCCCGTGCCGGCCCCTCAACCCGCAGCGTCCCCTCCTTCTCCTCCAATGCCCCCTCCCCCTGTGAATATCGCTTCGCCCGTGCCGGCCACCGCCGAGGGAAACAAGGGAGCCGGCCTGCGACTAACTGGTATCGTCCTTGGATCCGTGGGTGCTGCAGCGCTGGTGGCCGGCGTCATCCTCAACGCAAAGGCGAATAGTCTCGCGGATGACTTCAACAAGACCCAGAACCCGTCCACCCAGTCGAGTCAATCCTCCTACAAGACGGCCTCGATGATTGGTTACGGGGCAGGGATCGGTGTTTTGGTTGCCGGCGGCGTGCTCTACCTCATCGGGCGTACGAGCGCCAATGCGAACCCAGTCCAAGCTTCGTTCGTGCCTATCCTGACACCTGGGGAATTCTCATTGCACCTGCGGAGAACCTTCTGATGATGTCGCATCCTTTCCACCCGAGATTCACTGTTTTGGCCACTGTATTTTGCCTTGCCGGATGTTACACAGCGATCAAACCGACGGTACCGAGGGACGGGTCCACAGACGTTCCTCTTCTTCTTATCGATGGCTCACAGGCTGGTGTCGAGGCTCCGGCCATAGACGTCATGGCGCCACCGCACGGCCCAGTCGACGCACCCATTCTCATCGACAGTCTATCTTCAATGGGTGGAAGCGACGGAAGCAGCGGCGTCGACGCAATGGACGGTGCGGGAACAGGTGGCAGCGGTGACCTGGTGAGCACGGGCGGAACGATTCATGCCGGTGGGGTAGACGGCAGCAGCGGGGCGAGTGGTGGTGGTGGAATGGGAGGGACCAATGCCTCGGGTGGAGTGTCTGGAAACGGCGGAGTGCTTGGAACAGGCGGATCGGGAACAGGCGGGACCATCGCAACGGGCGGGGGTGCCGGTGGAGTCGGCAGCGGGGGAACGGGAACAGGCGGCGTGGGCACGGGGGGACAAGGTGGTGTGACCTGCACGGGCACAACAACAAGGCTTTGCAACGGCACCTGCATCCCGGTCACGAGTTGCTGTGGTGGCTGCAGCGGCAACACACCGATCTGCAGCAATGGCACTTGCGTGGCCAAGACCATCGGCGACACCTGCAGCACCTCAACGGAGTGCGCGACCGGCGTGTGCGCCGATGGTGTGTGTTGCAATATTGCCTGCAGCGGGCAGTGCGAGTCCTGCGCCACGGCCTCTAGCAAGGGCACCTGCGTTCCGGTGACCACCCCGCGCACTCCGTGCACGAGCGACGGGACCCTTTGCGGGGGAGTCTGCGACGGAACTGCTGCAAACCGGAAGGCCTGCGTGTATGCGGGGGCCAACACTCCGTGTGGTCCGACCGCGCAATGCAACAGCGCCACCAATCAGGCGAGCACCGCCGTGGTTTGCAGCGGTGCCGGTGTCTGCAATCCGGCGACAACAACGCCCTGCGCCCCCTACCGTTGCCGAACCGACGGTGTCCCGACGTGCGCCACGAGCTGTCCGTCCGGCCAGAGCCTGTGTGGGGGTACTTGCGTTGACATCCTTAGCAGTGACACTCATTGCGGAGTTGCCTGTACCCCCTGTGGGGTCTCCACGCCGAAGTGCTATTCCGGCAGCTGTGTCCAGTGCCTCGCGGCCAGCGACTGTCCGTCGTCGTTCGGCCAGGGAGCGGTTTGTTCCGAGAGCCATGCCTGCCAGTGTCGGCTCCCGAGCGCAGGTAATGTGGTTCAGAACGCAGGGTTTGACCAGTCATCTTCGGGGTGGACAATGTCGCCACTCGCTACTTTCGACGCCAGCAAAGACGCCGATTCTTGCTCGGGCTCGGGCTCGATTCGCGTCACGGTAGATCCAGCCACCGCCAATTTCGGCTCATTCAGTCGGTGCGTCCCTGTTTCAGAGAATACCCAGTACTTTTGGGGCTACCAGGGATGGCAGGGGCAGTCCGGTGGGCTCGTATGCTATCTAACATTTTTTGCGGGAACAACCTGCTCAGGGAATCAGTTGTCTTCCGAAGTCCTTCAGGCGACCTCGCCCTTGGTTGGGGTCTGGACAACGAATTCGGCCTCTGCTTCGTCCCCAGCCACGGCCGGCAGTGCCACGATCTTTTGCCAGCTCAGTGGCCTGGGGCCAGGATGGTTCGATCAGATCTACGTAGATACGGTGAACCGCTACTGACCTGACCACTGGCCATCAGTCGGCGTCAGACGCAATCAGTTCGGCAAGTAGCCTTTGATGGCCTGGTACCAGAGGTTCGCCATGAACGCATAGCCTTGATCGCTCGGGTGCACGCCGTTGCCGAAGTCGTTTGACGGGAAGCTCGTCATGTCGACCATGACGACGTGCTCGCCGTTGGCGGCATGCTTGCTGACGACCGCCGGGATCTTGGCGACGTAGTTGGTGTAGGTCGTGCTGGCGTAGAAGAGCGGTATTATTTTCGCCACGAGGATGAGGGCATCGGGTGCGGCCTTGACCAGATTGCCCACCAGGGTGTCGAGCTGGTCCGCCGTGGTCGTCGGATCGGCATTGCTGGTCACGTCGTTGGTCCCGATGTGCAGCAGCACCATGTGGGGTGTCGCGGTGAAGGCCTTGGCGGGCGGAACCCAGCCGGTGATGCCGCTCACGGTAATTCCGTCGTGCCCTTCGTTATTCCTGGGGAAGGGCTTTCCTGACACCGTAGTCGGTCCGGTGCTCTGCGAACCGATAAATGTGACGTTCTGGTTAGCCGCAACAACCAGCTTGAAGAGCCCCGAACGGTAGCCGGCATCGTCGGTGGACCCAAAGCCATGGGTGATCGAATCCCCGAGCGGCAAGATGACGCAAGGGCTGGCCTTGCAGGGGTTGTATCCAGCTCCGCCGCCGGCACCACCGGTGGACGACGCATCGGCGTTGGTTTGACCGCCTGTCCCGCCGGCCTGTCCCCCAGTTGCACCACTGTCCCTGCCGCCACTGCCGGACGATCCTCCGTCGCCACCGCGGCCTCCGTCGCCACCGCGGCCTCCGTCGCCGCCCGGGCCGCCATCGCCACCCGATCGCCCGCCTGAAGCCGGTCCTGTGCCACCTGTTCCCGCTGAACCTGCACCTCCGCTGGCGCCACCCGCCGCAGTGCCACCGCCGCCGCCCGCCGCGCTGGTAGTTCCGCCTTTGCCAGTAGAGCCGCCGGTGCTGGTCACTCCCCCAGTGGGTCCGGAGGAGCTGCCACCGGTCGCAGAGCTGCCACCGGTCGCGGAGCTGCCACCCTGACCTGTTTGGACGATGCCACCCGCACCCCCAGAGTTGGCGCCACCGCTACCGGTCTTGCCGCCACTTGACGCCAGACCGCCAGAGCCTTGGCCGCCAGTTCCACTTTGTGGCGCGGGGGCATTCGACGAACAAGCGACAGCACCAAGCGAAACGGCGAGGGAAAGAATACAGCTGACTAGCGAGCTTCGTCTCACGATATGCCTCCGCGGATTTTCGGTGGGATGGCTCTATTGGTGCGAATTGTACGCTTCTTAGCTCAGATCTTGGGCCACGATATTGTTCGAGGCCAGCAATCATGGTGGTGGCGAGGATTGATGTCGGCCGCTCGATCCTAGGGCGGCCTTCTGCTAGGGTGTGCGGGTCGTGGGCGCATATCCTACCCTTCGACCCCAGGGACGCGATCCTCTTGCGCAGGAGAATGCCGGTGACGAACCATTCAACAAACCGCATCCGTGGAATGACCCTCGGTCTATGCATCGGGCTTCAACTGGCTGCATGTCACCCCAAACCTCCGCAGGCCAAGACGGCCGGCGACGCCGCCGCGAACGATGCCAAGCTTGTCGAGCGCATCGAGAAGATGCGTGCGCGCGCGAAGAACGCCCCCGGCGGCGCCCCCGAGGCTTCGGATTTCGCCTCGCACGTGACCATGCTGTTTACCCAAGGGGTGGCCAAGCGCCGGCCCGTTGACCCCGCGTTGGTCGACGAGGCCGTCCAGTGTCTTGACCAGGCCAAGAAAGCCAAGCCGGACGACGCCCCCGATCTGCTGGTCCGCAAGGGCGAGCTGCTATTGGCGGCGGGCAAGAACGAACCGGGCTCAGTCGCCTTGCGCGAGTCCATCGCGTTTCGCCCGTCGCTGCGCGCTTTCAATCCGCTGGCCAAATACTACGCGGCGGAGAACCAGTCGACCGAGCTCGTCGCCCTCTGCAAGAAGACCTTGCCGGCCATGAAATCCGACGAGAGTCGCTACGCCGTGCTCGACGACTGCCTCAAATACAGCGGCGCGACCGCGCCCGAGGCCGGCCTCGGCTGGGCGCCCCCCAAAGAGCTGGCGTTCTACAAAGCCAGGCGCCGCGACCTGGAGGCCCGCAAAGAAGCGGCGAAGGAAGCGAAAGAAGAGCAGCCCAAGAAGCACTGAGGAAATGGTGTTCTTGGTCAATTCACCTGACCAAGAAGCCAGGCCGGCAAATAGCAGTGATGGATTCCATTTCGCTTGGTAGGGATGCGATCCAGAGTGAGCACGGTCTTGGGGAAGCTGTCGGGAACTGCTTCCAAGACCGAGAACTCGCGCTCGACGGTCTCGAAGCTCTGGGAGCCCTCTCCGAGGGTACTTTTTCACGCAACCTTTTCTCCGGGAATCTGGGGAATCCATCCGAGGGTACTTTTTCGCGCAACCTTTTCTCTGCATTTCCGAGAACCCATGCATGACGCTCCCTCGCCAGGTCGTGCCCGGTCGTGACTACATGATTACCCGCCGCTGTTCCGAGCGACGTTTCTTCCTGCGCCCCGACCACGACACCAACAACGCCTTTATCTACTGCCTCGTGGTGGCAGCCAAGCGAGCGAACGTGGATGTCACATTCTCCATCGCCATGTCCAACCATCACCACACCGGCATCCACGACCCAGATGGCAACTTCCCCATCTTCACAGAGCATTTCCATGGGCTACTCGCGCGCTGCCAGAACGCCCACCTTGGCCACTTCGAAAACTTCTGGTCCTCCGAACCCACCTCCGTCGTTCGACTGGTCGAGCCCAACGACATCCTCGATAAGATGACCTACGCATTCACCAATCCCGCAGCCGCGGATCTGGTCGACACCGTCGATGAATGGCCAGGTGTCGCCACCTTCCAGGCCACAATCTCCGGCGGCCACATCACCGCCACACGGCCAAAGCACTTCTTCCGCGATGACGGCGGAATGCCTGAGGCCGTCAGCCTCAGGATCGCCAGGCCGCACGGTTTCGAATCTCTCGATCAAGGCGAGTGGGCCCACATGGTCACCGAGCGCGTGCGAAACAAGGAAGCCGAACACCGACAGCGCCGCGCCGATAGGGGCATCACCGTTCTCGGGCGAGCACGCATCCTCGGGCAGAAACCTTTCCACTGTCCCGAAGGCCACGCACCGCGGTTTCAGATGAACCCACGCGTGGCCGCCAAGAGCAAATGGGCGCGCATCGAAGCGATTCTGCGCAACCGCGCATTCGTCGAGCGGTACCGGGATGCGTTCCGGAGCCACATGGCAGGCTTGGCGAACGTCTTGTTCCCGTTCGGCACCTTCTGGATGCGCAAGTTCGGCAAGGTTGCCTGCGAGGCTGCCGAGGCAGTTGCGGAAGCAATCCTCGGCCCACCGATGGATCCCACCGCCGCGTAGCGGAGCGCGATTCAGTTCGAGGAAAGGCCAGTAACCGGCATCCTGACCCGTTTGGAAACGCTTGTTCAATGTCGAGGTCGTGGCTTCCACCAATCATTCCCAGGCTCAAATTGCGCCGTGGAAGCACCGGTTTCTTGATCTTGGGCGGCTTCGTCGCGGCTCGGTATAGCCAGAAGCCTGCCTGTTCCACCGGATTTCACACGTCCGTGGCGTGTCTCCGGAACACGACCCTCGGTCAGGAATCTCCGCATACTCGGTCAGGAATCTCCGGAAGATGCCCTCGCGGGCTCGCCAGGCCGACCGGAGGGCCGGGGCGGTGAATCTGAAGTTGCCGCTCCGTACCTGTTGCATGGAGTTGTCTGTAATAAGAGCGGCACAGTTATCGCACGGGGTTGGGTATGTCGGCCCCAAGTCCGCGTCCAGCGTCCACTCCCCAAGATTCCCGGCCAGGTCGGACTGGCCCCACTTCCCATCGCCTTTCGGGGACCTCGATCCCACGTTCTGTGGTCCATCACACGAATCGCCGCAGTAGACAGCATAGCTATCGTCGATTGTCGTCGAGGTTGGCGGGCTCGACCACGGATAGTACCGCTGTTCACTTCCTCCGCTCGCCGCGTAGTCCCATTCCGCCTCTGTCGGCAGCCTGCCGCCGTCCCACGCGCAGAAAGCGAATGCCGTGTACCAGTCCAAGCAGTTCATCGGCAGGCTCTCGTTGGTTCCCGCCGTGTCCGTCCATGTCTCAGAGCCCGGGTAGTACACCGAGTCGCATATCATCGCGGCCTTCAGGCTGGCCGTATCCGCGGGCAGTTTCGTGTTCCACGTTGAGTCCCAGCCTGAGCTCGCGATCAAAGGATGGGCCCCGGCCGCAGCCGCTGGCGGATTGGCCTGCGTCCCCATTCCCGCGTTCACGAACTGCCGGAACCGGTCCACCGTGACCTCGTACTTGTCCAGATAGAAGTCGCCCACCGTCGCCGGGTAGCTCTTGTCCGTAAAATCCACTCCGTTGTAGCTCCGATAGTACGTCCCACCGGGAATCAGCAAGCTCTTGCAGCAACTCTCGCTCGACGGCCCGCAGGTCGCGGTCAGGCCCGCGCAGCTCGCTGCTACGCCGCCACTTCCGATGGCCCCGCCGCTGCCGGAGCGTCCGCCTGTGCCCCCACCGCTTGAGCTGCTGCTACAGCCGGCGGTCGCCATTGTCGAGGCGAACACGAGCACACTTACCAGTCCGATCAGTCCGATTCGCATGAGACCTCCCGCATTTTGTCTACCTGGGCGCCTTTCTTCGTGTTGCAACCTGAGAGCGCCAAGAGTGTGGCTACACCCGAAAAGGGATCAGCGCACGCAACGAACGTGTTCCGGGTAGGACACTGCGATGTATTTCGTGTCGCCGTCGTTGAAGGAGACGATCCACGCGAGAGACGACGAGCCGGCCCCCGGAGACGATGACCAGAACAGGCTCGATGGTGTCGAGCGGAAGGCCGTCGAATCTATGAGTGGGGGGGCCGCCTGCGTGTGGTCGACGAGGGTCTGCAGCTCCTCGATCGTCGGAAGGCGCCAGCCCGTGCCTCCCAGGCTCTTGCTCACGACCGTGCTCCCGCAATAGGCCGTGGCGTCGGCCCAAGTATAAGTACCCGACGGGACGGTCTGCTGCCAGATCAGGCCGGTCTTTGTATCTTGGACGGTTCCGTTGACGGTTCCGCCGGCCGTCACCACGTACCGCCCGGCCGGAGTGGCCCCCGGCCTCGCCCAGTCGCGCGTCATCGAAATCGCTGGTGCGGACGACGAATCGCGCGGAACCACGGGATTCGCCGCGGAATCACGTCGCTGGAAGGGTTGCTGTTGTTGCAAGAGCTGCTGTTGTAGCTGTTGCAACTGTCGCTGCTGGAACCACAGCTGTTGTTGTTGCTGCTGAAGCGACAACTCGCGCCTCTGCCGGCGCGCGTCCGCCAGCGCCTTGGCTTCGCGGCAGCGTGACGTTTTGGTAAAGCCGACGATGGACGAGCTACCCCACAGAATTGCCGACCCAAACGCTCCCGCCTTCGCAGCCTCCTGGTTGGGCCCTCCCTTGCTCGCAACCGCGGCGGCTGAGACGGTATTGATGGTACCGTAAACCGCATCGAAAACCGGCCACGCGTTACCAGTCGTACAGTCGAAAGATTCGACTTGTGTATGGTTGTCCGGCGGGCCGCTTACGAAGAGATAGGAACAACCACTCCAGGTTGGCAGGCAAAAGCACATGATCGTGACGAAAAAGATTCTAACTTGCAAAGCCGCCATCGTTCCGAGAGCCATTGCGCGCGCTGTTCGATTGGTCATGTGAGCAATCCTCTTCAGCAAGTTCAACGTTTAGGGTCAGTTCGCACCATAACACTGCTGATCGAGTACGCAAGGACATTACACCGTAGCCACAGGGCGGTCGCGCAGGGGTATTGCCTGAGACTTCAGCAGTCCCAGCATCTATTCTCGGATAAGTGCTGAAGAAGTTGCTTCAAGAGTACTCTCGGAGAGGGACTCGGAGCAGCTCGACGGAAGCTCCGACGCCCGGCATTGCCGGCGTGCCATAGTCGAGCGTGTATACACCGATGCCTGTGTCGCTCGTCGTGAGCCTCTGATTGCGTGGCACCACGCCGAGCGGAGCCACCTGATCATTTCGACGAAAACCTTTGTGCGAACGGCGAAAATTGAAGCGCTGGCTGCGCTGGCCGATAAGACAGATACGGCATACCATCGTCTTCCTTGGCCTCTCTACCACTACTGATTGAAATGCGAGATTCTCCGGCGGTGTTCATGGGCATGTGCATCAG
>OBLT010000179.1_pt1 | contig 48293 bp, 36 predicted proteins | sample 1518721 | NCBI WGS metagenome assembly OBLT01 (sample SAMEA3539307, study PRJEB22396) | soil metagenome | biome: tundra; feature: field; material: soil | place: USA | collected 2010-05 | depth 0.15 m | reverse complement strand
TCCCTACACGACGCTCTTCCGATCTGTGATCGTGGCGCCCTCCGTCCACCCGTCGGGCGGCGTCTACGACTGGGTGCGATCGCCGGTCGAACATGAGCCGGCCGCACTGCCGCCTGCGTGGATTGAACGGATGATCAAGCCTGCCGCCATACCGTCGACGAATTCCGCGCGGATGCCGGCTGCGACTACGAATGGCACACCATACGGCCGTGCGGCACTCGATGCGGAGCTGGAGCGAGTGAAGACGGCGCCAGAGGGTCAGCGGAACAGCAGGTTGAACGCCGCTGCACACTCCTTGGCACAGCTCCACGCGGGAGGTGAGGCGGGCGATGCGCGCGAGGAATTGGTCGCCGCGGCCATGACAGCTGGGTTGCCAGAAGGCGAAGCTCGGAAGACCGTTGACTCTGGATGGAGGTCGGGGCTGGGCAAGCCTCGCGCTCCCTCTCGGCCACCGATGAGCCGCAGAAGCGACACTGACAGCCGCTCGGGCGAAGAGGGTGTTGTGGGACCGAAGCCGCAGGCAGTGACAGCGGCCCCGTCGCTGCCGCCGCCAGGTGGGCAGCAACCGGCAAGGGCGTATCTCTTGTCCGAGACCGGCGCGGCAGAGTTGATGGCCGCTCGCCTTGCCGGTGAGTGGCACTACGTTCCTGAGCGCGACAAGTGGATCCGTTGGAACGGCAAGTGCTGGGCCTTTGATTCTGGCGCCGTGAAACTCGTCGGGTTGAGCAAGCTCGTCGCTCACGAGTTTTTGGCCGAGGCAAGGCGGGCACTGGAGAACGACGACGCCAGCGCTGAAAGGCTCTCGCGATTCGCGGCGACGGCGCAGAAGCGCAACTTCAGGAAGAACGTCGTCGACCTGCTCAAGAGCGAACCTGGGATCCCGATCCGGTTCGCTGAATTCGACAAAGATCCGTTCCTGCTGAATTGCCAGAATGGGACCTTGGACCTGCGCCTAGGCGTTTTGCGTGAGCATCGGCGCGAAGACAAGATCACGCGCATCTTGCCATGGGTGTTCGACGCAGACGCGGTTTGTCCGCGGTGGGACCGATTTCTGATTGAGGTGCTGCCGGATGTGGCAACGATAGCCTTCGCGCAAAGGCTCGTGGGCTACTGCCTGACCGGCGACACCAGCGAGCACGTAGTCGTCTTCCTGTTTGGCAGGGGTGCGAACGGCAAGAGCGTTTTCCTGAACACGCTTCTTCTTCTCCTGGGTGAGTACGCCACGCAAGCGCCCACCTCGATGTTGATTGCATCGCCGGGCGAACGACACCCCACGGAGCTGGTCACGCTGTACGCCCGAAACCTCGTAGTCTGCGCCGAGGTGCCGGGCGGCAAGGCCTGGAACGAAGAGCTGATCAAGTCCATTTCCGGCGGCGACGTTATCTCGGCTCGGGGGATGCGCGAGGACTTCTGGACTTTCCGCCCGACCCACAAACTACTGATCAGCGGGAACCATAGGCCTATCGTGCGCGGCCAAGACGACGGGATTTGGCGACGCTGGCGACTCTTGCCCTTCGAGCGAACCATTGCCGAGGCTGATCGCGATCCCGAGCTAACCGAGAAGCTCGTCGCAGAAATGCCGGGCATTCTCGCTTGGGCGGTGCGGGGCTGCATCGCGTGGCAGGGCAACCGCCTGCAGCCCAGCTCGAAGGTGTTGATGGCCACCGCCGACTACCGAAGCGAATCAGATCGGCTTGGTCCCTTCGTCGACGAATGCTGCATGCTCGACCCGCAAGCGAGCATCCCTCGGGCGTCGCTGTACCGCTCGTATAAGCAATGGAGCGATGCTCAGGGCGAGCGCCGCGCCCTTTCTGAGAAGGACTTCGCCGAGTATGTCCGCGGCCGAGGCGTAACCGAGTGCTGGACAAGGTCGGACGGCAAGAAGTGTCGAGGCTGGAAAGGAATCGAGCTGGCAACGCCTGGCAACACCAAACGCAGCGATCTTCCCCTTACCTCTAGTGTTCAGGCTTCGCGTGAGGCTGACCCGGAAAACAAGCGGGACGTGTTGTCTGGTGTTGCCGGCACCCTTGACGACGAGGAGGGCACCGTATGACCGTCGGTGCGACCGCCGCGCTGGAAAGGGCCGCCGTGTTAGGCATTTTGCTTGCGCTCGGCAGGGCGAGGGACGGAGCCGCCTGCCTCCTGTGGCGTGGTCCCAAGGGGGTGATGACGGAGGATCTGAAGGCCGCTTTGACGGCAAACAAGGCCGACCTGCTGGAGCACCTGAAGGCTGAGCGCAAGACCGAGATCATGACGGCGTTTTCGTCGGCCTACGACCGCCTCGGAACGAGCTATCCCCACGCTGAAAACGAAGGGCTGCCCGAGATAGAGCGCCAGCTGCTGGACCTGTACGCCGTTATCGAAAGGCTCGAATGGGAGGTCAACACCGCGGCGGTTGCCTACCACCGGGGAAGCGGCAGCTTGCAGCGCTTCCTATCTGCACTGGCCGCATGGGAACTCGGCATCGTCGACGGCGTCGCCGCTCTTGTCGCCGTCCGCAGCGGAAAGCTCTGTGATGATTGCGGTGCCGAATCGCCCGTCACTGTCCTAACAACCCTTGGTCAGCGTTTTTGCTCCGCGTGCGCGCGATCCAACTCTGTTCGCGGGGCGGGACCGCCGCGGAGGCTGTCGCCATGAGCCGGGCGCAAGACAGGTCTCGGACGTCTGAAGCCGTCTGCCGTCCGGGCGAAGGTGGGCCGGCTGATGACTCGGTATTCGGAGGATTCGAGATCCTCTGGAGGCAAGCCGCGCGGGGGATGGCCGAGGACGTGTTGCGGAGAGCGCTGCCCAGCCTGGTCGCAGAAATGAGGGCAATACTTGCGGAGGAAACCGGGGAGAAGGGAGCCGCCACCTACGTAACCGTGAAGGCTGCGGCCGAGATGATGAACGCGCATCCGGCAACGGTTCGGCGGCTGATAGCAGCCGGCAAACTTGGGCGGTACTCCGTCGAATCCCAGGCCAGGGTCAAGGTCAGCGATATCCACGCGTACATGGCCAGGGAGGGCTGCCCATCCCCGACGGTTGACTTGGAAGCACGCGCGTTGGCCATAGTGCGCAATGAATAGAATGACGCCTCGACACGCCTAACCTAAAAGGAGACTCCATGGGGTGCGTCTACGCCAGGAAACAGGCCCTTTGGCTGAAGTACAAGGACAAAAACGGGCACTGGAAATACACGAAGGCTGACTTCCGTGTAGGGCAGGAGGATAAGGCACAGGAACTGCTGGCGCGCGTGGAGGCCCTTATCGAGGCCGGAGGTTCTCATCTCAGCGACGGGCCGCTCACCGTGCGAAGGTGGGCGCAGATTTGGATCGAGGAGCAAAGGGAGAGGGGAGTCGAAACGGTGAGCGACTACGAGGCGCGCCTACGCGATCACGTGCTTCCGCTGATCGGGGCCATGCGCTTGGACCAGGTGCGCGTGAGCAACATTGCCGCCCTCGTCGACGGTTTGAAAAACAAGCGGATGAAGCGACGGAAGAATGGCGAGCGGCTCGCGCCCAAGACGATCAGGCATATCTACTTTGCCGCGCATTCCCTGTTCGAGCGGGCGGTCCGTCGTGACCTGATTCTCTCAAACCCCTGCCGTCTCGAACGTGGGGAGCTGCCCAGGAAGATCGACAAGGATCCAGGATGGCGTCCGACAGCGGTCTATCGCCGGGACGAAGTCGAGATGCTCATATCGGCCGCGGCGATCCCCGAATGGCGGCGAGTGTTCTATGCGTTGCTCTTCCTTACCGGTGCGCGCTTTGGCGAGATTTCCGCTCGGCGCTGGCGCGACTACGTCTCCGATGAAACCCCGCTTGGCCGCTTGATCGTCAGCTCTAGTTTCCAGTCCAAGTCGAAGCGCGAGAAGTCGACCAAGACAGGGCAGACGCGCGAGGTGCCGGTCCATCCCACGCTGGCGGCGATCCTTGCGGAATGGAAGCTGGGCGGATGGGAGCGGACCATGGGCCGGAGGCCGACGGAAAATGACCTCATCGTCCCGTTCCCGGTCGACGGAGAGCATCTCGATGCGCAGGTCATGCGTCGACGCCTGCACAAGGATCTGACTGCTCTGGGCTACCGCACGCGTCGGCAGCACGACACGCGGCGAACGTTCATCTCGCTTTGTCTTTCCGACGGTGCTCGGAAGGAAATCCTTCAGTGGGTGACACACGGCCGACCTCACGCCGACCAGATGGACGACTACACCACGCTCTTGTGGGCACCTCGGTGCGAGGAGGTGGCGAAGCTCAGGATCAGGCTGCTCTCAGCGGGAAGTGCGGCGGTTGCCTGCGTCGCGGGAACGAGCAGTTTCCGTCAAGATGTAACCGCCGGGGTTACAAACCGAGTTACACGTCTCGGGGCATCAGAGGAAATCTTGAACATTTCCAGTACCTTGGACTGTGTATTCCTTGAGCGCGAGACGGGGCTCGGACCCGCGACCCTCGGCTTGGGAAGCCGATGCTCTACCAGCTGAGCTACTCGCGCGAACGCAGGTCAATTGATAGCACGGCCCCGGTCGGTTGGAAAAGATCCACCTTCATTCCGTCGATTCACAAGCGGCAGAGTCCAAGGTCGCGACTTCGTGCGAGAAACCGATCAGCAGAAGCTGCGCAAGTCCTAGGCGGCGGAATCGTCGTGGGGCGGCGTGGTTCGGACTGAGAATTCCTCCATGTGCGCGCCGCCGCGCAGGGTGAGTGATTCCCCGTCCATGTCCAGGGCAAGCGTGCCAAGTCCGTGGCCAGCAGCACGACCGCTTTCAAAAACCCGAGCATCGAAGAGCGCCGTCCGCCGACTTGCGGCACTGAGATTTTGCCAAATAGATCGATCTCTCGACAATTATCTGAAGCGATTTAGATCTAGTTGGACATAACGCTATCAGCCGATGAGCAACGGTTGGCTCATCGATAGAAATCATCGCACCCGGACCAGTGACGCAACTAACGACGCAATGCAAAAGAGCATTGTGAGCGCCTTCCAAAAATAGTTGGCCACAGGCGCGATAGTCGTTGACACGACCACGACCTCCGACGCACAGCGGACAGCCCCGGTTCTGTGCATCCCCACGCAGCAGAAGGATAATCATGAAAGTCTCATTCTCGACGTACAGCCTCGGTGCCGCATTCGTGAGCATGCTATGTGTCCCCGCCTGCGGGACCAGCAACCATCCAAGTAACAGCGGATCCGGGGGAAGCTCTGGCCTGGCCGCCAGCGGGGGAAGTGCTGGCCCACTCGGCAGTGGAGGCACATCTGGCCAAGCCGGCACCGGAACGAGTGGCACAGCGACGGGGGGCCAATCCCGCACCGGAACGGGTGGCGCAGGCGCGGGTGGCGCAGCGATGGGTGGCCAAGCCGGCACAGGAACGGGTGGCACAGCGACGGGGGGCCAATCCCGCACCGGAACGGGTGGAGCAGCAATGGGCGGCCAGGTCGGCACCGGAACGGGTGGAGCAGGAACGGGCGGCCAAGCCGGCACCGGAACGGGCGGCGCGAGTGCCGCCGGGGGTGCTGGTGCCGGTGGCCAAGGCGGAGGAAGCTCGGCGCCCGGCACGTTGGTCAACACCTACGACGGGGCGCGCACGACCACAGTCAGCTTCGACTCCGCCTGGAAGTTCCATCTCGGCGATGCCAGTGGCGCGCAGGGCGCGACCTTCGACGATTCGTCCTGGACGTCCTTGGACCTGCCCCACGACTGGAGTATCTCGCTGGCGTTCAACCAGAGCTCGGCGGCCACCTATGAAGGCGGATACCTCGATGGCGGCCTGGGCTGGTATCGCAAGACCTTCACCTTGCCTGCGTCGAGCTCGGGACAGAGGGTCATCGTCCAGTTCGACGGCGCCTATATGGATAGCACCGTGTACATGAACGGCACGCAAATATGCGCCCGCCCTTACGGCTATTCCTCCTTCGAGTGCGACTTCACGTCCGGCGCCAAGGTCGGCGGGTCGAACGTGCTCGCCGTCAAGCTCAACAACCAACAGCCGAGCAGCCGCTGGTACTCGGGCAGCGGCATCTACCGCCACACTTGGCTCAAGACGGTGAACCCGGTCCGTGTCGCCTACACCGGCACGCGCGTGACGACGCCGCAGGTTTCCGCCTCGAGTGCCACCGTGAACATCGCGGTTACGGTCCAGAACGACGGAACGACCGACCAATCGGTGACCGTCGCGAGCTCGGTTCGCGACGCCGCGGGAACGGAGGTGGGCAAGGGCTCGTCGGCGGCGACGTCAGTGACCGCTGGGAAGACTGTCGACGTGACGCACACCGTGACCGTGTCCAATCCCAAGCTGTGGTCACCCTCGTCGCCAACCATGTACTCGGTGGTAACGACCGTGTCCGTGGGCGGCTCTGTGGTCGACACCTACACCACCCCGTTCGGCATTCGCACCTTCGCGTTCGATGCGAGCACGGGTTTCTCGCTGAACGGCACCAAGATGAAGATCAACGGCTTGTGCAACCATCATGACCTCGGAGCCCTAGGCGCGGCCGTGAATTATCGCGCCATCGAGAGGCGACTCCAGATACTCAAAGATATGGGCGCAAACGGGCTTCGCACGTCCCACAATCCGCCCGCGCCCGAGCTGCTCGATATCGCCGATCGCCTGGGCTTCCTCGTCATGGATGAGGCGTTCGATTGTTGGTACAACGGCAAGCACACGTACGACTACGGACGATTTTTCAAAACGTGGGCTACCACTGACATCACGGACATGGCGGCCCGCGATCTCAATCACCCCAGCGTCATCATTTGGAGCATCGCCAACGAGGTGGGTGAGACCAGCGATTCAGCCACCGTCAAACAGCTGATGGACGCGATCAAGACCAAGGACACCACGCGCCCGATTGGTCAGGCGCTTGCGGCGTGGGCGTCGGCGGATACGGCGGCGGTCGGACTGGAAGACGTTGTGGGAATCAACTACGCCCCGGATCGATACGACTCGATTCACACGGCGCACCCCACGTGGAAGATGTTCGGCAGCGAGACATCGTCCGCCTTGCGGAGTCGAGGCATCTACAACAACGCCAACAACCAGGAGTCATCCTACGATGACTCCTGGGCCGGCTGGGGGCAGTCCGCGGAAACGTCGTGGACGAACGTCAACACGCGGGCCTGGATTGCCGGCGAGTACATCTGGACCGGCTTCGACTACATCGGCGAGCCGACGCCGTACGAATGGCCTTCCAAGAGCTCGTACTTCGGAATCATCGACACCGCGACGTTCCCGAAGGACGTTTACTACTTCTATCAAAGCAAGTGGAACGCCAGTGGCCCCACCATGGTCCACATCGTTCCGATGAACTGGACGAACTGGACGGCGGGTCAGGCCGTGAAAGTTTTCGTCTACAGCAACGCCGACAGTGTCGAGCTGTTCCTCAACGACAAGTCGCAGGGCTCGAAGGCCACGGCCGCCGCCACCGGGCATCTTCAGTGGTCGGTCCCGTTCGCGACGGGCACGCTCCAGGCGAAGGCCACCAAAGGTGGTGCGGTCGTCGCGACCGACACAGTGAAGACCGCCGGGGCGGCGGCGGCTTTGGTGCTCAAAGCCGACCGTGCTTCGATCACGGCGGACGGGCGCGACCTGTCCTTCGTCGAGGTGGACATCGTCGACGCCCAGGGCGTGGTCGTGCCGCAAGCCAACAACAGGGTCGACTTCACGATCAGTGGTCCTGGCGCCATTGTGGGGCTCGACGCTGGAGACTCGACAAACCACGATTCCTACAAAGGCACGTCGCATGCCGCTTTCAGTGGCAAGCTGATGGCCATCGTTCAGTCCACGGCAACCGCTGGGAAAGTCACGCTGAAGGCAACCTCCGGGTCGCTCACAGGCAGCTCGGTGGACATCACCACGGCGGCACCCTAGAGCACCAATCGGCTTGATGGACCGAGCTCTAGTGAACCAAAGCCGCGAGGCGCCGACGGCTGGATCCCTTCGCCAACCTAGCCCCTTTGCTGCCGAAATTGCGGCACATGCATCGCAAGAGAATCGAGGGTCCATGCGTCAGTCTCGGTAGCGGCGTAACAAGATTTTGTTAGCGCGACAATGACAGTAGTACCCAAATGATGTACGGTTTCACCGAGTTCCTAGCGGGCGTGGGCAATGCCAATAACGCCCAGTTGAAGGCGACGGCTTCGACATGATTCGATGCAGCAGGTTTCTGAAAGCAAGGAGTTACGCATGATCCTCCCCATCCGTTCTCTACGCACAATGGTTGCGGCGCTCGTGGTCTTCATCGGCGCTTGTTCGTCGAGCACGTCAAGCAAAGGAACCGGCGGGGCTGGACCAGGAACCGGCGGTTCTGCTGGTGCTGGAGGGAAAACCGGTGGTGGGGGGACGGCTGGGTCGGGCGGCCAGCAGGCAACGGGCGGCGCGATCACCTCGGGTGGGCGCACAGGTGCGGGTGGCACGAACGGAACCGGCGCTGCGACCAGCTCGGGCGGGCAGCTGGGTAACGGTGGTGGCACAGCCAACTCAGGCGGTTCAAGCAACGCTGGCGGAACGACGGGCAGCGGTGGGCTCAGCGCCCCGGGGGGCGCCGGCGGCAGAGACGGCGGTTCCGACCTGCCCGCAGGCAGTGGTGGAACCGGAGCGGGGGGCGGCGCAAGCGGTGGGTCGAGCGGCAACGGAGGCTCGACCGACGTGTGTCCCAAGCCGCAGGCCCAAGCCTGCTACTACGTATCACCTTCAGGCAGCGACACCAGTGACGGGTCCGCGGGCGCGCCTTTCCTAACGATCACCAAAGCCCGCGACGTCGTTAGCACGGTCAATACCAACATGACCGGCGACATCTACGTCTATCTGCGAGGCGGCGACTACCGAATTACCAGCCCTATAACCTTTGCAGTCAAGGACTCAGGTACCGGCAACCACCGAATCTACTATCAGGCCTACCCCGGCGAGACGCCCGTCATCAATGGTGCGACCAAGGTCACGGGGTGGACCGCGAGCAGCGGTGGCGTCTACAAAGCCACGCTCGCCCGCACGACAAAGTTGCGCAACCTCTACGTGAACGACCAGCGAGCCCTCATGACCAGCAAGGTAGTGTCCGCCAAAGGCAGTAGCGGGACTTATTCCGTGACCTCCGGACAAGCCGACTGGGCGTGGGCCAGCGGCAGCGGCTTCGACGGGGTCACGTACAGCACCTCGGATGTGCCGGACATCACCAGCAACAAGGACGACCTCGAGATAGTCAACCAAAGCACGTGGAACGAGAACATCGTGTGCACCAGGGATGTGGTCACTTCCGGCAGCAATCGGGCGCTGATGTTGCAGCAGCCCTACGGAGCCATCGCCCAGTTGCCCGGCTGGGGCGCCGCCTTCGTTGCCACCGGCTCGCACGAGATCTTCAACGTGCAGGCCTGGCTGACGTCGCCGGGACACTTCTACTTCGACAAGACTGCTGGAACGCTCTACTACTATCCCCGCACCGGTGAGGATATGAGCACCGCAGATGTGGAGGCGCCGGTGGCAGAGAAGCTGATCGACATCGCCGGGACCTCGACTACCAGCAGAGTCAAGAACCTCACCTTCCAAGGCATCACCTTCGCAAACACGGACTACAACCTTTACAAAGTCGCAACGTCCTACGGAAAGTCGAGCGTTCAGGGAGATACGGTCTACATCGCCTATGGTACGGGCAATTACCACGACTGGCAGTACGAAATCATCGACACGTTGCCCGCGATCATCAACGTGAACAGCGCCGATTCGATTGACGTCGTGGGCAACGTGGTCAAGCACAGTGGGGATGACGGAATCTCGATGATCAACGACGTCATCAACTCCAACATCATCGGCAACTACGTCACCGACATTGCGGGAAGCGGAATAACTATCGGCCATCCGACGCATGTCTATGCGACAAGCAAAGGATCTCACGAAAAATACCCTGCCGGGGTGAAGAGTATTTGTACCAAGATCACAGTCAACAACAACCTCGTGTACAACGTAGCCATGCTGCGCGGGTTCGGCGGGCACGCGGGCGTCACGGCTTTCTTCACAGATACGCTCACGTTCACTCACAACCACATCCACACGTGTGCCTACAACGGCATCAACTTGGGATGGGGATGGCGAAACTTCAATGGCGACAGCAGCTCGGAATTCCCAGGTAACCCCTCCGACACGGCCAAGAACAACACCTGTAGCAATAACCGGTTCACGAACATGATGGTCCGATTGCATGACAGCGGGGCTGTCTACACCATTGGGCAGAATCCGGGAACGGTCATCAACGAGAACTACGTCAAAGGGATTCCCAACAACTCGTCCGGGCCGACGTATGGTCTGCACAACGACGAGGGGAGCGCGTACATTACGGAGAACGACAGCGTCCTCGACATCGACCCAGGGGTCACCTACACCATCAACTGCGAGGACTACGGAGCGAAGCACGACCTGACGATTCTGAGGACCTACGCAACCGTCAACAAGATGGGGAAGAATCCCCCGACCAGCACGATCGACACGCCCATTGTGGTGTCCGATGCCGTGTGGCCGCTGGCGCAGTATGGCTTCTGCGTGAAGTCGGGGGTTGAAGACCAGTATCGGAAGGCCATACCGAGCACGGTGCTGCCGATCCAGGACTATGTTTTCCCCGCAAGCTGCGCGGCTCCGGTCGGCACGGCCAGCATTACCATAAGGAGCAGCGGAGATTCGTCAAACTCGGGATGGTTCGCGCCGGCCGGAACGACGAGCTTCGTCGCAGGCGGCACCATGACCAAAGCTGCGGGCGACGCGACGTCCATTGCTGTTCCGTCCACTGCTGGAACGTACAAATTGTCCGTAGTGGATTCCCAGGGCAAGAAGCTGGGTGAATCGACTTCCCTGTTGCGGGTGAAGTGAGGACTCGCTAGCAGCGACGGCGACGGGAGAATTTGAATCCGTAGTGCTAGGCACGTTCGAGCGCGCCTATCAGAGTCCGGCCTTTGTGGAGCGTTTCCTCGAACTCGTCGGTGGCCTTCGAGTCGTACACGACTCCGCCGCCGACCGAGAAGAGCAGGCGCCCATCCGCCACCGTCGCGGTGCGGATGGCGATGGACAGATCCATGGTTCCGCGAAAGCCTAGGTAGCCAATGGCGCCGGTGTAGATGTGTCTTCGAACTGGCTCCAGCTCGTCGATAATCTCCATCGAACGTATTTTCGGACAGCCGGTGATCGAACCGCCGGGAAAAGTCGCGCGAATCAGATCCACGGCACTCTTGTCGTCAGCGAGAGTGCCGCGAACCAGGCTGACCAGGTGATAGACGTTGTCGTACGCCTCGATGCGCTTGTGTTCGCTCACGTGGACAGATCCCGCTGCGCACACCTTGCCGATGTCATTTCGCAGAAGGTCCACGATCATGGAAAGCTCGGCGTCGTCTTTACAGCTGGTCTCTAGCTCGCGTCGCATGCTTTGGTCTTGCTCGGCCGTTTTGCCTCGGGGACGCGTTCCCTTGATAGGGCGCGTCTCCACCGTCTTTCCGCGCAGCTCGATGAAACGCTCGGGAGAGGTCGAGAGGATTTGGTGGTCGCCGGCGTGGATGAAGGCGAAGAACGGCGCTGGGTTCGCCTCGAACATGCTGGCGAAGAGGGCGAAGGGGTCGCCGCGGAACTCCGCCTCGAATCGCTGCGACATGTTCACCTGATAGACGTGGCCACGCACGATGTAGTCGCGAATGGCCTCGACCGCGTGGATGTATTCTTCGCGGGACAGCCCGGACATCAATCGGCCAACCCGGGCACGGGCGTCGCGGACGGGGCGTTCGCATTGGGACAGCTCTTGCTCGAATTGCGCCAGTCGTCGGCGAGCGGTCTCGTCGTCATCGCCCAGCACCGGGATATGAACCGTCGTATTTTCTTTCCGACGGTCATGAACGATGAGAATGGACGGCGCCGACATGTAGAGGCGCGGAAGCTTCAGATCGTCGCAGCTTGTCCGCGGCAGAACCTCGAGGCAGTCTTTCAGATCGTAGGCCAGGTAGCCCAGCAGCCCGCCAGACAGGGGTAAGGTCTCCTCCACGCCCGGCAAGGCGTATCGTTTGACCAGTGCTTCGAGAACCGCAAATGGATCCAGATTTGAAGATGCGCTTCCGCCGAGAAAGTCTGCGACCACGTTGCCGTCGCGCTCTCGAATCGACAGCCAGGGCCGTAGGCCAAGGATGTGGTATCGCGCCGAATCGAACGTTCCTCCGCTCAGAAGGGCGATCGTGCCCGGCTCATCCGCGAACCGGCTGACGACGTCGATGAACGGCTCGGAAAGTTCGAGTTGCGCGCTGTGGATCCGCCCCATGGGCTTCGGCAACTGGCTTACGAACTTGTCGAGGGTGTCTGTGGTAGTCATCGCAATTCGCTCCGCAGCGGGCCGGTCTTGAGGAAGAGGGAAAGCCGTGCTCGGTGCGGAAGCTCTCGGGTCTGGGCGGCAAATGTACTGCACGAAAAACGACGCGCCATGTGGATTCCAACGCCAGGGCTTCCTCCGTCTTGCCCGCATCGACATGAACCGGCGAGCATCCGAATGGCCGATGCATCGGGATTGACGATGGATGGGTGCGACGCTATCTCCGTGGCATGAGCCTTTCGCCCGAGCAAGCGGCCCGAGAATTCATCGCCCTCTTTGGCGCCGCCTTCTTGCGTTTTCACCGCCGCGCACCGAAGCGTTCGGTGTGGACGCCGCAAGGGTGGGCGGTGCTCCAGCACCTGGAAATGGCCGGTCCCCTGACCGTCACCGAAGCTGCGAGGCACATGAATCGCGCCCAGTCCGTGATGAGCGAGATCATCGACGGGCTCGAACGCAAGGGGTTGCTCGCCCGCATGCGCGACGCGCGCGACCGTCGGCGAGCCCTAGTGTGGCTCACCGACCAGGGACGCGCGGCCATGGCCAGCGAGCGCCAGGTGCTGTGTGGCGAGCGATTGGGGCGCGCATTCGGCAAGCTCAGCGGTGACGCTGCTGCGAATCTGCTGTGCACCTTGCGCATGCTGGTCGATGCCGCTGGCGACGCGTCGCCGGCCGAAGATTCCACGAAGGCGGCTACCAAAGAAACGCGTAAACAAAGGAGAATACGATGAGCCAACACCAGTGCCAGAGCTGTGCCATGCCGATCGAAACCGGCGTCTATTGCCAATACTGCTCGGACGAGAAGGGCAACCTTCAGCCGTTCGAAGAACGCTTCGATCGGATGGTGCAATGGATGTCCCGCCAGAAGCCGGATTTGTCGCCGGACGAGGCACAGAAACAGACGCTGGCGTATATGGCGCAAATGCCAGCGTGGCGCGATCACCCCAAGGTGAAGGGGGCGACCAAGTAGAAACCGAGACTGGCATCGCGCTGCGGTCGAGGCTGCGGGCACCAGGCGTGAGCGCTCGGATGAAGATCACTCCGACCACGGCCACGGCCGACCATGACCTTCTGCGGCCGTCGCGGGATTGGTCGGGGCGCCGCCGTTGACCGGTTGTCTGTGGCAGACGTATGCTTGGTGCATGCCAAGCTCTTCATGGATGGCGTCTAGGCGCTGGCCGGTACTTGCGCTGCTCCTGCTGAACGCTGGGTGCGGCAACCAGAGCAACGGTAGCCACGGCAGCGGTGGCGGCGCGGGCAGGGGAGGCTCGACGAGCGCCGGTGGCGGAGGTGCTCAGCCAGCGACCAGCACCGGAGGAGCGAGTGGGGGAGCCTTCGCTTCGGGTGGGGTAGCTGGCACCGCTGGAACGGGTGGAATTGCCGGCGCGCGCGGGGGAGCTGTCGTGGTCGGCGGAGCTACTGCCGCTGGCGGCTCGGGAACCGGCGGAAACGAGGCACGGACCGGCGGTGCCTCTGGCAACGGCGGCGTCTTTAGCAGTGGCGGCTTGGGTGTGGGCGGAAACACCGGTAACGGCGGGGCAGGTGGTTCACTCTTGGGCGGCGCTTTCGGCTCGGGCGGCTTGGGCGGTGGCCCAGCAGGCACCGGGGGTGGCGGCGGGGCCTCGGGAACTGGCGGCGGAATGGCCGATGCCGCCCACGTGCGTCTGCTGTCGGGAAGTCCGTTCTACGACCGGCAGCAATTGCATCGAACGGGCTATGTTTCCTCGCTAGACACAGACAAGCTGCTATTTCCATACCGAAGTCTGGCGAAACTGCCCCAGGCCAATGGCACAACAGCCGGCTACGCGGGCTGGGATACCGGTTTTCTCGTGGGCCACATGACGGGGCACTACCTCTCCGCTGCCTCACGGATGGCGGTGGCCACCGGCGATGATACATTCAAAACAAAGGCCAACTACATAGTCACCGAACTGGCCAAGTGTCAGACTGCACTCGGCAAGAACGGCTATCTGGCGGCCTTCCCGACGACGGTCTTTGATTGGCTGGAAGGCACGTCCACGGACAACGGCGGTATTGTGGTCCCGTACTACACAGTCCACAAGATCATGGCCGGGTTGCTCGACGCCTACCACTATCTCGGGAATCAGCAGGCACTGGACGTAGCGACCAAGATGGGTGACTATTTTCAAGGGCGTCTTGCCGGGCTCTCAGCGGCGACGATTGAGAAGATCTTCCGCACCGATGGCAGCAAGAACCCACAGAACGAGTTCGGCTCGATGAGCGACGTGTACTCGGGGCTCTACACGATCACCGGCCAACAGAAATATCTCGACACTGCGAAGATATTCAATCGCTCTTGGTTCATGACTCCCCTGGCCGCGGGTCAGGATAACCTGCAGGGCCTTCATGGCAACACGCATATCGCTCAGGCGGTGGGTATTGCTCATACCGCGAACCTCAGTGGCGATTCGACCAGCCTTCAGGCCTCCGAGAATTTCTGGAAGCTGCTAACCGGCCAGCATGCCTTCACCCTAGGGGGGAACTCATTTCACGAATGGCTCGACAAGGCCGGTGTCGAAGCTGGATCTTCCATCGACAGTGGGGCCGTCCTTCCCGCCACGACCGCCGAGACATGCAACACGCACAACATGCTCAAACTCACCTCGTACCTCATTACGAGGAACCCGCGTGTCGAATATGCCGACTACTACGAACGAGCCTTGTACAACCATGTGATGGCGTCGATCGCACCCGACACCGGCAACGTGACATACTTCACGCCGATGTACGGGAATTTCCGCACCTACATAAACGGAACGTTTTGCGACAACGGCAACGGCATCGAAAGTACCCCTCGCTACAATGAGGGCATCTACTTCGAACAGGGCAATTCGCTCTGGATCAACCTGTACATCCCAAGCGAGCTTACCTGGGACGCAACCGGGCTGACGATACAACAGCAAGGAAATGCCGCTGCAGGTGAACAGGTGACCATGACCATCACGAAGGGCGGTGCTGCGACGCAAGCCACGCTCTACCTTCGCATCCCCTCCTGGGTCTCGGGCACGCCCACATTGGCAGTCAATGGCAGCGCGCAAACCCAGTCGCTGAGCGCTGGCACGTATGTTTCCCTGAACCGTCAGTGGAAAGTCAGCGACGTCATCACCCTCACGCTCCCAGCAGGGCTGCGCCTCGAACACGCAAAGGACGTAACCTCCATGGTATCGGTTTTCTTCGGTCCGATATTGCTTGCCGGCGAGTTGGGTAGCGCCAACATGCCCAATGATTTTGCCGACAAGGACGCCTATCTCAGCACCGCTCCGGCCACCGTTCCCACCATCACCAACGCCTCCACAAATCCGGCCGACTGGCTCCAGGCGGTTGCCGGTACGCCGTTGGCGTTTAAGTCGCACGACGCTGGAGCGGCTTCAGGGATCACCTTCCGGCCGCTCTACGACGTGCACCACGAGCGCTACTCCGTGTACTGGCCCCTGGCTGCGAAATAGCAGCGGGCCGCGCACGGCACGAGTTGCTCGACCACGCCGATCGTTTACTTGCGGCGAAACGAGGTGGCGAACACCGGCTGGGCAATTTCGTGCCCCACCACCAGCCGACCCGCACCGGCCCAAAACACACGCATCGTCGGATCGATTGCATCGGGTGGCAACGGCCAGACGCTGTCGCCTTGGGAATTGTCGAATTCGACCAACACCACCAGCTTCGGCTGGGCCCCAGCTTCGATCAAGGCCAGGCTCCGACCGTCAGCCGACCACGCCGGATCGCCCTGGATGCTGGTAACGCCAGTCCGCGGGTAGACCTGCTCCCCGTCGGCACCGAGCCATTCCCGCCCGGGAGCGCCGCCTACCCAGGCGACGTGATCCCCATTGCGCGAAAAGGTGAAGCTGCGCCCCTCGCAGGCCATAGGTGCGGCGATGGGCACGAAGGGCTGAATCACGTAGAGCGCGGACGGTACGGGAGGTGTCTTTTTCTTCTTGCTGGTCGGTCTCGGCCGAGTCGCACGCTTGCCAAGTGAACGTGCGGGCGGTGCAATCCGGTAGAACAGACGAGATTCGCCAAGAAAGCGCAGCTCTTCGACCATGCCCGGGTGTGCGGCGGCGACCTCGGCGCGGCGCTCGCCCGCTGCGCCGAAGACCGCAAGTCGATAGGGCGTACCGTTTTCTGCGCTTTCCTTGGGCGCGATGGCCACCGCGTAGCTTTTTCGTCCCGGGCTCCACTTGAGCTGGTCGGGCTCGACGCCAAGCCTCGCAGCCACGGCTTCAGGCGATTCTTCAACCTTCGCCTCTCGCGTGGGCGCAGGCGACTGGGGCGGCTTCGCGGCAGGCGGCGGCGGGGGCAGGTTGTCGTGAGGCTGGTAGTCGGGCTTGGATGCACACGCCAGCGCCGCACCGACGACCGCCGCCACCAACGCGATCTCGGCATGGTGCAAAGACGGTCTCCGGTCCTGGTGCTGCATGTGAAGATGCTCTGGTCGTGAAGGCCGAAAGTCAACCTGCCGATCCGAACGCCGCGCGCCATCTTTCGGCTCGGGCGCCGCCGGTGGCGTCTCGGCTAGCGTGATAGGATACGACTGTGCGCTGCGTTCTGATGATCGCCTTTGGCGTGGTGGTGGGAATGAACGCTGCTTGCAGCGGATCGGCCGCAACGCCGGGAGTTGGTGGCTCAGGCGATGGTGGCTCGGTCACAAGTGGCGGTGGAAGCACGGGCGCGGGCGGTGGTGGCGCGGGCGGTGGTGGCTCGGGTGATGCGTCGAGGGTCGGTGGAAGCACCGCCGTGGATGGCGCGGGATCGGGCGGCCGCACGACGGGCATAGCCATCGATCTGTGCGCCGGCATGATCAAGGACAAGGATCCGCACCCGATGACCACGCTCGCCAAACCCGCGGTAGGCGGGACCGTCATTGATGCCGAGTTCGGGACCACCATCCGGCGCATCACCGCGGTCGCTGGCTCCGGCGCCAACGCCGCGATCGTTCCCATGTACACCACCATCTCCGCCTGGAACGCAGATGAATCGCTGCTGATCCTTTACAGCCTCGGAGGCGGGGGGCATCAGCTTTACAACGGCAAGACCTACCAGCACCTTCGCGCCCTCGACATCAATCCCGCCGATCTGGAGCAGGTCTACTGGGACACATCGGATCCCGATATCCTCTACTACGTCGACGGCCAGGAATTCATTCGCTACCACGTCAGCGCCGGGACGCAGGACAAGCTACACAGCTTCAGCGCTCTGTGCGGATCATCATCGGTCAGCAACGGTGACGACCCCATGTTCACCTCCTGGGATTCGCATCGCCTCGGCCTGGTTTGCGGGAAGCAGATGTTCATCTACGACATCTCCAGCGATTCGGTGCTGGGACCGAAGTCGGTCAGCGGAACACCGCCGGCGCAGGTCGCGCCCAGCGGCACGCTTGCCTACCTCGAGGCTGGCAGTGGACAGGTTTTGGACGCCAACCTCAACCTGGTCCGCTCCTTGGGTTTGCAGGTTCCCGACAATCACGCCTCTTTGGGCCGGCTCGCGAGCGGCCACGACACCTGGAACGGAGCGGTCTACGACGACGGCAACGACGATGCCTTGAGCAACGTCGGGATTCTGGTGACTTGGGATATGACCAGCGGCACCGGCGGCGCAGTGATCGGCCCCAAGACCGGTTGGCCGTATCCACCCGACGGCCACATCTCGGCGATGGCCTACAAGCAGCCGGGATGGATCTTCGTCTCGACCATTCCTAGCGATACCGCGGGTCTACAGGGGAAGACCCTTCTCGCGCTGGAGAATCTAATCGCCGACACCAATACTGGGGCGGTCTGTCGTGTGGGACGCCATCGCAGCTGGGGCAAGAACAACTCCGTCCTCGGTTACTGGGCAGAGCCGCACACGGTCCCCAGCCCAAGCGGCACACGGGCCGTGTTCGGGAGTGATTGGGGCAACGGCTCCTCCGTCGACAGCTACGTCCTCGAATTGCCCAGCTACTCTCCCTAGGAGCACGCAGACGCTGGGCAGAGCCTTCCCTTGTTTGCCGCTGTCAGTTCCGCCACACCGCCTCTGATTGACTAACGCGAGGCTGGATCGCAAGTGGCGCGCACATACGTTGGCGCCGAGATCGAGGGTTGCTAGACCGTTGACAGGGACGCGGTGAGCCCATACGCTGGCCGCTCTTCCCACGATGACAAGGGCACCACGATGACCAAGGCCGAGCTTATCGCCAGGGTAGCAAGTCGAAAAGATCTCCCCCGCACCCTGACCAAGAAGGCCTACGCCAAGATCGTGGATGCCGTGTTCACCGAGGTCGGCGACTACTTCATTCGAGCGCGGCCGAGTCTGGCCAATCCGCCTCGGCTCAGCTATCCGGGTTTCGGAACCTTCACCAAGCGTCGCCGCAACTCGCGCACGGTGCGCAACCCCAGCACGGGCGCTCCCATCGCCATCCCTTCCCAGTGCACGGTGGTGTTCACGCCCGGCCAAGAGCTGAAGAACCTGATCAACCGCGTGCCGTCCAAGATCGCCTCGTCGGCGGCGTAGTCCCTGGGCCGTCTCGTCGGTGGCCCTATTTGCCGGGCTGGCGGTGCTCCTCGAAGCCGACCAGCTTGGTCTTGAGTTCTTCCAACTCCGTCTTGCGAGACGGATCGTCAGCCAGATTCTTCATCTGCTTGGGGTCGGAGCCAAGGTCGAAGAGCTCGAAGCGGCGTTCCGAGACCTTGTGCACGAGCTTTCGCCCGCGATCCACCATGACGACCTCGTGATCCGGGGTCGCGGTGGAAGGCAAGAGCTCGGCGAAGATGGGACGCGGGGGCAGGGCGCCGCCTTCGATGACGGGCAGCAGGCTGCGCCCATGCAGGTTGGCTGGCGGGGGTACGCCGATAAGGTCGAGCAAGGTCGGTCCCACGTCGATGAGCCCGACCTCGTCGTCGGAGGTGACGGGTGCGTGGCCGGGAACGGCGACGATGAGGGGGATGCGCAACTGCTCCTCGGTGAGGTTTTGACCGTGAAAGTAGATCTTGTGCTCGCCCCAGGCCTCGCCGTGATCGCCGAACACGACGACCGCTGTGTTGTCGGCCAGCTTGGTCTCGTCGAGGATTTTGAGGATCTTGCCGATCCACAGGTCGTCGTAGGCGATTTCGTAGTCGTATTTCTCCTCCAACCCTTGCACCCCCGACAGCGAGGTGGGGAATTCGGCGTGGGACATGTAGCTCGAATGGGGCTCGAACAGGTGCGTCCACAGCACGAAGCGCTCGCCGGTCTTGGCCGCCTTCTTCAGCCGCTCGATCACGCGCGGAACGATGCGCGGGGCGGCGATGTCCTTGTTCGAATCGGAGATGGTCTTGGCGCCGTCGTCGGACCATTCGGCGAAGCCTTTCGAGATTCCGCGATCGGGGGTGAAGTAGAAGTGCGAGAAAATTCCGATGGCACGCCAACCCGCGCTGGCCATGGGCTCGAAGATGGTCCGGTTCGAGGGCAGAAGTGGCGAATAGTTGAGCGAGCGCTTCTGCCAGGCGATTTCGGACGGGTAGCGCGAGGTCACGAACGAGGGGAAAGAGCGCGGCGTATTGGGCGCCTGGGACCAAACCCGGCGAAAGTACGCTCCTCGGCGGGCCAGCCCGTCGAGGTTGGGCGTCAGCGAGTGCCCAGCCGGTCGACCGTAGCCAGCGACACCCAGACGGTCGGCGCGGGTGGCGTCGATGGCGATGATGAGGATGTTGCCGGTGAACTTGCCGGGCTTGGCCAGGTTCGCAATGTTCGGTTTCGTCGCGGCGGCTGCGGGCGTCTCGTCTCGGTCCGCGTTGTTCTCGGCGATCAGGGGCGCGTCCCCACCTTCGCAATTCTGGTCGATGCCGTCGCCCGGAATGTCCTCGGCCCCCGGGTAGACATCGGCGCGGCTGTCGTCGCAGTCGCCGCCGCCGAAGAGGGCGGAATAGCCGTCGCCGTCATGGTCGGTCGCCTTGCGCGCCAGCTTGAGCGCGAGCTTCAGCCCGAGGCCGCCCTCGCCGATGGCCGCGTAGGTGGGCGAGGTTTCGCGAATGCGACTGCCGGCCACCAATAAGACGACCACCACGAGGGCGATGGCCGGCCGAATGATTCGGGTCGTTGATTTCAGGAGCAGCCGCTTGCCAAGCGCGGACCCGTGCCAGAAGAGCCCATGCGCCACGCCCAGCACCAGCGCGACGGCGGCGGAGCCGAATGGGCCGAGGTCGAGCACGCGCCAGTCGGCGCGGGAGAGGGCCACGACGAATGCCATGAGGCCCGCGGCAGCGAGCATGAGCGCGGCGAGGCCGGTCCGGCCAAGCCGTCGAGGTCGGGGCAGAATCCGCCGAGCAAGGCGCGCCGCCAGGCGCCAGGTGGCGAGGAGCACCAGTGCCGCGGGCACCACGAAGACCAATGCCAGCCCCGCGCTGGCGATGGTGGCCAGGGTGTGGCTGTTCATGCTCGAAACGAAGCCGCCATAGCCGAGGCCGGCGCCCACAGCCAGCACCGCTCCCGCGGCAACACCACCGAGAAGCAGCCCGCAAACCCGCGCATCGAGATCTTCATCTTCGCGCAGGGCGCCCCAGCCGCCTGGAATCGCTCCCAAAACCGTGGCCGCCGCCCAACCTAGCAGCGCGGCGCACAGCAGCCCGGCGGTTCCGTAGAGGCCAGCGGACAGTGCCAGCGCCTCGAACAGTCGTGCATGGTGGCCGCGCACGACCACCAGCAAGGCGTCGACGACACCCGCGCCAAGAAAACCGGCGAAGGTGGAAACAGCAACGGGAACGTGGAATCGGGAACAGCGGCTCTCGCTCATCGAACTCAGACCGGAGAGTAACTCGCGCGTGGGCGGCGCACCAAGAAAAGCGATGTCCTCTTGACCGGCGCGGGCCGACCGAGCAACCTCCGCCTCGTGCAGTCACCCAGTCTTCGTGAAGCCTTCGTCCCCTCCACCAGAACCCCCGCCTCGCTCGCCCTGTTCTGCCTCGCCCTGGCTTGCGGAAAGCCGCCGGGAGACGTCGGACACGCAACTTCGAGCAGCGTAATTTCCACCGCCCATGCCGCGCCCACCGCGCCCAGCCAGGTCGATGTGTCCGGCCAACGCGTGGCCTACGACCTGTTCGCCAACCGCGTGCATGCGATTTTGCATCTGGGCGGCAGGATGATCCTTCCCGCCGGTGGCGTCGATTTCTACAAGTTCGTCGACGGAGGTTGGAAGGGCTCGTGGATCCTGGGTCAGAAGGACGGTGCGACCCGTGTGGCGTACATCTCCGGGTCGTCGGCCTCGTTCGGATTTCCACTCGACGCGGACGGTGACGGCGCCACTGGAAAGGCGCTGGCCGATTTGCAGATGACGGTCGTCATGCGATCCGTGGCGCCTGGCCAGAAGCTGTCGGTCTTCGCCAACGAGAAGCCGGTCACCACTGTTGATGTCGGCAAGGATCGCGCGGCCTATGATTTCACGTTGCCCGCGGCCGCCCTGTCCCTCGGGGAAAATCGGGTTCGACTGACCTTTCGCAATGCCGCGTCCATCGCTGGTGGTAAACGCTCGGCGGCGGCCATCGAGAGCATCGAAATCGGTTCTGCCAAGGCCGCCGCGGCACCAGCGGCTTCGCGCGGGCTCGCCAATCCGGCCGAGGTCGATCTCGGCGGCGTGAAGAAGATCGCGCTCTCGACATCAGAGGCCTCGCGTCTTTCCTACTACTTGCAGGTCCCGGCCAAGGCCAAGCTCGCGCTTGCCTACGGCTCGACCCAGCCCGGTGTGACCGCGCAGATCCGAATCGCGCGCGACGGCGCGGCGCCGACCATACTTTTCGAGGGGCCCGTGACAGCTCGATTCAGCGACGGCGCCTGGGACCTCTCTTCCTTTGCCGGACAGGCCGTGCGCATCGATCTCATCTCCCACGGCGGTGGCATTGCTTGGGGCGAGCCGCGCTTGCTGGTTCCCGGCTCCGTGCCCGCCCCGCCCGCCAAGCACACCTTCGAGCATGTCTACGTGTGGATGTGCGACACGCTCCGCGCCGACAAGGTTCACGTCTACAACCCCAAGACCAACGTGCTGACGCCGAACTACGACGCCTTCGCCAGCGACGCTACCCGCTTCGCCTGGGCGCAGGTGCCAGGCACGTGGTCGCTACCGTCGCAGGCATCGATGCTGACCGGGGTCTACCCGACTGTGCACAAGGCCACCGAACACGAGTCGAAGATCAATGCGCAACAGCCCATCGCTGCCGAAATCTTCAAGAAGGCCGGCTTTCGCACCGGGCTCTTCTCGTCGAACGGCTACGTCTCCTCCAAGTGGGGCTTTGGCCGCGGCTTCGACGAGAATCGCAACTTCGTGCGCGAGAATCTGCCCAACGGCGCGGACAACCTGTGGGCCACGGCCAAGAAATGGATCATGCCCGGCAAGGCGAAACCGCAGTTCGTGTATCTGGCGGTCATCGAGCCCCACGTCATCTATAACCCCAAGAAGGAATTTCTGAAGAAGTACTGGGACAAGCCGTATGGCGGGCCCATCAAGCCGGTGCTCACGGGCATTCAGCTGGGCAAGATCAAGCAAGGCACGCTCAAGGTGAACGACACCGACAAGGCCTATCTCGAGGCCTTGCACAACGCCGAGATCACCCAGAGCGACACGGCCTTTGGCGTCTTCCTGGCCGACCTCAAGGCCGCCGGGCTCTACGACACGTCGGCCATCATCGTGATTTCCGATCACGGGGACGAATTCTGGGATCACGGGGACGTGGGCCACGCGCAGGGGCCGCATCAAGAGCTCGTGCACGTGCCCTTCATGATTCACGCGCCTGGACTCCTGCCCGCGGGTCGCGTGGTCGAGACCGAGGTGGAGGCGATGGATCTCGCCCCGACGGTGCTGGAGCTGGGCGGGATCCCGGTGCCGGATTCGATGCAGGGACAGTCGGTCCTGGCCACTGCCCTCGACGAGATCGCGCACTCGCCATCGGCCAGCATGACCCAGAACGGGACGATGGCGCGTGGGATCAAGTCCGGGCGCTATCGCATCATTCACTCGGGGGTGGGGCGCATCGAGCTCTACGACGAAATCGAAGATCCGCGCGAGCACACGGAGCTCGTGGGCAAGCGTCCCATCGCGCTTCGCCAGATGCGGGACGTGCTCTCCCTGCAGGTCGGCTTCGAGAACGTGTGGAAGAAGCGTCTGTGGGGATCGCCCGCGAGCCCGACCGAGGCGTTCTACAGCGCCAACCAGAACTAGCGCTACTGGCAGAACCCGTAGAGCAGATGGGTTGAACCCTCGAAGGCGTGGCAAGTCGTGCCCGTCGGACAGGTAGGCGCGGCCAGAGCGCAAATCGGACGGCAGGCGCCGCTCGTGCCGGCCGCGGAGCCGGTCGGCACCACGCAGCTCAGCCCAGCCCGGCAGCCCGCGCAGCCGGCTTCGCCGTTGCACCCGGAATTCTGCGAGCACGCCGCGCCCAAGTCGCCCTGGCCGGCGCAAGCGCAGTCGGTGGTTTCACCAGTGTAGATAAAGCACGACAGCCCGGTTGCGCAGCCCACGGTGCCTGTCCGCGTCGGGTCGCACGGCCTGGAGCACGCCGCGAAGGGCGGGGTGGTGCCACACTGGATGGGGACATTGCAATAGGCGCCTTGCTCGCCGCACATGGCATCGTCGTTGTTGCAGAAACGCAGGCAGGTCATGACCGAGCAGCCAGCGGCGGTGAAGGTGAAACATTGCGAGCCGGGCGCGCATTCGTTGTTGTTGGCGCAGGTGTCGCCCGGCTTGCCTGGTCCGGCCGCATAGCACATGCCGATGGCTGGCTGATCCGCGCTGCACAGTAGGCCGCAGGTTTGGTTCGCTCCGCAGGCCGAGGACGGCGCGTAGGGATCGCAGGAAAGTTGGCTCGTGCCACTGTCTCCGGCGGTGCCACCGTCGAGACCGTGCTCGGGCCGAAGCGCGCCAACGACTACCAACACCGGGACGTCGACCACCTTGTCCTTGGCGATCGTCATCGACGACTTGCCGTAGCCCAAGGCGGCGCCGTTGGCGTCGAGAGGCTCGACCTCGAAGGTCGTCTGGCCGACGTGCGATGAGCTGAATTCGACCGAGAACGTGATGGGGTGGCTGGTGTCGAGGTGGAGTGATTCGGAAGGTTGTTTCGGGTAGAGGAGGGTGTCTTGCGCGGATCCGCTTTCCACGTGGACGCGGAACTGGGCCACTCCGTCCACGCCGCCCGCATAGGTCAGGACGGACACGACGGCGTAGGAATCGTCGGCGCAGGAAGAGAGCCAAGGCAAGAGTGCAAGCGCGAGCACGACGAGCGACCGACGTCTCATGGCTGGAACTCCTGATTGCCGAGATCGGTCGCAGGCGGCGCGTGGCCGCGGCTGGAAACAACGATGATGGCCACCGTCGCCGCCGCCGCCACGCCCACCGCGGTCCAGAACCACCAACGTCCGAAGATTGAGGGCTGCTCGGGCACGGGCGTGCGCAGGTCAAGTGCGGAATTGGTCGGCGGAGGCGGGGTGGGGGCAAGTGGCGCGAACGCCGCGGGGGAGTTCGGTGGCGGTGCCGCGGACTCCGCCGCGTGAGCGGGTGCTGCCCGATTTTCCTGCGCGGGCGGGGAGAGATCGCCGGCTTTGGCAGTGGCACCAGAGACAAGCACGCACACCGACACCAGCACGGCGACCATGGCGGTTGAGATTCTTCGACGTGATTTCTTCACGACGATCTGACCTACCTCGCCATCGACGGTCGGGTCAATCGCGCAGCATTGGGCGTCCATCATAGTTGCTTCGCCGCGATGTACCCCGTGAGCTGCTCGATAATGGTTTCCTTCTCGGCGATGAGCGAGCGCAACACGTCACCGATGGATACCAGGCCCACGAACTTGCCCTGATCGAGGACCGGCAGATGGCGAATCTGCTTCGCGGTCATAAGGACCATGCATTCGTCGATGGAATTGGAAGGCTGCACGAAGAAGACCTGCTCAGCTGGGGTCATGACCTCTGCGACCGTGTTTTCCGTGGCTGCCTTGCCGCACAGGGTAATTTTGTGTGCGCAATCCCATTCTGTAAAGACACCGGCAAGCTTTCCTGGGTCGTCGACGATCGCCAGTGCGCTGACCTCTTTCTCGCTCATCATCTGAAGGGCCTCGAATACCGTAGCCTTAGAGCGCACAGAAATCGGGGTTTTCTGCCGCTTTGCTGCCAACAACTCCGCTACTGTGATCATGGTCGACTCCCCGTCATGCAGATTCAAGTCGTGGGAAGGCTAGGCAAGTGAATTTTCTAATTGGCGCCGGTTTCCACCCGGTGTCAATTCGATTTGATGGACCGTAATCCCGCGATAGCCGCAGAAGGTCGTGGTCGTGGTCGGAGTGATCTTCGTCGGCCACGTCGCTGCGCTTGCCGCGGGATTGGGCGGCGCGCTTGTCAGTCGACGGGTGATGGTCAAGCGGGTACTATGGTCGCGTTGATCGCCGCGAACGCCGACATCGCCGAGGAAGTCGAACTGGGGCGGACACTCCTCGTACAGGGTCACCTGGATACCGCGCAGCGGGTACTTCTCAAGATCTGCCAAGAGCAGCCCGAGTGCGCGGAGGCATTCCGAGTCTTGGCGATGGTGCTGAGCAAGCGCGGCGATGACCGTCGAGCGCGCCCGCTTGTCGACTATGCGGAAGAGCTCGACGCCCAGCGGACGCGTGATATTTCCACTCCGCTCGAAGACGTTCCATCCGATGCCGAGACCCGGCAAAACCGCCTGGCCATGCAGGCCACGACTCAGTCGACGGCGGCCCCGAAGCCTGCCGAGCCGTCCGTCGCCGCGCGGCCACCGGTCGTGTCCGAACCGGCGCTGAATGTCTTGACGCCGAAAGCACCCATCTCGGCCCCGCCAGCACCTGCTCCTGTGCCCGTGACACCTGCCCTAGGGCCGCCTCATTCTGCGCCGAAATCGCGCGCTGGCTGGGCGATCTTCGCGGTGTTCTTTTGCGCGGCCCTGGCCGCGGGAGCAGTCGCGGCTTACAAGCAATACGGCAGAGCTACCCCGCCACGCCCCAGTCCGCGCGAAGAGCTGGACCATTCCCTTTTCTCGGGAACGCTGGAGCATCTCATGCGCGCTCGCGACGTGGCGCGGATGGAGCTCGAAAGTGGCGCGCCCGACGCCGACTCGTTGGCGCGCCTTGGTCTCCTCAATGCCTTTCTTGTCGACGACTACGCGGTAGAGGCCAGGAAGGACGCCGAGGACGCTCTCCGGCGCGCCGAGGCTGGCCCCGCGACAAACAAGGGGAGGGCCGCCCTCGTGGCCAGCGCTCGCGCTTTGCTCGCCCACGCAGCGGGCGAACGTACGGCCGCGAAGAGGCTCTCGGAAGCGGCGATTGCGCTGACAGCGCCGGATCCTTCGGCGTTTGCCCTGCTTGCTTCGGCGCGAGCGCGCAGTTTGGCCGGGGATGTCGAGGGGGCGGCGCGGGATTTAGACCGGGCCATGGGTATTGCACCCGAGCTGGCTCCGGTGGTTGTTGATTGGGCCACCTCTCGTCTCGATGGTGGCGATCCCGTGGCTGCGCGACGGGCGTTGGCAACCCTGCTTGAGCGGAACCAAGATAATTCGCGTGCCCTGCTTCTGCTCGCCGAGGCCGAACGTGCCTTGGGCGAACCCAACTGGGTCAAGAGCCTGGAAAGGGCCTGCCGAAGCGACGCCAAGATTTCCCGCAGCATTCGGGCTGCCTGCGCGGTTGAATCGGCCCTGCAGGCGCGCATCGAGGGCGATCGCGCCGGCGCGCTTCGCAAGGCCAAGGCGGTTTCGCAAACCTCCGAGGACGTGCAGGTGCTCGGCACCGCGTCGCTCTTGCTCTCGCTGCTCGGCGAGACCGACGCTGCCGAAGAGGTTCTCGATCGGGCGCGCAAGGCCGCCGACCCCGCGAATGTGCCCTTGCAATGGGCGGATTTGTCCATTCGCTTGAGCCGGGGCGAGACCGTTCAACCCACGCGCATCCTGGAACACCCCTCCGGGCCCGAGCGGGATTTGGTGGCACTGAGGGCCGCCTATGCTCGAACAGGAGCCGCGGGTGTGGCCGCCGCGCTCAAGGTTCTTCCACCTGGAATCCAGGACATAGATTGGGATGTGCGCGCCTATGCGGCGTTGGGCCGCGAAAGCGGCCCGCCCAAGCCCGAGCTGGCAACGCTGGAAAATCGCCTGGACAAGGGCAGCCCGGTGGTTTCCTACGTGCTCGGGCTTCTGGCCGCACGCGACAAGGACTTCAAGTTGGCGATGCGTAGGCTGGACAAGGCGCTGGCCTGGCACGGCGATGCCTGCCAAGCCGCAGTACAGTATTTGGACGCGGCCAAGCACCTGGGGCGAGGGGTACCGACCAACAAGACCGGGCTACGCAATGTGCATGCGCACAATGCAAAGTGTCCCCTGCCCGAGATGTAGACGCGCGCGAAGCGAACCCTTTCAGGATTCCCATCGCAATAGGGTTGACCTGAAAGGCTGGGCAGGCTAAATCGGCCAATCCAATGGCTTCGTACGACACATCAGACATCCGCAAGGGACTCAAGGTCATGTTGGACGGCAATCCGTTCACGGTGGTCGAGTTCCAATTCATCAAGCCCGGCAAGGGCGCGGCCTTCACGCGCACCAAGCTCAAGAACCTGCTCACCGGCGGCGTGATCGAACGCAACCTACGCTCGGGTGAGAAGCTGGAGCCGGCCAATGTCGAAACCAAGTCGATGCAGTATTTGTACAAAGAAGGCGATTCATTCGTATTCATGGACACGAGCACCTACGATCAGGTGCACATCCCCGACGAAACCATCGGCGACGATGCGAACTTCCTGCCCGAGCAGATCGTTGTCGAGGTGCTGTTCTTCAATGATCGCGCGGTCGGCGTGACCCTGCCCAATTTCATCGAGCAGAAGGTGCTGGCGACCGAGCCCGGGTTCCGCGGCGACACCGCGACCGGGGTCACCAAGCCGGCCAAGATCAGCACCGGTGCGACCATCAACGTGCCCCTGTTCATCAACGAGGGCGACACCATTAAGATCGATACGCGTTCGGGCGAGTACCTTGAGCGCGTGGGCCGCGCCTAGGCCGCGCAGGACGATTGGGCTCTCAACGCCTCCGCTTCAAGCGAAGAAACGCTAGGCGAGCGCCAGATGAATTGAACCACAGACGGCACAGAGAACACAGAGGTCGGAAAAAGATGGGTTCCCGGATCTGGATCCGAACCATTCCATCCTCGTCCGATCTCTGTGTCCTCTGTGTTCTCTGTGGTGAACCTCCGATGACTGCTTGGAGCGACTGGCATGAATGAGAGGGAGCGGCTCTCGGCAAGGACCCCAGCGCTTCTAGCGCGGGCCGCGATCTCGCGAGCGGTGCGGGGTTATTTCGAGGCGCAGGGCTTCATCGAGGTGGAGACTCCGGCGCGCGTGATGTCGCCGGGCCAAGAACTGCACTTGGATGCACTTCCCGCCGGAGGCGGGCGGCACCTCATCACCTCGCCCGAGTACCACATGAAACGCTTGGTAGCCGGTGGGCTGCCGCGCATCGTTCAGTTTTGTCGTTGCTTTCGCGCCGAGGAGGACGGGGCTTTTCACCAGCCGGAATTCACCATGATCGAGTGGTACCGCGCTGGGGGCACCATGGACGAACTGATGCTCGACTGCGAGGCCATTGTCGAAGTCGCTGCTCGCGCGGCGGGGACGTGGCCGAAGGCCTCGGTGCCGACCAACCGCCGCAGCGAACACGGCGCCGCAGTGTTGGCGCTGGATGGAACATTCGAGCGAACCACGGTTCGAGACCTATTTCATCGCCATGCCGGCTTCGACCTTCGCGGCGACGAAAACCAGGCCGAGATGCGCGCGCTCGCCGTGCGCGCCGGCTGCCATGTCGGGCCGGCTGCGGCCTGGGACGATATCTTCTACCAGGTTTTTCTCGACCGGATCGAGGCACACCTCGGCTGCCAGCGCCCGACCTTCGTGTCCGATTGGCCGGTGCCGCTCGGCGCTCTGGCGCGGCGAAAGCCCGAGGATCCGCTCACGGTGGAGCGTTTCGAGCTTTATGCCGGTGGACTGGAATTGGCCAACGCCTTTGGCGAATTGACCGACTCCGTCGAACAGCGCACTCGATTCGTCGAGGAGGCTGAGCTCCGGCGCCAGCGGGGCAGGGCGGTCTACCCTATCGACGAGAAACTGCTAGCAGCACTTGGCCACATGCCGCCCACCTGCGGCATCGCCCTTGGCTTCGACCGCTTGGTCATGTTGGTGGTGGGCGCGTCATGCATTCGCGACGTTTTGGCTTTTGCCCATGACGAGGCGTAGCAGCATCCTTGCTTGACCCGAGATCCCCCCTCTGGTAAGCGTTTGCCCTCGTGACTCAATTCCTATGCTCATTGGCTCAGGCAGCACCTACGTCCCAGGGACAGCCGTCCGGGGCGGGCGGGCTCTCGCAGATGCTCGTTCCCATGCTGCTCATCTTCGGCGTCATGTATTTGCTGGTCATCCGGCCCCAGTCCAAGCGGGCCAAGGAGACGCAGAAGATGCTCTCGGAGCTGAAGAAAGGGGACGAGGTGGTTACCACCGGCGGCATGATCGGCCGCATCTCCGGAATCAAGGATACCGAGATCACGCTCCAGGTACAGGAGGGCGTGCGCATCAGGATTCAGCGCAGTGCTGTGACCGGGCGACTCAAGACGAACTCGTCGGAGCCACCCAAGACTGAGGCCAAGGCCTCGTAGCCTTACAAGGGAACACTCGATGGAACGATCGTGGTGGTGGAAGGCTGCGCTTTATGGCGCGGCAATCGTGCTGGCAGTGCTTTACCTGGTGCCCACCGTGGTGCCCGAGGAGAAGCGCCCCGCCTTTTTTCAGAAGTATTTCAAAAAGCGCATCCAGCTCGGCTTGGACCTCAAGGGCGGTTTGCACCTTGTCTACGAGGTGAACATCGAGAAGGCGGTGGCGAGCAAGGTCGACCGTTTGGCCAACGAGGTGGACGATGCGCTCAGGAAGAAGGGCGCTGATTTCACCGTGGTTCGCTCGGGCCGTGACGATATCGCCATCACCTTCAAGGTGCCGGGAGAAATGGGCAAGCTCGACGACGAGCTGCTCAAGCCCTACCGCCGCGACCTCGACATCGTGAGCCGCGATCCGGCCAGTGGAACGGTGAAGCTGAAGTACGATTCGGATCGCGTCGCCGAGGTCGAAGAGCTGGCGTTACGCCAAGCCATCGAGACCATCCGCAACCGCGTCGATGCCTTCGGCGTTGCCGAGCCCACCATCATCAAAAAGGGCACGGACATCGTCATCGAGCTTCCGGGCGCCAAGGAAAAGGATTTCGAGCGCATCAAGAGCATCATCGGACGCACCGCCCAGCTCGAATTCAAGATTGTCGACGACGGCTCGGACTACATGAAGAAGGTCGCCGCGTCGGTCCCCAAGAGCGGCCCCATCACCGTGGCACCCGAGTCCTGGACCGAGAAGAACGCGGGGACGCAGCACGAAGACATCTACCTGCGCGTGAAAGAAAAGGACAAGGACGAGCTCACGAAGCTCATCGCTGGACTGAGCGGCGATCTGGCGGTTCCGAACGATCGCGAAATTGCTCTTGAGCTGATGAGCCCACGCGAAGCCGGCGAAGGCACGCCCGACAAATATTATCGTACCTACCTGCTCAAGAAACGAGCGGGCGTCACGGGCGAATACCTGTCCATGGCCGACGAAAGCTGGGATGAGATGGGGCGGCCGGAGGTGTCGTTCACCATGAACCGCCAAGGCGCCGACATGATGGGCAAGCTGACCGGCGAGAACGTGGGCCGCAAGATGGCCGTCGTCCTCGACGAGAAGATCACCAGCGCCCCGGTCATCGAGTCCAAGATCAGCGAGCGCGGTCGTATCACCATGGGTGGCTACGGCGATCCCTTCAAGCTTCAGCAAGAGGTCAAGGATCTGGTCGGCGTGCTGCGTTCAGGCGCTTTGCCCGCCCCTCTGAAGAAGTCCTTTGAAACCCAGGTCGGTGCGACCATGGGTCAGGACGCCATCGACAAGGCCCAGTTCTCCATGGGCATCGGCGCCTTGGCCGTCATCCTCTTCATGCTCATCTACTATCGGGTGGCTGGCCTCATCGCGAACCTGGCCATGACCCTCAACATGCTTTTCATGATGTCGATCTTGGCCGCCTTCGAAGCCTCGTTGACCCTGCCAGGCATCGCGGGCTTGGTGCTCACGATTGGTATGGCGGTGGACTCGAACATCATCATCTACGAGCGCATCCGCGAGGAACTGCGCCTGGGCAAATCGCCGCGTACGGCGGTGGATGCGGGCTTCCAGCGCGCCTTCTGGACCGTGTTCGACGCCCACGTCACCAACTTCGTCGCCGGCATCGTGCTCTATTCCTACGGTTCCGGCCCCATCCGCGGGTTCGCCGTGACCCTGCTCGTTGGTATCGTCACCAACCTGCTCACCTCGGTGTGGATCTCGCACTGGATGTTCGATGTTTTGGTGAACCGCCGCGGGACGGTCAGGTCCACGCTTTCAATCTAGTAGGCAGGAGAGACACCGATGGCGGAGCAACAGAAATTCTTCGAAGTCATCAAGTCGGGTACCAACATCGACTTCATTGGCAACCAGAAGTACTGGATTGGGTCGTCGATCGCCCTCGTCCTTCTGACCTTCCTCATGCTGCCCATCAACGCGTACGTCCTCAAGGACCGCGGCCACGTGCTCAACTGGGGCGTGGATTTCAAGGGAGGTACGGAGTTGGTGGTCGAGTTCAACAAGGCCGTGGAAGCCTCGCAGGTGCATGACGCCATGACCGCGGCGGGGTTGCACAACGCCGACGTTGTGAAGTACGGCAGGGAGGGTGGAACGCCTTCCTTCATGATCCGTCTTGGCGCCGTGTCGATCATGTCCGGCGAGCAGGCCAAGAAGGTCGAAGCCGCCCTCGCGCGCGTAGGCGACGCCAGTCTGCACAAGTTCGAATCGTCAGAGGGCGGAGACAAGGTCTACCTGCGCTTCGACAAGAACCTCGACAACGATGTCATCAAGGCGGCCTTGAGGGCAGCGGGGACCGAATCGACGGATGTGCAGGCCTTTGGTCCGCCCGAAGACCACACCTATGAGGTGACTCTCATCGGCATGGAAGGGGAGGTGCGCAAGGCGCTCGACGCCAAGCTGGGTGCGGGTACGGTGAAGGCCATTCCATCGGTTTCGTCCGTCGGTGCCAAGGCCGGCAAGCAGCTTCAGGTCGACGGTGTGCGCGCTCTCCTCGGCGCCATCCTGCTCATCGTCATCTACGTGGCCTTCCGTTTCGACTTCCGCTACGGCCCAGGAACTATCGTGGCCTTGCTCCACGACGCGGTCATCACGGTGGGCGCCTTCGCCGTCACCTACAAGGAATTCTCGCTCACCACCCTGGCCGCCATCCTCACCATCATCGGTTTCTCGATGAACGACACCATCGTCGTCTTCGACCGTATTCGCGAAAACGCGGCCAAGTACCGCGACCGCAAGTTCGACAAGGTCGTGAACCACGCCATCAACGAGACCCTGTCGCGTACCATCTTGACCTCTGCCACGGTCTTCTTCGTCACCTTGGCCATGAACATCTTCGGCACCGGCGTCATCCGCGACTTCGCCTTCGCCATGAACGTCGGCGTGATCGTGGGTACCTATTCGTCGATCTTCATCGCCAGCCCGATCCTCATCTGGCTGAACGAGAAGTACGTGGCCATGCAAAAGCGGCAGGCCGCGCGTCCCGAGCGCAACGTGCGCAAGCCGGTCCGGCGCGACGAAGAAGAAGCCGTCGAGACCTAGTCCAGGCCGGCCATGGCCGAAGCTTGGCGTGTCAGACTAGCGGACGAGGCCTGTGCGCGGGAGCTTGTTGCCAGTTTGGGGGTGCGCAGGCTGACTGCCCGCATACTGGCTGCGCGCGGTTTTTCCACCTCCGAGCGCGTGGCGCGATTTCTATCGCCCAAACTTGCGGAGTTGCGTCCGCCTCTTGGCATGGCGGATCTCGACCGCGCCCTCGAACGCATCGCGCGGGCTTTGCGTGGAAACGAGAAGGTCGCCGTGTTCGGCGACTACGACGTGGACGGCATCACCAGTGCAGCCATCCTCAATCAGCTGCTTCGTGCGCTCGGCCTGCAGGTGGTGACCCGAATGGCCACACGTGCTTCTGGGTATGGTTTCTCGCTGGGCGCGGCCACGTCATTCGTCGAGCAAGGCTGCACCTTGGTCCTGACCGGGGATTGTGGCACCAGCGATCACGACTCCCTGGCGTTCTGTCGCAGCCGTGGCGTCGATGTCATCGTCATCGACCACCACCACGTACCAACCGGCGTGAGCGCAGCCTACGCCTTGCTCAACTCGCACCGGCAGGACGACACTTTTGCCTTCAAGGGCCTCGCCTCGTGTGGCGTGGCTTTCTACTTGGCGGCGGCGGTGCGATCGCGACTTCGTGCCGAGGGAGACAGCCGAGGTGACAACCTCGATCCACGGTCCTTGCTGGACTTGGTCGCCCTGGGCACGATTGCCGACTTGGTACCGCTGGTGGATGAGAACCGCATTCTGGTGGCGGCCGGCTTGCGCGAGCTGTCCACGATGCGACGGCCGGGCATTGCCGCGCTCGCTGGCATCGCCGGGATCTCGTCCGCCACGCTCGGCACCGCGGATGTCAGCTTCAGGTTGGCCCCGCGTCTCAACGCCGCCGGCCGGCTCGGGGATTCACAGCTTGCGCTCGACCTGCTTCTGGCCAACGACAAGACCGAGGCGACCCGGCTGGCGACCGGCCTCGATGACCTGAACCGCGAGCGCCAGCGCATCCAGGAGCGGATCTGGGGCGAGGCCGTCGCAGAGGCCGAGCAGCACGGCGACGACGCGGCGCTGGTGCTCGGCGCGGAAGGCTGGCACCAGGGCGTGGTGGGCGTGGTGGCGGCCAAGCTGGTGGAGAAATATCGCAGGCCCGTCGTCATCGTCGGATTCGACAAGGGCCAGGGCAGGGGATCGGCGCGCACGCTCGGTGGTTTCGACCTGTACCGGGGGTTGTCGCAGTGCCAGGAGCACTTGTCGGTCTTCGGCGGTCACCCGATGGCCGCTGGTGTTGGACTGCCATGGGAGAAGCTGGCCGATTTTCGCGCCGCCTTCGTGGCCGCCGCGCGCGCGCATTTCGCGTCGGCGCCGACCGTGGATACGGTCGAGGTCGACGCCATCGCCACCCTGTCCGAATTAGACATGATCCAGATCGAGGAGCTGGATCGTTTGGCACCCTTCGGAAACGCCAACAGCGAGCCACTGATCGTCGTGCCTGGGGTCGTCGCGCGGAGCACGCGGGTGGTGGGCACGTCGCACCTGCAGCTCACCTTGACCCACGGTGCCGCGGTCAGTGAGGCCATCGCCTTCGGAATGGCCGACAAGGATCCAGGGCAGGGCGCCCGACTGGACGTCATCGGAACGGCCGAACTTGACGAGTTTCGCGGCCAGCGCAAAATTCGCTTGCGCCTGCGGCACTTGATGAGGAGCGTGTCATGAGCCCGGTTTCAGACGACGACGACCGCGCGAGCCAAGGAGATGAGAAGGAGATCCCTCCCCAGGGAATTCTCTCCGGCATCCCCAAGCGCACCTTCTCCCGCGTAGTGCTGCTGCTGGCGATACTGGCTGGCATCATCTATTGGAGGCAGCGAACCGCATCGATTTCGGGCTGCATGGCGACCGCGTTCAATATCCCCCCGCGAGCGGAGCAATCCACAACCTCGGCCCCGATGAAGGCGCGCGTGGTCTTGCCGGCCGCGCCGGCGAAAGCCCCGCCCTGATGACCTCGGTCGGCACGCCCCTGGGATGGGGAGTTTTTGCTGCCGTCGTGTTGCTCGCGCTGGCCGTCGACCTGGGGCTGTTCCACCGCCAGGTACGCGAACTGCGCATGCGCGAGGCTGGCGTCTGGGTCGGGATTTGGGTCGTGCTCGCGGCCGCCTTCAATGCCTACGTGTTCCAGCGTTTCGGAACGGCGAAAGGCCTGGAATTTACTCAGGGCTACCTGCTGGAACTGGCCTTGTCGACCGACAACCTCTTCGTCTTTCTTCTGATTTTCTCCTACTTCCAGGTGCCTCGCGCCTATCAGCACAGGATCCTGTTCTGGGGCATCCTGGGCGCGGTGCTGACCCGGGGCACGTTCATCGCGGTTGGCGCTGCCGTCATCCACCGCTTTCGCTGGATTCTGTACCTTCTCGGCGCGTTCCTTCTTTACGCCGCAGCCAAGATCGTCTTGCAGAAAGATTCCGCGATCGATCCCTCGCGCAACCCGGTATTGCGCCTGTTTCGCTGCCTTGTCCCCGTGGCCGACGATGAGACCGGCCCGCATTTCACCGTGCGCCGGCAAGGCAAACTGCTGGCCACGCCCTTGCTAGCCGTGCTGATCGTCGTCGAGGCCGTGGACGTGACCTTCGCCGTGGATTCCATCCCAGCCATCTTCGGCGTAACCACCGATGTGTTCATCGTGCTGACCTCGAACGTGTTCGCCATCCTCGGTTTGCGTTCGCTCTTCTTCCTCGTCTCGGGCCTGGCCCAGAAGCTGGCCTACCTGAACTACGGCATCGCCGCCGTGCTGGCCTTCATCGGCGTGAAGATCATCCTTGCGCCCTTCGTGACCATTCCCGTTCTGATCTCGCTTGGGATCGTGGTCGGCGTGCTGCTGCTGGCAACCGCCGCCTCTTTGGCGGCCCGTCAGCGGCTGAGCAGGTAGATCACGACACCGACAACCAGGACAATGGCACCGATGACGATGCCCACACGCTTGAACTCCCTACGGCTCTCGTCCGTGTCCATGGCGGCGAAGCTCTCGTCGATGTGCTGACGAAGATCGTCGGTGCTGGCATGTCGCTCGTCGCGCGACTTGGCGCACATCTTCTGTACCAGTTCGTCCACCACTTGAGGAATCTCGGCCTCGAGCTTGAGCGACGAGGGCGGCGGCGGCGGCGTTTGCAGATGGTATTGAATGATCTCCGTGGTGCTCTTCGACTTCTTGAAGGGCAGCTCGCCGGTCAGCATCTCGTAGGCCACCATGCCGAGAGCGTAGATGTCCGAGCGGCCGTCGAGCGGCTTGCCGCGAAGTTGCTCAGGCGACATGAATTCAAGGGTTCCCACGGTCTGGCCGATGGCGGTCAGCGCGGGCGTGTCCTTGCCGCCGTCGCCGGATTTGATCTTGGCGATGCCGAAGTCCAGCACCTTGACGAAATCCTCGCCCTCGCGAATCTCGACCATGATGTTCTCGGGTTTCATGTCGCGATGGACGATACCCTTGGCGTGGGCCTCGCCCAGGGCTTCGGCGACCTGGTCGAGAATACGCAGGCAGCGGTCGACGGGAATGATGCCGGAGGCACATTGGATGTCCTGCAAGCTCTGACCACGGACCAGCTCCATGGCCAGGTAGAGCACGCCGTCTTCGGTCTGATCAAAGTCGTAGATGATGACCGTGTGCGGGTTGCGCAGTTTGGAGCAGGCCTCGGCTTCGCGTCGGAAGCGGGCCACGACGGTCGCATCGGACACGCTTTGGGGATGGAGAATCTTCAGTGCGACCGGCCGCTCGGTGGCGACCTGCATGCCTTCAAACACGGCGCCAAAACCACCTTCACCTATCTTGCGCTTGACGAAGTAGCGATTGTTCAGCGTGCGTCCCTGCAGGCTGTCGAGGGAAACCGCGACTGGCTCGCGCGACAGCGGCGACGGCGTGGGACCGCTGACGGGACCTGAACGGGCCGCTGCCACGGGGATGGGCACCCCCATCGCCGGACTGACATGCGGCACTGCTTTGGGCCCGCCGGAAGCGCGATCCAAGAGCTCGTCGAGATGGCGCGGCCTTGCCGGCGTTGGCGCCGGCGCGGGCAGCGCGGTTCCGCACACGCCGCAGAAGCGGGCCTCCTCATCCGCGGCGGATTTACATTTTGGACACGTGAGTGCAGATGCCATTCGTTAGTGCAGATTGGGGGGGGAGGCTGAATCTGGAATTTTGGGCGCGGGCGCTAGAACTGGCGCGGAATTGGTGGTCGGCCTCGTCGTGTGGGTGGGTGCGGAAGGCAAATCGGGCGGGCTTGTCTGTTGAAAGGCCAAGAAGATGGCACCGCCAAGGGCGGCGAGAAGGGTGACCAGCACGAACGTGAGGAATGGTCGCGATGTGGATTCTTCGGCCGCGCGGACGTCGGTGTCGTTAGAGGGGGTCGATGCGGTGGGGCTGACCAGGGTGGTCGGCATGGCGCCAGGGCTGGTGGCCTCGATGGCGTCGACATGAACGGGCACCTCTTCCGTGATCTTCTCCATGGGAGGGTGCAGGACGCGCTTGACCGGCTCGGGATCGTCCGGATCCACGCCCGGGTCGAAAATGGCGAATCCCGGCTCCGCCTTCGCTTCTGGCTCGGGCAGTCCGTCGCCCTCGAAACGGGCGACGACCACGCTGATGTTGTCGGGCCCCTCGCGTTCGAGAGCCTTGCCGATGAGGATTTCACAGGCCTTCTTGGGATCGGGCTCGGCCAGGAGAATGTCCCTTATCTCGTCGTCGGAAACCGGTCCGTGCAACCCGTCTGACGAAAGCAGGACCACGTCACCCCGACAGAGAAGGACGTGGGATAAGACCACATCGACCTTTTCCTGCACGCCCAAGGCTTGCAGAATGATATTGGCGTGCTCGAAGCTCTTGGCTTCTTCCACGGTCATGGCGCCAGCTTCGATCAGCTGCCAGGCCAGGGATTGGTCCTTGGTGACCTGGACGAACTTGCCGGCGCGCAAAACATAGCAGCGCGAGTCGCCGATCTGGCCGATGAGAAGGGTTCGGTCCACCAGGCCGGCGGCGGTACAGGTGGTTCCCATGCCACGCTCGTTTTGATTGATGCGCGATTGGGCGTGGATCTTGTCGTTCGCGTTTTCTATGGCCCGGCGTAGGCTGCGGGCGTAGCGCTCGCGTGTGGTCGCGGCGCGGTTCTCCATTTCGCTTGAAATGGAGTCGACGGCCATGGTGGAGGCAACCTCGCCAGCGGCCGCGCCGCCCATACCGTCGCAGACCAGGAAGATCGCTCCCTTGGGGCCAAGCGCGAACTGAAGAGTCTCGTCGGGGGATGACGTCCGCAGACCGGTATCAACGTTGGCCAGCAGGAAGTTGTCCTCGTTGTGTTCGCGGATAAGCCCCACATCGGTCTTGCCGAAGGCGGTAATTCTGATTTCCGAGGAGCTTTCCATCCCGCTAGCCGTCATTCAGCTTGGTGCAGCGTCGTGGCGCTATAGTAACACCAACTTCTCTCTAAACTGGCTCGAAGCGCAAGAGTTCATCGCCGAGCCGGATCATTTGACCCGGGTCGATCACGTGTTGTCCGGTGAGACGGACGTAGGTGCCGTTTGAGCTTCCCTGATCTGAAATCATCGCGCAATTGCCCCGGAATTGCAGCAGCGCGTGTCGACGGGACATGAATTCGTCGTCGGAGAACACGATATCGCCCTGTTCGCGTCCGATGATGAGGTCGCTTCTGGTTAGATGGTAGACGTCGCGGCTGGTTCCTGCGGCCGTGATCTGGCGCAGCCTGCCCCAGGGCGCCTTGAGCGGCGTACCGAACAGAATCATGCCGTGCTCGATGGCGGGACGAAGTGTCTTCTCGGCGTCCGGGACCGCCTCGAAACGCAGCACCTGCTTGCCCACCAGGAGGTAGTGGCCATCCTGCAACTCGGTGGGCGCCGTGATGCGGATGTAGACGCCGTTGCGGTTTTCGAGCGGGGTGATGACGTATTGGCCGGCGCGGAACGTGATGCGCGCATGCCGCTCCGCCAGATGCTTGTCGTCGAAACGCAAATCGCCCTCGGTGCGACCGATGTCGATCTGTTCGCCCACGATGGCGTAGGATTCCCCATCGGTGCCATCCCGGCGCACCGCAACCAGGCGCGCGCCGCCGGCCCTGTTTGCCGCGGTCAAGGAAGGGCGGGCGGCCACGGCGACGGCAAGGGCTACCGAGGCATCGGCGCTCATGGGCGTGGTGTGCCCCAGCCTCCTGCCGCAGGCGAAGCAGAAATTGGTGTCGAGCGGATTGCGGTTGCCACAGCCCGAGCAGATAAGAGCGGAGCCCGCACCCGACGCGTTTGCGATGGGTGCGCCGCAACGCTGGCAGAAGGCTGAACCATCCGCGACCACGCTACCGCACTGAAAGCAGGTCAACATCTTGAATCAGTTTTGCAGGCTATCCCAACTTTGACCCGCAGGGGGCGAGAAGGGGAAAGATTGGGCATAGACCCAAGAAGCATTGCAAGGCGGTCCATCCTCTACTAAAAGTCTGGCGGCAGCATCACCGCCTTTCCGGGATCGGTTACCCGGCCATTCACCGTGTCTTTATACTTACCAGCGATTTCGGAGAGCGTCAATTTCGCGCGGCGGTTAGCCCCGATGCGGAAGGCCGAGGGTTGTCGTATGCGTGGTCCTATCCGTGGATGCGGGCGAGCCGCCGCCCTCGCGCTCGCCGCGCTGGTCTTTGCGTCTTGCGGCCCGTTGGTAGAGAAGGCACCGTTTGCGGTTCGACCCGATACCTTACAGCCCGGCGATTTGCTGGGGCCGTTCGATGGCATCATCGTCGACGCGGAAACCGAACGGCCGATTGCGTCGGCGACGGTTTCCGGGTCGTGGGCATTCGAACGAGGCATTGGCTTGCACGGTCCCGCGGGCATCCGCGAATTCAACCTGGAGACCAGTGCGGACGGACGCTACCAGATCCCGCGGCCAGACGATCTGGCGACTGGCGGGTCGATGCGGCTGCGCCGCTTCACGCTCATCGTCTATCGGCGCGGCTATGTCGCGTATCGCAGTGATTTCAAGTTTGGCAGCGACGAGGTTCGTCACGACTTCAGCCAGCACGCGAACAAGATCCGGCTGGAAAAATGGCAAACCACCATGGAACATCGACGGCATCTCGCCTTTCTGGGCGGGGGACAGTCCATCGCCAAGGCCGCGGGGTGGGAGGCTCAGCCCGCAAGTCTCGAATACGAAGGCCTAGCCGCTCCGCACATCGCGGCGCCGCAGAGCGAGACCGCCGTCGTCGCGTCCGAGCAGACGCTGGACGTCTCGCCGCTGCTGTCGGTGGAAGAGGTTCGCGGCGTGACCGGATTCGCGGGCGAGTTCGAAGTCGGCCGGCTGACCGACCGCGTGCGCAGCGATGTCTACGATAGCCGACACTTCAAGGCCAAGGGCAAGTCCGAAGCATTCGACGTTGGCGTGCGCGTGTGGGCGCTCGGCTCGGCGGCGGCCGAGGCGCAGTTCGGGAAGCTGACGACCGAGTTGCCTGCTGCGATCGCGACCGAGGAGATCGGCGATCGGTCGCTGCGTGCGCGCGGCGGCGACGTGCTAGGTCTGGCTTTCTTGCTGCGGGAAAAGGGCCTTGTCGTCCAAATCAGCTGTGGCACGTCCCAGTGCACCGAGCCGGGCATGGTGCTTCGTCTCGCGAAATTGGTCGAGAGCCACGTGGGCGAATTGCGCTTGACTGCCGAGGGCAGCATTCGAAAAGACGCCCCCGTCATGACGCCGGCGGAAACCGAGGGCAAGCCATGACATCGCGACAGCTGCTTGCCGCCGTCGTGCTCGCCGGCCTCGCGCTGCTGCCGGCGAAGAGTGCGCTGGCCTGGGATCCCGCGACCACGCACGCGGGACTAACCGAAGGAGCCCTGGAGGCTTCGAAGTTCCATACCACGCTTGCGCATCAACTCGGCCGAGCACTGGGCAGCCTGGAACCGTTGCGCCTCGATGCGAACGCGCTTGATGCGGACATAGCCAGGGATCTGCGGATTCGCCTGGAAGCCCTTGATTCCGCGGGTGGCTATCGCCCGAACGCCGAAGGTGTCGCCACCGCGTCGGCGTGGGTGCGGGCGGGCGCGGTGCTTGCAAAGACGCCGCCCGAGCGTGGTCGCCACCATTTCTTCGAGCCCAAGACGCGCACCGGGCTGGACGACGGTCCTGGACTCTCCGGCACGGTGCACGCGGCGCGTTTGACCTTCGACGACGGCGCGACGGTGCGCGACAGCGCCACCGGCCTAGCTTTCGATCTCGAAGGCATGCCCGCGCTCGAGTGGCTGCGCTCGCCGCGCAACGACCTCGGCCTAAACGCGTTTTTCGACAACTGGGTCCTTGCCGTGAGCGCGCCGCAAGCCGTTCAACGCGAGACCGCTCTTGCACGCGCCCTGCTGGCGCTGGGCGGGACCTTGTCCCTTCTTGAGGATGCCGGCCAGCCCGCTTTCGTTCGCAACGACTTCCGCGGCGAATTCCTGACGCACGACTCGGGCTCCGCGATCGAGCGGTTCGTAGCGGATCGCTACGGCTCGGTGGGGATTCCGCCCGCGACGGCGCCGGTTTCGCGGCCCGACTTGGATAGCTACTTCGTTGCCGCGGACGGAAATGGGCTTGCGCAGGCCACCCAGCGTCGGTTCTTTTCGCCCGGTACCTTGCCGCAGGACTTCCACTGCGATCCCAAGCAGACGCCGTCGGAGCTGGCCAGCACGGCGAATCGATCCTTGCGCTTTCCCGAGCCGACGGTGACGCCCCTCGATGTCCGCCACGCCGGCCGTACACACTACGTGGTTCGCGAGGGGACGCGCATGCTTGCCTATCAGCGCAATGGGGATAGGTTGCACTTCTTCCTCGACCAGGCCGTCCAGGAAGATCTCGCCCGGCGGTGGCTGCCCGAGGTAGAGGCCTACGCGGGCGGCATGGTCGATCATCTGTTGCGGGCCAAGCTTCAGATCGTCGTTGCCGAGAACAAGGCCGAGGTGACCCTCACGGGCACGGTCGCTCCTGTCGAACCCGGCGCCACGTTGCACGTCTATTCCGAAGACGAGGCGGGCGTGCGAACCGAGCTCGCGAGCCGGTCCATGGGCGGCGAACCATCGGCGTCATTCGTTGTTCCCGAGGGCACGCGCAAGGTCGCGGTCTATGTGCGTGGGCGAGATGGTGCGGGTGCCTTCGTTGGCGCCGCCGAAGCGCGCGTTCCGTAGCTCCCGCTCAATGCGCCCGATACGGTCCGTGCCGTCGAGGCATAGCGAGCCGAAATCGGATCCCTTCGTGTATAGCTCGTCAGCTGGGGTACACACCTGTCTTCGCGTGGTTCTCCCGAAGCAAGGCGCGGAAGGTGGGTGCGAAATGGATCGCGTTTATTTCTGTTCGTTGCCGATCATACACAACAACGCTCGCCCGTAAAAACCTGCCGATCTGGCCTCGTCATGCCTGGATTTGCGTGCCAGACTTTCGCTTTCGTTTCGGTCGGACTCTGGTTGGCTTGTGTTGCGGAATTCGCGCGCGGTTCGTTCACTGGAATGAAACACAGCTGTTTCGGAAACGCATCCGAGGCTGCGACTTTCGTTCGTTACTATTTGAGTGTGGAAGAAAAGAGGGAGGCGAACATGACGGATCCATCTCTGACGACTGACGAGCAGAGGGTGAATGCGATGCCCAAGAACATCTGGGCTTTCCCAGACGATGATGACGATGAAGACGATGCCGACGCCGACGACGACGACATCCCCGAGGGATGGCAGAGGGTGCGCTGGTTGTCGCGACCCGATTTCGGCTCGCCCGAGTGGTGGTCCCGGACTTGATTTGGATCCTCGACGGAAATTCCACTCGCCACAAGGGCGCCCACGCTGTCGCGCTACTGTCCGTTCAGGATCTCGGTCGGGATCGAGCTTCCCGCCGATGAAAGCTTGGTGGCAAGCGCGGAGCGAGCCCCAGTGACCGTGAAAGAGCCCGCGTTGTCGTCGCCCGGAATCCAAGTAAAGAGCGCGTGCGCCGAGAGTTGTCCATCGAGGCTGGCCTTGGGTTCCGCCATCTCCACGACCTTCAAGGCGCCATCCGACAAGACCGAGGCCTGGACGATCAAGTCGACGCTGGAGGCGACGATGTCCGCACCAATCGTGGCGGCAGCCCCTTGCGTGCTACTCAGCAATTGCATGCGGTGAAGGGCATCGTTGGCTGATCGGGCGACGATGGCCAGGATGGCACCCTCCAGGCCCAAGTTGCACTCGCCCAGCACTTCTCCTGCCAGGGGGCTGTGTTTCGCGTCCACGATGAGATACTCGGGCTGCATCGCGACGGCGGCCGTGACCAAGTCAGCGGCTTGCTCTTCTGGCTGCAATTTGATCCACGAGGTCGCGCTGGCGGGTGGGGCAATCGAGTCGGATAGCAGGGCGACCCTGGCGACCCTGTCAACGGACCAAAGGATGGCGCGCAGCAAGCTGTCGCACGCCGCGCGGTCGCCGGAGACCAAGATGTTCTGCCGAGTTGCGACGCACGCGTCGAGGACCAAGCGCATTTTCGGGGAAATGACGTGTTCCTCGACCAGATCGTCGATGGTCTTGCCGCCAGCGACGGGCCGGCGGATGGCCACGCACAGGCGGTCGGCCACGGGCGGAAAGATGGCAGCGATGCGCATTCCGTCGGGCAACGTGGTGTTGACGGCCGAGGCGTCGGGGGCCGGCTTGGGCGAACCCTTGTTCGCCAGCTTTCGAATCACGGTCGCTAGCGTGGCCAAGTCCGAAGCTGGAACAGATGCCGGCTCGCGGCGGCCGTTGCGCTGAATTTCGGCCTGGTTCGTTCCCGTGAAGAAGGCAGCGGTGACGCCATCGCTTTCGAGCAGATGGGACAGCCATTCAGGAACGTCGCGGTCAAGCAGCCGCGACCCGTGCTTGGCATTGGGGACCGCCTTGGCCTTGGGCTTGGAGGATTGCGGAGCCTTGTGCGATGACTGGGGGGCCTCGGCTCCCGAAAATGTGAGAACGTCCTTGGGATCGGGCGGCGAATCAGCCTGGGCATCGTCACCGTCAGCGATGGCCGCCGAGGGCTCCGGAGGTCCGCTGTCCTCCATGTCCAGCGGCGCGTCGCCGCGGGGGCGCGCTGGCGCCGGTGCGGGCGTTTCGGTGCCCAAGCCGAATGGGGAATCGATATCGGCGTGGGGAGCCGGACGTTGCATGGCGGGTTTGAGGGACGGAACCACAAAATGGGGATGGGGCATGCCGAGCGAGTCGTCATCGTCATCGAGGTCGATATCCGATGGTCCCGATGGGGGAGGAAATGGGTCGGAGATAGACGGAACGACCTTGCTCTCTCGTCTTGGCGGCGCGGGTGGCGGGGGCGGCGGGAGAGGGCCGCGGCTGGAAAGTAGCGGCGCTGGTGGCACGGCCGAAGGCGCGTCGTCGAAGATGCTGCTACCACGGGCCGCAGGCGGCGGGGGCGGAGGACGCCGCGGGATCGCCGAGCCCAGCGAGCCGGCTTCGGGCGGTCCGGGCCGCATGGTTTCCATCGAGGACGCGAGCGAAGTCAGGCGAATGATGAAATCCCCGACAAAAACCTTGTCGCTCAGGACGACTGGCGTGGGCTCGACAATCTTCCGCCCATTGACGTAGGTACCATTCGTGCTGCGCAGATCCTCCACAAGGACCTCTCCGCCATGAACGAACAATCGGCAGTGGTGCTTGGAGACGTTGCCCTTGGGCAAAACAATGTCATTGCCCCGAACTCGACCGACGGTAACTTCCTCTTTGTCGAAACTGAGTTCGTTGGTGCTTCCACCCTTCTCGGTCAGCGACAGGTTCACCATGCCCGAACGCTAAGCAAAAACCGGCGTCTTGTCCACTTGCTCGTCGAGGAATTGTCAAGGGGCATGGCTGGCGAGGGCGATTGTCCGAACGCCACTTTCCCTGATTTTCCATCCGTGGTGGAATATCCTATGCCCGCGTCCGAGATCGAACCGCGCGGACAAGCAAGCAAGCAAGATCCACAAGAAGGAGCCCCTGATGCCACACCTGCGAACCACCATGCTCGGAACCGCCGCGTTTGCCCTGGCAGCATTGGCGCTCACCACATCCGCGCTCGCGGCTAGCGAAAAGCCAAGGTATTACTTTAAGATTTCTAATATAATATCCCAAGATACCAAGGTTATTCCTCTTGCCAAGGAACTCCTGGAGAAGGAAGTGGCGACGCGCCCGGAGTTCACCATGGATCTCGGTGGCGCGCAGAGCGAGGACGCCCAGAGCGCCGAGATCCGCAAACAGGGCATGCAAGGCTTCCAGGTGTCGTTGCGTATCACCAGCCTCAAGAAGGACATCAAGCCACCAGCGCCGGGTCATCGTGACCAGCAAATGTCCATCGAGGTGAAGCTGAGTATCTTCGGCCACACTCTGCCGGGTCACAAATTGCTTTTCACGGGCGACGGTGACGCATCTTTGATGGGCGAGTTCTCCGAGCGGCTCAAGGACAAGGAAGAGGAGACCTTCATGCGAACGGCCCTGGCCAGCGCCATCAAGCAGGCGGTGAGCACAGCAGTTGCCAAGCTGACCACCACGACCTTGGAGGACAAGCGGTCCGGCAAGGGATCCAAGGGCAAGAAGGGCAAAGCCAAACCGTAGGAGCGAAGCTGTGCGTAGGACGTATGCCTGGGGTTCTTGCCTGTCGCTGGCCTTGCTATTCGGCGGCCTGGGGCTTGGCTGCAAGAAGAGCGCGCCGCCCATGCCGGTGCGATCCGCGCAGGATGAATTGCCCAAGCTGGAGGTGAGCAAGGACAGCCCGGTTCTCTACACCTACGTCGACGCCAAGGGAACCTTCACCACCACGGACAAGGCCGAAGACGTTCCCCAGAACGCGCGACGGTTGGTTCGCGTGGTCGATCCATCAAAAGCGACGGGCGACAAGCAGGATGCAACGCGCGTGTACGTCGTCGATCTCGGTGACCTGCTGAACGCGGGCAAGGCCGCGGCGCGCGTGCTCTCGCGCGAGGCCTTCGAAACCGGCGCGCTGGCTCAACTGCCACCGGGCGAATCGAGTCTGATGTCGGATCCGCACGGACCGCCCTTGCCCGATCTGCTCGCTGGCGGTGCGGACGGCGGCGCGGCGGGATCGCTTGGACCACCCGTGGTCATCCTGTATGGCACGCCCTGGTGTGGGGCCTGCAAGGCTGCGAAGCAGTATCTGGCGGGCAAACACATCCCGTACGCCTACAAGGACATCGAGAACGATCCGGCAGCCGCTCGCGAATTGCAGGCCAAGGCTTCCAAGATGGGAATCCCCACCGACCGCGTACCTATCCTCGACGTGCGTGGTCGTCTTTTGCTCGGCTTCGATCGCGCCCGCCTGGACGCGATGCTCGGCGACGCGACATAGTGATGGGAACCCTGAGAGGGTTCCCAAGCCCTCCCGCGCTCTGGCTCCGCCGGGCAAAGCCCGGCTACGCCCACGCGATCATGGAACCCTGAGAGGGTTCCCAAGCCCTCCCGCGCTCTGGCTCCGCCGGGCAAAGCCCGGCTACGCCCACGCGATCATGGAACCCTGAGAGGGTTCCCAAGCCCTCCCGCGCTCTGGCTCCGCCGGGCAAAGCCCGGCTACGCCCACGCGATCATGGAACCCTGAGAGGGTTCCCAAACCCTCCCGCACTTTGGCTACGCCAGGCAAAGCCCGGCTACGCCTACGTGAACGTCTTACTACTTGCGGGAGGCGCCACGACGTGGCTAGCTTCGCCTGCCATGGAAATCGGTCCCCTTCGCGAACGTGCTAACAAGCTGTCTGGCCGCCTCGAGATCCTCCGGGGGCATCTTTGACATCGCCGGCAAGAAATCTCGCATAGGCGAGCTCGAGGTCGAGGCTAGCCAACCCGACTTCTGGCTCTCGAATGACCGCGCCCAAGCCACCTTGCGCGAGCAAGCCCGCTTGAAGGCCGCCGTGGATGTTTTTGAGACGCAGCTCAAGGCGGTAGAGGACGCTCGCGTGCTCATCGATCTGGCGGACGAGGCGAAGGACGAGCCTACCGCGGTCGAGGCCAACGCCACGCTGACCGGGGCGGAAGATGCGGTCAGCAAGATGGAGTTCGCGCGCATGCTGTCCGGTCCCTACGATCAGCAAGGTGCGCTGCTTTCCATCAACGCCGGCGCTGGCGGCACCGAATCGCAGGACTGGGCCGAGATGCTTCAGCGCATGTACATGCGTTGGTGCGTGCGCCGTGGCTACAAGTGCGAAATCCTCGACTTGCAGCCAGGCGACGAGGCTGGCATCAAGAGCGTCACCCTCGGCATCACCGGCGAATGGGCCTACGGCTACCTGCGCGCGGAAAACGGTGTGCACCGACTGGTGCGCATTTCGCCCTTCGATTCGCAGGCGCGGCGGCACACCTCGTTCGCCAGCGTGTTCATCTACCCGGATATCGACGAGACCATCAAGCTCGACATCGACGAGAAAGACCTGCGTATCGACGTCATGCGCTCGGGCGGCGCCGGTGGTCAGCACGTCAATAAGACCGAATCCGCGGTGCGCATCACGCACATCCCCACCGGCATCGCCGTGCACTGCCAGCAAGAGCGCTCGCAGCACAAGAATCGCTCGACAGCCATGCGAATCCTGCGTTCCAAGCTGCTTGAAGTGGAAGAGAAAAAGCAGGAAGAGAAGATGGGAGGCCTTCACGCCCAGAAGAAAGCTATCGAATGGGGCAACCAGATTCGCTCGTATGTTCTCGCACCCTATCGACTGGTGTCGGACCATCGAACCGGGCTGAAGGTTGGCAAGGTGGACGATGTTCTGGACGGCGATCTCGACCAGTTCATGGTCGCCATGCTGCTGGTTCTTGCCGGCGATCCGTCAGCTACCCCACAATCCAGCGGCGATGATCTCGATGAGAAAGACCTGTGATTCCCTGTGGACAAGTTTGCGAAGGTTCCATGTTTTCGCGGGGTTGTCTGACGTCAATCTGTGGACAAATCGTGGAGAAAGACTAGCCGATGTCCGATGAACGAGAGCTGATCGCCGACCGCGAACGCAAAGTCAACGAGCTTCGCCAAGCCGGCCAGAACCCCTACGCCAACGGGTTTTTGCCCGCACACACGGCGCGCGACGTGCACGCCTGGTTTGCGGCTGGTAACGTACCCAGTGCGAACCCGCTGACCGACGAGCCCAGGGCCGTGCGATTCTCGGTGGCGGGGCGAATCGTGGCCCTGCGCAGTTTCGGCAAGGCCGCCTTTGCCAAGGTACGCGACCGCTCGGGCGAGATCCAGGTGTGGGTCAAGCAGGACGCCGTGGGCGAGAAGGCGTTCGGCTTGTGGCGATC
>OBLT010000178.1_pt1 | contig 48381 bp, 41 predicted proteins | sample 1518721 | NCBI WGS metagenome assembly OBLT01 (sample SAMEA3539307, study PRJEB22396) | soil metagenome | biome: tundra; feature: field; material: soil | place: USA | collected 2010-05 | depth 0.15 m | reverse complement strand
AATGTTGGTTTATCCAACGTTCGGGCATCCCATCAACAAACCGAAGCAGCAGCGATCCGTGATGGAGGAGAATTTGCACTGGTTTGCACACTGGATTTGGGGCGAGCCGCTGACAGAAGAAATTCACTGATGCGTTGCGGCGGGAATTTTCCGCGAAGCATCGTATGATGTACGCCACGCGATAAATCCATGCCCGAAGACCAAGCTGCACAGCCCGGCCCAACCGGCAAAACTCAAAACAGATTATGGATGGTCGCGATGCTCGTGACTGTTGCGGCGATCGTGGTCGTTCCGATTTGGAGCGGGCACTACCCTCCGCTGCTGGATTTTCCCACACACGTTGCGAGTACCTTCGTACTCGCTCAGTTGCACAATGCGCAGTACGATTTCGCTCGTTACTACGCCGCCGACTGGGCTCCAACGCCGTACATCACTACGGACGTGTTGATGGTGGCGTTGAGCCGCGTGATGCCCACACTGATCGCGGGAAAACTGGTGTTCAGTCTGGGCATGATTGGACTTCCGTTAGCGGCGTGGTTTTTTCTTCGTCAGATAAATCCCGGCGACAATGCTGTAGCGCTATGGTTTCTTCTTGCCAGTCACAATATTTTCTTTCGTTACGGTTTTATGGGATTTTATTGCAGCCTGTCATTTATGTTCCTCGCTCTTGGGTTGTGGCTGCGCTTTCTGAAACAGCCGTCAGCGGCGCGGTGGACTGGGGCGTGTATGGCGCTGGCCGCGACATATTTCACGCATTTGCTGGCGTTCATTTTCATGGGTGTCATCGTTGGGCTTTATTCGTTGACGCGGCCGCGCATGAAAGAGTGGCTCGCATCAGCGGGGCTGTTCGTTCCGTGGCTTGCATGCTACTTCATTTTTTCGCGAGTGGTGGAAAAACAGGCCGGTGGCGCGGTGTTCCGGGCGTGGAACGACAAACTCGAAGCCTTCTGGCTGATTCTTGCGGGCAATTCTGATCTTCTGAATCGGCTTGCTATCGCAGCAGTAATCGCGCTTTTTGTTTTTGGATGGCTACGAAATTCTGAATTCCAATGGCAGTGGAGATGGGTGGTGGTATCGGCCGGCCTGCTGGTTACGTTTATCGCGCTGCCTGTGGGTTACGGCGAGGGATACGACATTGATATTCGCGCGCTGCCGATTCTGCTGGTCACACTATTCGCCATGGCGCGGTTCGGGCGACGCGCCTGGAAATTTGCTCCGTTCGTTTTATTATTGTTCGCGGCGCGCACCTACGATTTGACGAAACAATTCCGCGCGGCACAGCCGGAATTAGCGGGCCTGGCGAGATCATTTACGATGACGCCCCCGAACGCGCTTGTTCTGCCGATCGTCGCAGGGCCTGACGAAGATCCAGTGCGGCAGTTTTACGCACATTTTTCGGATTATGGGACCGTGGATCGTGGATGGATTTCGCCGTACCTACTGGAAGATCCCGGACTGCTCCCGCTACGCATCCGGATGCAAACGTACACGCCCGATGGATTTTGGGATTTGAGCTACCACGAGCAATTGGATTGGGAACGCGTGCGACTCGATTACGATTACGTTTACGCTTACAACGTGCCGAAATTTGAAGACGGCCTGCGCGGAATCGGTGATGTGATTTACACCAGCGGCAAACTTCAGCTATTCAGGATTCGCAAGGAAGCGTCCGAGATTCCCTCTGCGCCACCGAAGTAAACACTTCCGCTCGTAAGAATAAATTTCGGAAAACCTTGCAGCTCTTCAGCGGCGGTCCGGCGCGGAGTGGCGAACATCGCTACCCGCGACCATGTAGATAACGTCTTCGGCGATGTTTGTGGCGTGATCGCCGATGCGTTCCAGGTTTTTTGCGACGAGAATCAGCTCAAACGCGGGAAATACAACTGCGGAATTTTCCATCATGTAGGAAAGCAGCTCGCGGAAAATCTGATCGCGGAGCGAATCCACCTGATCGTCGCGCACCAGAACATCCTTCGCGAGTTCCACGTCCTTGCGAACCACGGCGTTCAACGCATCGCGCATCATTTCTTCCGCCAGCTCGCTCATGCGCGGCAGGTCCACGTACGGTTTCACGCGTGGATGGCGAACGATGCGTTGCGCGGACTGCGCAATGTTTACGGCCTGATCGCCAATGCGCTCGAGATCATTGTTGATGCGCGAAACGGCCAGTACGAAGCGCAAGTCCACGGCCATCAATTGGAACAATGCCAGCAAATGCATGACGCGGTCGTCAATTTCCACCTGCAAATCGTTGATGGCGCTTTCCTCGTCAAGCACTGCGTGCGCGAGTTTCTCATCGCCGTCGAGCACGGCATGAATCGCCTGATGCACGGCGCGCTCCGCCAGACTGCCCATCCACAGCAGCCGTTCTTTCAGCTCGTCTAAATCTTTTTCAAAGTGCCGTTCCATTCAGATTCTCCCGGGAATACTGGAACTGAATTGTCCGCGAATAAAACGCGGCGCACTGCCGGCCAACTCATCCAAACCGGCCGGTGATGTAAGCTTCCGTGCGTGGATCGGTAGGCGTTGTAAACAATTGCGGCGTCGGACTGAATTCGACGAGCTCACCGGTCAGCATGAAAGCTGTGGAATCACTGATGCGCGCTGCCTGTTGCATGTTGTGAGTGACGATGACGATGGTGCAGTTTTCTTTGAGTTGAATTAATAGCTCTTCAATTTTCGCAGTACTGATTGGATCGAGCGCGGAGCAAGGCTCGTCCAGCAAAAGCACTTCCGGATCCACGGCCAGCGCTCGCGCGATGCACAGACGTTGCTGCTGTCCACCGGATAATCCATAGGCGGAGCGATTGAGCCGATCCTTCACTTCGTCCCAAAGCGCAGCGCGGCGCAAACTGTGTTCCACGGCGTCATCGAGCGAGCCTTTGTGTCCATTGATGCGTGGGCCGTACGCAACGTTGTCATAAATTGACTTGGGAAATGGATTGGGGCGTTGGAACAACATTCCGACGCGGCGCCGCAGGCGAGTTACGTCCTGTTTCAGAATATCTTCACCATCGAGCAGGATTTCTCCGGTCAAGCGCGTGTAGCTGAGTGTTTCATGCATGCGATTCATCGTTCGCAGTAAAGTGGATTTCCCGCAGCCCGACGGGCCAATCAGAGCGGTGACCTGATTGGCGGCAATTCGCAGATTCACATTAAAAAGCGCCTGGGATTTCCCATAATAAAAATTCAGACTGGAAATCAACATCCGCATGGCCAAATCCGGCACCGTCTCTTTCGCGGATCCGGGCGATGCGGTGACTACCTTCATGGGCGTCTCCTTGCTAAAGGCATATTTTGTGGCAGCGGACATATTCAGTACTCCCTATCTCCGCCCAATTGCCTGACGCTGTAACAGCAGGCGCGTAAGCAGATTGGTTACCACCACCAAACCGAGAAGCACCAGCCCGGCAGCCCAGGCTTGCCGGTGCCAGTCATCGTACGGGGAGATTGCGTAGTTGTAAATCACAACGGGCAGCGCGGCCGTCGGCTGGTTCCAGCCGTGCGGCCAGAACTGATTGCCGAAAGCAGTAAAGATCAGCGGAGCCGTTTCTCCCGCTACGCGCGCCAGCGAAAGCAAAATTGCAGTGAGAATCCCGCTGGAAGCCGCTGGAATCACAACCGTCGCGATGGTTTTCCACCTGCTGGCGCCTACGGCCATCGCGCCTTCACGCAATGACCGAGGAACCGCCCGCAAGAACTCTTCGCAACTTCTTAGAATAATCGGCACCATCATTACGCCAAGAGCAAATCCTCCGGCCAGCGCCGAAAAGTGGTGCATCGGAATCACCACCATCGTGTATGCAAATATTCCGATGACGATGGAAGGCACGCCGTTCAATAAATCAGCGGCATAGCGGACAAAGAAAGCCGAAGTCGGGCTGGCAAATTCCGCCAGATAGATCGCCCCGAACAGGCCCACCGGCACGCCGACCAGCGCAGAAATGATCAGCAGCTTTCCGCTGCCTACAATCGCGTTTGCGATTCCTCCGCCGCTTTCGCCGACCGGCGCGGGCAAGTTCGTGAAGAAACTCCAGTGAAGCGCCGTGGCGCCCTTCCACCCTAGGAATCCGAGAATCAGGAACAAGGCAGAAACAGTGATGAGGGCGCACAGACCAGTCAGGCTCAACATCACAGCGTTGACCGATTTTCGCCACACCATTCGCAGACTCATGTGTTGGCCACTCCTGCGCCGCGCCGGGACGTCGCTACGATCATCAGACGCGCCAGCCCGTTCAGTAGGAAGGTGAGCAGGAAGAGCACCAGACCCAGCTCGATCAACGAGCTAAGATGCAAGCTGCTGGTCGCGTCCGCGAATTCATTCGCGATAACAGCCGCGATGGAATAACCAGGCGAAAGCAGCGAAGTGGAAACTTTCGATACGTTGCCGATGACCATGGTCACAGCCATGGTCTCGCCCAGAGCTCGCGCCATGGAGAGAAACACCGAGCCGAGTATGCCGGTGCGGGCGTAATTCACCACGACCTTGAAGGTCGTTTCCCAGCGTGTGGCGCCCAAACCCAGTGAAGCTTCGCGCTGATCTTGTGGCACGGCCATCAGCACTTCGCGCGAAACAGAAATAATGAATGGCACGACCATTATCGCGAGCACGATTCCTGCTGTTAGAAATCCGATTCCGTAAGCCGGGCCCTTAAATAACGGCAGAAAACCTAGCCTCAGCTTCAGAAAAGGCTCGATCGTTGTGCGCATCAGCGGCACTAGCGTGAAGATTGCCAGCAAACCATAAATGACGCTCGGCACGGCGGCCAGCAGATCAATCACAAAACTGAGAACCGAAGAAACTTTTGGCGGGGCCAGCTCGGAAAGAAAAATAGCGGCACCCAATCCAAGCGGCACCGCAATGATGAGGGCCACCGCGGTCGTGACGAGCGTGCCGTAAATATATGGCCATGCGCCAAACCGATTGAAGACGGGGTCCCAGGTAGATGTAACAAAAAAGCTCCACCCAAACGTTGCCCGCGATAACGCCGAATGTTTCCACAACTCGTAAACCAGAGTCGCAGTGACCAGCAGTATGCTGGCCGCGAAAATCATCGTGACCAGATGCGCGATTTCGTCGCCGTTGCGTAAACGGCGCAATAGGACCTGCGTGCGTGTGGCTGAGCGCGCAGGTCCTGCTGTGGTAGACACTGTTCCCATGTTTTAGGCCAAGCCGGTCTGATACCCTGCACGGTTACTGAATCAGTGAAATTGCTTTCGTTTCCTTCGCGATTACCGGAGCGGGCAATTTTGCATAGGAAAGCGCTTCGCAATCCTTTTGGCCGTCAGCCAGCATCCACTTCAAGAAGGCTTTGATCGCTTCGCGCTTATTTGCGTCCTGTATTTGCGCGGGAATCAACAACCAGGTGAAACTTGAGACCGGATATGAAGTTTTTCCGGGCGCATTTGTAATCGAGACACGGAAGTCGTCGGGCATATTCGCCGCCGCTCCCGCCGCTGCCGCAGAAACGCCTTCCAATGAAGCTTTCACAAACACCCCGTCCGCATTCTGCACGTCTCCGTAAGGCTCATGGTTCTGGATCGCATAGATCAATTCGACATAGCCGATTGAGTCGGGCGTCTGCTTGACGGTTCCCATCACCCCTTCATTCCCTTTGCCGCCAAGACCAACCGGCCAATTCACGGAAGTTCCCGTGCCGACCTTGGTCTTCCAATCGTTACTGATTTTGGAAAGAAAATCCGTCCAAATATAGGTCGTTCCGCTGGCGTCGGAACGGTGGACGACGATAATGTCATCGGAAGGCAATTTAACCCCCGGATTGACCTTGGTCAGTTCGGGGTCGTTCCACTTCGTGATTGTGCCCAGGAAAATTCCCGCAAGCGCTTTTTGAGTGAACTTGAGCGTTCCCGTGACGCCAGGAATATTGTAGCTTGGGACGTCCGCGCCCATTACCGTTGGGAAATGAAGAATCTTGAAACCGGCCTTCGAGAGTTCGTCATCCGTCATTGGACCGTCAGAAGCGCCAAAATCGATCGCGCGGGCCGCCAGTTGAGCCTTACCGAAGCCCGAACCCTGCGATTGATAATTGATCTGAATGTTCGGATGCATTTTGTTGTATTCGTTGAACCACTTGGAATACATGGGGTAGGGAAACGTCGCGCCGCCCGCGTTGATTTGCACGCTGCCCGACTGCGCCAGCACCACACTCGCTACCACCAGGCACAGAACTACAGCCAAAAGTGACTTTCGCATTTTGATTGGATTTCCTCCGCGACACCATTGTTGTCGCGTGTTGTTACAGTCCTGTTACAGCTATGAGAAATAGGAGTGAACAGAATAAGTCCCAATTCTTCAGGCTGTTACCGTGTAGATGCGGGGACTGTCGCCCTAAAATGGAAAGCGAAGCGACAGAATCCAGCTGTGATTGTTCGTGTGGAATTGGGTGACGGCGATCTGCACGCCTGTCCCTATCGTCACGCCCAAACGTTGCCACAGATGGAAGCGGCCTACGACCAGGCCCGGCGTAAGAAAAGTCTGCTTCATACCTGAATGCGGCCCATCGAGAAAGAATGTGGAATTCACTTCTAATTCCGGCCAGAGCTTTCTTACGACGCGATATTGAAATGCCGTGTTCCAGATGACTGACCGTCCAATAATATTCGTATCCGAAACCGGAAATGACACGCCGACCGTTGTTTGTACATCAAAGTTTCCCCAGCCCTTCCCTGCCGCAATCGTGGGCGTGATGGTCGCCGCGAGCATTCCTACGTGATCCTGTCCGGTAGGCAAAGTTGCCGCCAAAAATGCCGTCAAAATATAATTGCCGTGTTCTTCATTCGCGGAAAGCAATCGGTACTTCACCAAAAAGGACGGGTCGCCAAATCCGTCAGCAACATTTGGCTGATTGTGAACGATGTACGGCGGCACGCTAAGAATCAGTTCGACGTGCTCGGACGGAATCAGCTCGAGGCCCTTCGAGAGACTGTAATTTTCGGCGTAAATTCCGTTATTCGCTTCCTGCCAGGCAATGTCGGACCGGAATTCCTCTTCGAGCCGCGGAGTCGTGGTGGCAAGCGGGGTAATCCAGTGCGGTTGCTGGGCTTGTGTTTTTGTGACGCGCTCGAACCAATGATGCCAAAAACCCGTGTCCGTGGCGGTTTGCTGGGTACTCTTCTGTGACGGCGCACTCACTTGAATTGCAGCATTCGCTGGAACCGCAGAGCCCGAGGCGGCCGGCGCATCGGCACGATCGGAATTGTCTCCTCGATTTGGAATTGTCTGTGCGAAGACTTGCGGCGTTCCGTAGAACAGGAGCAAGGCAATAACACCGCGCAGAATTGAACCAATCAATGCTTTCCCTCCCACAGAATCAGGCCCGTCTGAAGAAATCCAGCTTGCGAAACAACAAGACAGAGTAAACGGTTTTAGCCGTTTCAACCTAATTAGTCAATACGATTTGATGCGCTTATACTCGGACGTCCGTTCGGCCAGCGTCCGCCCGGCAAGGCCATGTAACACAACATTCACATTGCTCTCACATACGATTGACGCCCGCCCCGTAACCTCACTCTTCACCGATCTTGTGCCGTAGCGAAGCAGGTCGCGCGCGAGGGGCGTGCGGTTAGGTCCAGACTTCGCGGCAAAGCTTCAAACTCCAAGGAGGAGCGAATGCGAAAGATAGCAGCATGGATTCTGTTTCTCGGACTGGCCGCAGCACCCGCCGTAATGGCCGCCGACGGGAACGACAAGACGTTGGACGCAAAGACGGATAAAAGCTCTACGAACACGAACAAAGCAAATGCTCCCGCTCCGACCAGCACCGAACTCGAAGCGGAAATCGAACAACTGCGCGCTCTGATTAAGGAGCAGGCAGATCAACTCGCCGCGATGAAAGCGGCGATGCCCAATGCCGGTGCGACCAATGCAGGTGCAAGCAATGGCAGTGCGGCAAATTCAGCACCCGCATCCGGTACGGCATCCGGCACATTGGCCACACCGGCGGTGATGACGACCGCTTCGGCATCGCCTTCGGTCATGCCGGCAGCCGGTGCTGCTCCCGCGCAGGGCGGAGAAGACGTATCGCCGCTTCAATTCCGCATCGGTAGCGCTACGATTCAGCCCATCGGATTCATGGATTTTACAACCGTGTGGCGCAGCCATGACGTCGGAAGCGGCATCGGCACCAACTTTGCCGGCATTCCTTACGGCAACAACTTTCAGGATAATCTGAGCGAGTTCCGCTTCAGCATGCAGAACTCCCGAATCGGGTTCCGTATCGACGCAACCGTCAAGGGCGCTCACGTGATGGGCTATATGGAATCCGACTTTCTTGGAAACAATCCCGGAAACGTCGGCGTCAGCAGCAATAGCAACACTCTCCGTTCGCGCTTGTACTGGGTGGACGTCCGCAAGGACAAGTGGGAAATTCTCGGCGGGCAAACGTGGAGCTTGATCACTCCGGGACGCAGCGGCATTTCGCCTCTCCCGGGGGATGTCTTCTTCACACAGAACATTGACGTGAATTATCAGCTTGGTCTGACCTGGGGACGAATTCCGGAAGCGCGTTTTGTTTACCATCCAACCGACAAGGTAGCCGTAGCAGTTGCCCTTGATTCTCCAGAGCAATACGTCGGCGGTTCGGCGGGCGGTCCCCTCATCACCTGCCCTGGCGGTACGGCTTCACTCATCTGCGGAACCGGTGGGGCTACTGAATTCAACAACGGCGCCACAACTCTAAACTCTCCAAACCGCGCTCCGGACGTAATCGGGAAAATCGCGTTCGATCCGTCAAGCCGGATTCACGTCGAAGCGGGCGGTTTGGAGCGGCAATTCCACGACTTTAATACGGTTAGCTCGGCGAAGTTCTCCAAGACCGGCGCGGGCGCATTTGTCAACTTTAACCTGGAATTGTTCAAGGGCTTCCGATTCATCTCGAACAATTACTGGAGCAGCGGCGGCGGCCGGTACATTTTCGGCCAGGTACCAGACGTGATCGTGCGGGCCGACGGCAGCATTTCGCCGATCCGCAACGGTTCCACGGTTTCGGGTTTCGAGTTCACGCATAAGAAAACACTGCTCTACGCTTACTACGGCGGAGTTTACGTAGCCCGGAACACTGCGTTCGATACGAACGGCACCACGCCTATCGGATACGGAGCCGTCGGTGCGGTGGGTTCGACGGCTCAGAATCGCTTCGTCCAAGAGGGAACGGTTGGATTCTCTCAGACTGTTTGGAAAGACGCGAAATATGGCGCCCTGAATTTCATGGGCCAGTATTCCTATATCTCGCGCGATCCCTGGTTTGTTGCCACCGGACAGCCGGCGAACGCGCATATCAATATGGTGTTCCTCGACCTGCGCTACACATTGCCGGGCGGGGCGCCGAGCACGAAGTAAACGCAACACGCGACGCGGGACTGCGTGCTCAGAAGTTAATTTGTAATTAGTCGCCACCAAAAACGGGCGGGAAGGCAACGCGAGTTGCGCTCCCGCCCGATTTATTTTTCTACGCAGAGAAATTCATTTTCAAATGGATTTGTCGGCTGGATTCGCATTTCGATCAGAGGAAAATACTAACCAGAAAAAAGGAGGCCGGCGCCAGGGGAACGCCGGCCTCGCGGTAGGTGGCTGCCTGAAGCTTTGAATCCTCAGGCGGAGAAGCGGGGAAAATCGGCCTCTCAACGGAGCCATCATAGGCGCGAAACTTCAACACCCTGTCAATCCACTATGAATTCTGCGTGAGACGCGATTCCACTTCCGCCGTATTGGCCAGCGCGCGTCCGTGCCTCACATCCATGCCGCGCAGCCAGAAGATTGTGTCTTCCGCGATATTGGTTGCATGGTCCGCAATGCGTTCCAGATAGCGCGTCGCCAGCACGAACTGCAAACCCGTGGCAACGTTTCCCGGCCCTTCCAGCAGATTCGCCAGGAGACGCTCGAAAATCTGATCGCGGTAGCGATCCACGATGTCGTCTGATTCCAGCACTTCGCCGGCCAGCACCACATTACGAAATATAAGAGCCCCAAAACTCTTCGATACCATCGCGCGAACCGCCGTCGCCATCGGCGGCAAATCTTCGGGCGGCGCGATGATGTCCATTTGCTGCAATGAAATCACGCGCTCGGCGATATTTACCGCCAGGTCGCCCATGCGTTCCAGATCATTCGTAATTTTCAGCGTGGCTACGGTCAGGCGGATCTCTTCGTCCGCCAAATGGCCGGAACGCAACACGCGCACCGCCTGTTCGTCCATTAGCATTTCCATTTCGTTGATGCGCGGCTCCATCATGAAAATTTCGCTGGCCAGTTGGCTCGAAGCCGGGTCATAAACTTCTACGAGCGCGTGCATCGCTTTATTGATGCTGCCTTCCACCGTACGCGCCATCGAAATCAGATAATTTACCAGAGCTTCCTGATAAACCAGCACCGTTCCTCTTGCTGGACTCGCCATATGGCCTCCCGCAGGGTGTTCCAAACAGTGCGCGAAATAGTGCTACACCCCGGCAATGCTAGCGTGCGCTGTGCACGTTACGAGCGCATAACGCGGCGATGAATTCTTCGCGAGGAAATTGAATCTAAACGTGGAGAGAGTTCTTGCAATGCAGCGAGGAGAAATATTTCTGAACGATCTACCCGGCCATCGGGACCGAAAAATGAAAACGCGAACCCTGTCCGATCGCGCTTTCCACCCAGATGCGTCCGCCGTGGGCTTCCGCAATGTGCCGCGCGATGGAAAGTCCCAGTCCCGTGCCGCCAACTTCGCGCGAGCGCCCTTCGTCCACGCGATAGAAACGCTCGAAGATGCGTTCCTGTTCCGCATGCGGAATACCGATTCCATTGTCGGCCACCGTGAATACAATTTCGGCGCCGGCAACCACTGCGCTCGCGATGATGTGTCCACCCGGGGGCGTGTATTGCACCGCGTTATCAAGCAAGTTTTGCAACACGTCGCGCAATCGCCCTGAATCTCCGCGAATCGCGGGCAAGTCGCGCGCTGCTTCAACTTTTATTGTCTGCTGCTTTTTCTTGGCGGAAAAACTCGCGGTATCTGCGCAGAGTTTCAGCAGGTCGGCGGGAATCACGGTGCGAAGTTCGAGATCCATTTTCCCGGCTTCAATCGTCGAAAGTTTCAGCAGATCATCCGTCAGGCGTGTCAATCGTTCCGCGTGTTCCTGAATAATTTCGACAAACCGGCCACGGTGGTCCACATCTTCCAACGCTCCCGCGAGCAGCGTTTCCGCGAATCCGCGAATCGCTGTGAGCGGAGTTTTAAATTCGTGCGACACATTCGCTACAAAATCCTGCCGCACCCGCTCCAACCTTCGCAATTCACTGATATCGTGCAGCACCAACACCGCGCCTATCGCCATTCCGCCCGCTTCGCTCGCTCGTACCGGAGCAGCCGTGACTGCGAATGTCCGCACGCGCACTGTTCCTACGGTCACTTCGCTTTCCACGCGCTGCTCGCTGGTCAGCGCTTGCTTCACCACGCCGAGCAACTCGGTTTGCCTCACAAGCTCCACCAGCCTTCGTCCTTGTCCAGCCGATCTTCCCGGGATTACTTCGCCTGCTTGCGCTCCATTGGGTCCGCTGATATTCGCTCCGCCAACATTTGATCCCGAGCCTAGAATTTGCGCAAACGCGGCATTCGAGTACACCACACGTTCGTCAGCACCAACCACGGCAACGCCTTCCGCCATGCTTTCCAGAATCGCAGCGGTGCGGCCGTGTTCGTCCGTCAGGGAACGAATCGTTTGGGCGAGCCGCAGCGCTGTTTCGTTCATTGCTCGCGACAGCATTGCAAGTTCGTCGTTGTAGTTGTCGGGAGTAAGCGGACGGAAATCTCCGCCGGCTACGCGGCGAGAGAATTTTTCCAGGCGCTGAATTCGAAGGATCGAGGATCGTGTGAAAAACAGAGAGAAAATCGCGGAAACGATGAGCGCTAACAATATTCCAAATAACCAGACGTATTCGCTATTGGGAGCGCCATTCGCAGCGAGTTCAACCGCCAGCCACGCTCCCAGCGCTAATCCTGTGAGCGCAAGTCCCCACTGCCAGATGCGGTTAGCTCGCACGGCTCCCACGGTCCGCTCGCACCGGCGCCGCCCCCACTTCAAACATGTAGCCCGCTCCCCGCACCGTCCTCAGGTGGACGGGACTCTCTGGTTCGGATTCCACTTTTTCCCGCAGCCGCCGGATGTAAACGTCCACACTACGCGGCGTCACAAATCGGTCGGCTCCCCACACCGCATCCAGCAATTGATCGCGCGTAAAGACCTTATCGGGACGCGACGCGAGATAATGCAGCAATCGGAACTCGAGCGTGCTCAGAGTAACCGCTTTTCCGGATCGCGTCACGCGATATGACGAAGGGTCAATCACCAGCGCGCCCGCTTCGACCGTCTTCGCGGTTTCGCCCGGCGGCGTAGCGCGGCGCAACAATGCTTTCACCCGCGCTACCAACTCGCGCGGACTGAACGGCTTGGTCACATAATCATCCGCGCCCATTTCCAGTCCCACGACACGGTCCGCCTCTTCGCCGCGCGCCGTTAACATCAGAATCGGCAAACGGTTTAGCGAAGCATCGCGCCGGATTTCCTTGCAGATTTCCAGTCCCGAAAGTTTTGGGAGCATCAGGTCCAGCAGCAGCACGTCTGGCGGAGCTTTCTTCACCTGCGCCAGGCCCGAACCGCCGTCTGAAATGGACGTAACTTGGAATCCTTCGTGCGCCAGGTTGTAGCGCACCAATTCCACGATGTCTTTGTCGTCTTCTATGATGAGTATTCGCGTCATAGTGAGTGCAGAATTTATCTTTCTGATGAGCACATCCGGAGCAGCGCGCCCGATCAGCTCCGGCACAGGCAGGTTACTTGCCATCCGCTCGGACGGTCAAGCGTTACACTCCCTAGTTTCCCATGAAATTGTTACAGTTTGATGAAAACGCGCCGCCGGTAAAGCAGCAGCAGTGGCAGGTAACAAACGAGCACGAAAAATATCGCGAATAGCAGAGATGCATTCTTCGGCTTCGCGATTGACGCGAACCAGTGCGAGTAAATGTAGCCGTGCACGCTTCGTTCCCTGCCATTATCGTTGACGTGAAAATTTGTGCTCGCAATGGAAAGTAGAAACGACAATATGAACGCGCTGATCGCGTTGCTGCCGAACACCAGAAATGGCTGCGTCCAGCGGCGCCATCCGCGCATATCCACCATCCAAAAACAAATCGCCAGAATGACCATAGCAAAGCCGGCCGTGAAAATCACAAATGTGCTGGTCCACAAGTTCTTGTTGATCGGAAAAAGAGGATGCAGCAGACGGCCCACAATCATCGTAATCACGCCTACGATCATCAGCCCCGCGAATTTCCGCTCATTCGTTTTCGTTCTGCGCATCCATTCGCCGGTCAGCACTCCGCACAGAACCGTGCCGATTGCCGGAAACGTGCTCAGAATTCCTTCCGGATCGCGCACTTGTTTCAACTGGCCCCACAAATGTCCGTACATCACCCGGCGATCCAGCCACGCCGCAAGATTATTCGCAGGATCCAAATTTGCCGGGCCGATGCCCGGCACCGGAATCAGTCGCATCGCCGCCCAATATCCAATTAACAGCACTAGAATCGTGCCCGTCACTGCTGGAATGTTGGTCACAAAATCATCGAAGTCCGCGCGCCGCGCCGTCACCACCACCAGCAATCCAGCCATCAGATAACACACCGCGATTCGGGGCAACACGCCCGGATAGCGCATCGTCGAAAAATGAAAATGCGGAAATACATTCAGAAATAGTCCGATCACGAGAATGGAAAGGCTGCGCACCAAAACGTGACCCGCCAACCCGGCGCGCGCGCTTGCGCGGCCGAGCCTCGCCGCGAAAGAAAACGTCATGGATACTCCGGCGATAAAAAGAAAAAAAGGGAAAATTAAATCGGTGGGCGTCCAGCCATTCCATTCGGCGTGATCCAGCGGCCAGTATATCGCCCCCCACGTTCCCGGATCGTTCACCAGAATCATGGACGCGACGGTGATGCCGCGAAATACGTCCAGCGAAATAATCCGCGCAGGCCGCGCAAATGCCAAAGCGTTCTCAGGATGAGAGGACTGCTGCGATTGCGTAGGAATCGTGCTGATGGTGATTCTCCAACCAGTCGCACACTAGCGCACGCTCGCCGCAAAAAGCAAGCGCGGCCCGCGAAATATCGAGAGCCGCGCCGGAGTGCCTGTGCGGTGTGCCTGTGCGAATTTCCTATGAAAGTTATAAATATTAAAGTTGAGTACCAGACTTAGTGAATTGCCACATTGTGCGCACCGGAAAGAATCGAAGCCACGGTGCTTGCGCTTTGCGGCACCCACCACGACTTGCGCACCCACGAATGTGAATTGTGCAGCATCTGTTTGCTCAGCAAATCGAACAACAGCGGAGCAACCTGCACCGCCGCGTACATCGCGTTTGAATTCGCAAAAGGTTGCAGCATGGGATTTGTCTCATGCGTCGTGCCTTCCGCAATATTCCGTCGAGTTGACCACGCGTCGAACGTCGCCGCGCCGTGTTCCATCCCGCCCAGCACAAACCACATTTTCGGCACGCCGATGCCCGCACCTTCCGGGCGCTTCCGCGTCATCGGCATCCCCAGGATCGCGGGTTCACGAGCGGCTGGGTTTAGCGAGGACGAGAACGATCCGGCGTTTTCAGGGATCGCGTTATCAATCGGAGTCACAACTGTCTGACCCGGCTGATAGGATACAGTCGAACCGCTAGGAAATATTGGCTGCGGGAAAGCTACCGGCGCGCTCGCTTCTTTACTGGCGGGGGATTTCTTCTCGCCGTCTTTCGCATCTGATTTCGTGTCTGCTTTGGCTTCGGGCTTGGTTTCTGACTTCGTTTCTGGCGCTGCGGCGACAGAAACAACTGCGGAATTCGTGGAGGTAACCGGCACTGCGGGCGCCGGGACTGCAGGGGCTTGCATCAGAATGACTGCCAGGGCGAAAAGCATCGCACTCTCCTCAGTACATTGCGTCAGAACTCATGCACAACGTGAGGCCATAGTAGCGGCGGGCGTCGCTTTCCCCTATGGGCCGAGAGATGCAATTTTGCTAGGAAAACAGTCCTAGTTTATTTCTGCCTTAACAAAACTGAAGTTCTAGTACGTGCGTTGGTGTCGCATCAATTGCACAGGTTCGAGCCTTTGTGAATTTCAAAGACGTCCACCGAACCCAATGTTTATGCGGCTTTATCCGCGAAACGCGACCAAATTCCAAACGATCTTAACTCGGCCTCAGGATGCACATCATTCAGCATTTTTTTCGTGCGTTCCGCTGGCCACGGAGTCGAAAACCTTCCCGGCTAATCAGCAATCTGGAACGCCAGCAGCACTTCAATCGCCGCATTCCGCGAAAGGATCGCAGGGTCCCCCTTATCCAGCGTCTCCGCCGGGCCGTGATGGGCAATTCCGTATTGAGCCGACGAACAAAGCCTTTTACTGCCAGAAGTTCTACTGAGGGTCGCGTGATCCAAGGGAGGATTTATGACGGCGCAAAGTGGAATTCAATCGCCATCACCAAGAAAAACCCGCCACAGGTCAACAAACAAAAGTAAATTCCTCTCGCTTAATCCGTTAAAGTTTAAGGATGCGGTTGTGACGATTTTACAGCTCAAGCCGGAAGCGAAGCGGAAAAAAGACTAAATAATCATTTTATTTATTGCCTTTCAAGGCGACAAAGGCTATGTATACTCTTCTATGCGAAGAGCACTTGTAGGCGTCTGCGGGCGCAGGCTGCTCTTAGTAATTTCTCTCCCGGCTGGAACATTCCCCTCCCTGATGGGCTAAATAATGAGGCCGTCCAACCTTGAATACTGGCAGTGGCTTCTGATTGCTCTTGTTTCGGGGCTTATCTGCGCTGACTGTACTTCTGCGGTGCGGAAAGTACAAAAGTTGGGTTGGCTTTTCTGGGCTATTGTTTTCGGCGCAATTAGTCTGTTCTCGGTTCTAATCGCACTGGTTCGTTTTGTAAGGCGGGCTTAGCAAAGCTAGGGATGCCTCATTCATCCCGTCATCACCCGCGATCTCCCGTCACTTCCCGCCATTGGGTGTGTGAACTATATAATCCCGGTTTATTTTCGGTGCATTACCGATCCCTGGGCATGAGTGGGCTGAATCAACTTTACGACGCCGCTCTCGCTGACCTGGCGTCTCAGTCTTCGGAGGGCAACTCACATTAGACTCTCCACCCTGCGCTATACTCCCGATACTTGGAGGAACGCGTGAAGGAAATACTTGGAAGCACGATTTTGATTCTTGGGGCTTTGTTTCCGATTGTGAATCCGCTGGGGAACAGCCCGATTTTCCTGATGCTGACGCGCAACTCTTCGAGTCCGGCGCGCGCGATGCTTTCCTGGCGGATTGCGGTGAATAGTTTTTTGTTGCTGATCGTTTCATTTTTTATCGGCACGCATATTCTGGCGTTCTTCGGCATTTCGTTGCCGGTGGTGCAGGTTGGCGGCGGACTGGTGGTGATTTCCACCGGCTGGACGATGTTGAAGAGCAACGATGATGACAGCCGGGGAGAAGAAGCGGAATCGCGCATGCATTCGCGCGATATTCTGGCGCAGGCGTTTTATCCGTTGACGCTGCCGTTGACCGTGGGCCCAGGTTCGATTTCCGTTGCGATTGCGCTGGGCGCGAATGAACCGCGGCACGTGGGATTTAATATTCCGTCATCGGTGGCGGCGCTGATTGGATCGCTGATGATCGCGCTGAGTATTTTTGTTTGTTACCGGTTCGCGGAAGGATTGGAACGGCTGCTGGGAAAATCGGCGATGAATGTGATCATGCGGTTGTCGTCATTTTTGTTGGTGTGCATCGGAGTGCAGATTCTTTGGAATGGAGTGACCGGACTGCTGAAGTCTGTTGGGCGCATATGAAGCGAAGGAACCGGCGCGGCAAGCAGCGCGCTTACGAAGAAAAAGTTGATTCGGATGCAAATGGGAAAATCTAGTGCTCTGCGATCCAGGCGCTTACCCCGTGCAGAATAACCTGCGAATGGGAATTGCCCAGTAGGGAATGCATCACATCGGGACACAGATTGAACTGTTTGTCGCCCGTGGCCAGAAGATCGAACAGGTGGCGCACCGATCCGGGCTTGGCGATGGGATCGTGTTCGCCTTCCATCACCAGCGTGGCAACGTGAATTTGCGGCGCTTTGATCTGCCAGTGAGTGATGGCCTTGTGAATGCCTACCAGATAATTGATGCTCACGCGGGTATAGGAAAGGGCGTCATCCAGCTGAGCCACCAGCGGCTTCGCAGTTGTTTTGCCGGATTCATCAGTAGTTCGCGGCGAAAGATCCAGAACTGGCGCATTCGGACGGAAAGCGTAATCCGCGAAGAAACGCAGCGCGCCCCAGTGCCAGTATTGCGCGCGCGCCAATTTGAAAACGGGCGACATCAGAATCATTCCGGAAAGATCGGTAGGATTTGTTCTGGCGTAATTGAACGCGAAAATTCCGCCCATGCTTTCGGCCATCAGAAAAAGTTTCGAGTTGGGATGCGCCTGCCGCATCGTCGCAAGCATCGCCGAAATATCGCGATTTTCTTTGGCGATGGTGGGAATAAATCCGCGCCTGCCGCAAGAAAGTCCATGGCCGCGCGTGTCAACGGCATAAACAGCGATGCCGGATTTGTTCAGCTCTTCGGCGGTGGCAACATATCGTCCACTGTGCAACCCGATTCCGTGGAGCAGGAGAACAATAAATTCGGGTTCCTGTTCACCGGACGGAATCCAGTAGCGGTAGAAAAGGCAGGTCCCGTCGCTGGAAACAGTGGAACCGTGTTGATCGGAAATTCTTTCAGGAATCACCGGAGCGCGGCTGGACACACTATTATCAGCCGGCGAATTAGCCGGCGAAAAATTGAAAGCCCTCTGGCCGAAAACCGATCCGGCCAAGGCACACACCAAGGCTAAAAGGGTGCAAATCCTGCAAATTTTCAAGTGCTCTCCGCGCCGGGAGCAAGAACGGTAACTTGGCGATGTGGAATGTATCGTGAATTCTTCCGGAAGTCACGCTGGATGTCTGCGCGAAGCGTGGAAGAAATAACGCCGCGAAAAGTTCAGGGCTGGCTCGATTTCGGCGGCCGCACCAGAAGCGGGAGAATCGCCGAGACGGCCATTACTCCGGCGATGATGTGAAGCGCGCCAACGTAGGAGCTGCTGGTCTGGTGCAAATGCGCGACGATGAGCGGACCGAATGCACTCGCGAGTCCCCAGGCCGTGAGCATCAATCCGTAAATGGGGCCGACATTTTTGGCGCCGAAATAATCGGCCGCGAATGCAGGCATGGTACCGAATCCTCCGCCGTAGCACATCAGAATGATAAAAGAAACAACGGTTAGATACGTGGCGTTCGTGATGCTCGGCAAAAACCAAAAGAGCCCGACCTGAACGAGGAACATCACGAAGAACGTCATTTTGCGCGTGATGCCGTCAGACACCCATGCCCAGAAAACGCGTCCGCATGCGTTGCCGATGCTGACGATGCCGACCATTCCGGCGGCGACGAGCGCGGTGACTTTCGCAAACTCCTGAAAAATTGGAGATTCCTGCGAAATGAGCGAAATTCCGGCGGTCACGTTCAGAAATAAAAGCAGCCAGAGCGCCCAGTATTGCCAGGTCGAGACGGCCTCGCCGAGCTTGTAGTCCTTCGCAGCGCGATGAGAAATCTGCGAGGCGCTTGGTGACCAGCCATCGGGCTTCCATCCGTCCGGCGGATTTTGCATGAAGGAACCGGCCGCAAGCGTGATGATCAGATAAGCGATGCCGAGGTACAAAAATGTTGGCAACACGCCGACGCTGTCGATGAGGTGTCGTGCGACCGGCGCGGTTACAAGCGCACCAGCACCGAATCCGCCAACGGCGATGCCAGTGATGAGGCCGCGGCGATCGGGAAACCATTTGACGAGAACGGCCACTGGAACGATGTAGCCAAAGCCCAGACCGATTCCGCCGATGACGCCGTAACTCAAATAGAGCCACCAAAGTTTGTTGGCCGAAAAACTGGCGAGGATTATGCCGAGACCGTACAGAAATCCTCCGATGAGGGCGACAATTCGCGGACCTTTTTTGTTGAGCCAAAGGCCGCCGAAAAACGCCGCGAAACCTAACACCAGAATACAAATTGTGAACGTGAGCGTAACCTGGGGATTCGTCCAGCCAAATTGCTTGATGAGCGGCTTGACGAAAACGCTCCAGGCGTAAACAGCGCCCAGAGCGATCTGCATAAAGATGCCTGCTAGAGCGATTCCCCAGCGATTTGCAACACGCATCAGTTTCTCCTTTGGATTTCGTAATCCGCTCTTCGTTCTCTAGATAAAAGGAACCCTACTGCGTACTTCGTTTATGCTCGGCGTTCAGATTTCTGCCCCAGGCTTCGAGCAAACTATTTATGACGGAAAGTCCGCGGCGGCTGTCTTTGCGGCAGAATCGTTTGAAAAGCGCCCAGAGTCCCGGCGGGTCATTTGATTCAGTTTTCGCTTGCGCGAGCGCTTGCGGAAACGCGCCCGCAAAAACTTGCAGCAGAGCGGGATCGATGGATCCGATCGTTTTTGCGAGGACGATTAGATTGCGGATTCCGCGAATGGCTTCGGGAGAGTTCATCGTGTCAACGGCGATCTCAAGAACTTTTCCTTCCGAGCCGAGCACGCCGCGGAGCATGTCCAGCACCTGACGGTCGTGGAGTCCCTGCAGAACTTCATGCGCAGCGAGAATTGCTTCGGCGTGTTCGGCGGGCGCTCTTTCCAGGCGCGAGATAAGTTCTTTGCGCGGATCGCGCGGCGTAATTTCCAGAGTGATTGGTTGCGCCATGATTCCTCCTATTTTTGTGTGCCGCTAGTCACCGATTGGTTGCTGCGCAGGCTGAATCTGAACGAGCCCACTGCCCGGAGCGCGATAATCCGCACGTTTCCATTTGCGGGCGACTTCCACTCCACTTTGTGGAGTGGGATGGCCCCAGCGCGAATTGCCGCGCGGCAATGGGCTTTCACCGATTTCACCTAAAACCTTCATCTGCACGGAAGTTTCCTTGTACGCGGGCGTGTGTGTCGGCGTATCCGTGTGGCTGCTGGTCAAACGATTGATCGGGCTGGAGACGGAATTCATCGGCATGTAAAGTTCGCGACCGGTGACGCGATCGGTGATGAGTGCGCGGACGCGGACCTGCCCGTATCGCGAAATGAGCTGGACCCAGGCGCCGGTTGTAACGCCGCGTTCCTTGGCGAGTTCTGCAGAAATTTCCACGAAGGTGTCCGGCGCATTCGCGCGAATTCCCGCAGTTTGATAGGTGAGATTGCCTGCGTGAAAATGTTCAAGCAGGCGGCCGTTATTCAAATGCAGATCGAATTCTTCGTTGGGTTGATCCGTTGGTTCCTTCAGAGCGAGTGGGAAAAGTTTGGCTTTGCCGTCGGGAAAGAAAAATTGTTTTGTGTAGAGCAGCGGCTGATCGGAACCGTCCGCGGCAACGGGCCATTGCAGGGATTTATATCCTTCGAGGCGCTCATAGGTGACGCCCGCGAACATGGGAGTGAGCGCGGCGATTTCGCGATAAATTTCCGAAGGATGGCTGTAATTCCAATTGGCACCCATGCGGTTCGCGATATCTCTAACAATGATCCAGTCGGGGCGGGTGCCTTCGAGCGGCTCCATCACTTGATACAGCCGCTGGATGCGGCGCTCTGTACTGGTGAACGTGCCTTCCTTTTCGAGGCTGGGACAGGCGGGGAGAACGACGTCCGCAAATTCGCAGGAGTGACTGAAGAAAATATCCTGGATGACCAAAAACTCCAGTTTCTTAAGCGCGTCTTCTACGTAATTTGCGTTGGAATCCACGAGGCTGATTTCTTCGCCAATCACATACATCGATTTGAGTTTGCCTTCGTGAATCGCGTCAATCATCTGGTGATTGTCGAGACCTTTTGTGGAAGGAAGCTTCACATTCCAGCCGGCTTCGTAGCGCGCGCGAACTTCTGGGTCGTCGACGGACTGATAGCCCGGAAGATTATTTGGCATCGAGCCGTGATCGCTGGCGCCCTGAACGTTATTATGTCCACGCAGCGGATACGCGCCCGTGCCGGGACGCATGTAATTTCCAGAAACGAGCAGAAGATTTGAAATTGCGGTGGAAGTGTCCGACCCCATGCTGTGCTGCGTAACGCCCATCGCCCAGAGAATGCAGGTGCTATCGGCTTCGGCGATCATGTGCGCAACTTTTTTCAGCGTTTCGATGGAGATGCCGCACTTTTGCGAGGCAAATTCCAGAGTGAAAGGCTCAAGACTCTTTTTGTATTCGTCGAGCCCATTGACCCACTGATTCAGGAATGAAGTTTTCGCGAGATTGTTATCGAGCAGGTAGCGGCTGACGGCGCAGAGCCAAACGAGATCCGTGCTGGGACGCGGATGCAGGTGAATATCGGCGCGGCGGGCCATTTCGTTTTCACGGATATCTGAGACGATTAATTTTTGGCCGTGAAGTTTGTGGGCGCGCTTCACACGAGTGGCCAGCACTGGATGGCTTTCCGCGGTGTTGCTGCCGACGATGATGACAAGCTTCGCTTGCGCGATATCCGTGATGGAGCCGGAGTCTCCGCCGTAGCCGACGGTGCGGAACAATCCGACGGTGGCGGGCGCCTGGCAGTAGCGGGAGCAGTTATCAATGTTATTGGTGCCGATGACAGCGCGCGAAAGCTTCTGCATCAAATAGCCTTCCTCGTTGGTGCACTTAGAAGAAGAAACGAACGCGAGTGAATCGGGTCCGCTCCTGGTTTTTATTTCGGCAAATTTGCGCGCAACTAAGCTGAGTGCTTCATCCCAGGTGGCTTCGCGGAATTTTCCGCCCTCGCGAATCAAAGGTGTGGTGAGGCGTTCCTTGCTATTCACAAAATCCCACGCAAATTTTCCCTTGATGCATGTGGAGATTCCGTTCGCGTGGCCTTCGGACGGCTCAACTTTCAAAATGTGGCGATCCTTGGTCCATAAATCGAAGCTGCAACCTACGCCACAATAGGTGCAAACAGTTTTGGTGCGGCGAATGCGAGACTCACGCATGTCGGCTTCGATGGTGGAAAGCACCATGATTGGGCCGTATCCGGTTTGGGGCTCGACGCCCTTCACGATATCAATCATGCCGTCGAGAACAGTTTTGGGAAGCGATGTAAGGAAACCTGCTTGGCCAAGCATGGATTTTTCCATCAGGGCGTTGCACGGGCAGACGGTGACGCAGTGCCCGCAGGAGACGCAGCTTGATTCGCCGATTTTCGCGCCGCCATCCCATTGCACGCGAGGGTGCGGATCCTCCCAATTGATGGAAAGCGTTTCATTGACCTGAACGTTCTGGCAGGCTTCGACGCAGCGTCCGCAAAGAATGCACTGTTGCGGGTCGTATCGATAGAACGCGTTGGAGCTGTCCACTTCGTAGGGCTTCTCGGCGAATGGAATGTTCTGGTGCTCAATGGCGAGCTGCTTTGTTGTGTTGTGGACGACGCAGTTCCCGTTGTTATTGTCGCAAACAGTGCAGTAAAGAAGGTGGTTCTTGAGAATGCGATCGAAGGCCTCACGCTGTGCGGCATGGGCGGCGGCGCTTTTCGTTGACACTTTTATTCCCGTGAAGACTTGAGTTCCACAAGCTCTGACAAGTTTCCCGTCAACTTCAACCATGCAAGTGTCGCAGGTTTGAATCGCGCCGAGTTGCGGGTGGTAGCAAACCTGGGGAAGTTTGGCGGCTGTGCGATTGATGAGATCGATGAGGAGTTGGCCCGCAGCTGCGTCGTGGATCCCGCCATCAATCGTGATTGTGAACGCCATGTGAACCTCCCGAATCAGTTTAGAGCGATGGGAAAAGGGGATGAAAGACGACAAGTAAAAGGGAAGCCCCTGAGCTTCGCCTCCGGACGGTTTACCAGAGTGCTGTCCGCAAAGCAAATTAAAGAATGATGAACGAATGATGAAAGATTGCGATATTTGGGTTGCCGATTCCGAAATGATTGATGAGAGCCACTACGAGAGGAGTTGGGAGCCGCCACTATGAAATACTCGGGGGTAACTGAGGTCTTTTCTTAGGGACAGTAACGGAAGCCTGGTAAGTGTTCACAATTGACTGTCTAAAAATTTAAGTCATTGAAAATCAATTACTTAGGTTTAGGTGTTTGCCGCCCATCACAGCAGCAATAGAGGAAAGAGATTGTTGATGCTCTTTCCAAAAGACATACCACTGGGCATCCACTTCGTCGTTGTGCCCCTCAGGAAATGCGGCATTCAATTTGACGATGTGCTCGGGCTGATCGTAAGGAAGCAGCCGCAACATAACTCCGTAGATGAGACTGAAGATTGCAGAGGTGGATCCGATACCGAGCGCCAGAGCCGCGAGTGCGATTGCGGTGACTCCCGGGGCTTTGCGCATCACGCGCTGGGCGAAGCGGAGATCTTGTCCGATGGAGTTGAGCATGGCGGCCTCCTTCGAATATTTAGACGCTGACAGGTGAGCGATGTTACCTGAGTTCCGTGATGTGGATGCCTGCCTAATGTGACAGGCTGCGCGCTCGATACCGCTCGGCGCAAGAAGAATCCGATGCCCTCGGCCGATCATCGAACGCTCAGAAGATGGAGGACACTCATGAGATTTAGCGATCCGAATACCGCGTACTGGTTCTGGGTAATTCTCATCGGAATTCTGGCCGGATTTGTGGCCGGAAAGTTGATGAGAGGCCGTGGGTTTGGCCTGCTCGTGGATTTGTTGCTTGGAATTGTCGGCTCGTTTATCGGTAGCTGGTTATTCGGAAGGCTTGGAATAGCGACGTCGGGCGGTTTTATTGGGCAATTGTTGGTGTCGCTGGTCGGCGCACTGCTACTGCTTTTCCTGGTGCGTTTAGTGAAGAGCGCTTAGCCGGAAAATTAGCGGTCGATGCGCGCCATCATGTGCGCCGGATAGCGCGGCCCTGCTGCCGCACCCTGCGGTGCCGCGGCGTTGACGGCGGCAATGTCCGCGGGGGTGAGCGTAATGCTGACTGCCGCGGCGTTTTCTTCCAGATAGGCGCGGCGCTTGGTGCCGGCGATGGGAACGATATCAGTTCCTTGCGCCAGGAGCCACGCGAGCGCGAGTTGAGATGCGGTAGAGTGTTTCTCCGCGGCGATATCTTCGATTTTCTTTACCAATTCCAAGTTTTTCTGAAAATTTTCTCCCTGAAAACGCGGCGAGTTGCGACGATAGTCGTCCACTGCGAAATCTTCGTAGCGGCGGATTTGACCGGTGAGGAATCCGCGGCCCAGCGGACTGTAAGCCACGAATCCGATGCCGAGTTCGCGACACGTCGCAAGAACTCCGTCTTCTGGATCGCGAGTCCAAAGCGAATACTCAGATTGCAGCGCGGAAATTGTGTGCACGGCGGAAGCGCGGCGCAACGTGACCGGGCTTGCTTCGCTCAATCCCAGATGCAGAACTTTTCCTTCTTCAACAAGGCGTGCCATTTCACCGACGGTTTCTTCAATCGGGATACTGGTGTCCACGCGGTGCTGGTAGTAAAGGTCAACGTAGTCCACGCCAAGCCGTTCGACGCTTTCTTCAAAACACTTGCGGACGTAATCCGGGTGGCCGTTCACGCCGAGATTTGCGCCTTTCGCGTCGCGGACGATTCCAAATTTTGTGGCGAGAATCACTTTTTCACGGCGTCCGTTGATGGCCTGCCCGACGAGCGACTCGTTGCGGCCCAGGCCGTAGACGTTCGCGGTATCCAGAAAATTAATTCCCAGATCAATCGCGCGGTGAATCGTGGCGATGGATTCAACGTCGTCACGATTACCGTAAAATTCGGACATGCCCATGCATCCTAGACCGAGCGCTGAGACGTCGAGTCCGGTGCGGCCGAGTTTGCGGCGGGGGATGGGAGCGAATTGTTGCGCTTGGGTGGCCATGTGAGATTCACCTCGTCACAAAAATAACAACATTATTTCAGACCCGCATCTTCGGCGGCGAGTTTTGCAATGATGGACCAATCTTTTTCCGCGTGGCCGTGGCCGATCGCCGAGAGAAAACGATCGCGTACGAGACTCGCGATTGGCAGCGGCACGCCCGCGGCGTCGGCGGCTTGCAACACGAGACGTGCGTCCTTCAATCCCAGTGCCGCGGCGAAACCAGCCGGTTCGTAGGCCTGGCGGGCGATGATGCCGCCATAATTCTGATGAAGCGGCGCGGTGAAAAGCGTCCCGGTGATGATCTCAAGAAATTTTTCCGGCGCGATTCCGGATTTTCGAGCTAGTGCGAACGCTTCGCCAAAACTTTCAATGGTGGTGGCGATTAGAAAATTGCCGAGAAGTTTGATGGTGTTCGCGGCGTGCGGCTCGTTGCCTGCGATGTAGGTTCGTTGTCCGAGCGCGTCAAATATTGGTTGGGAGCGCGAGAGATCGGCGGCGGATCCCGCAGCGACGATGAAAAGTTTTTTTGCGGTGGCGGCTTCGGGGCGTCCGAAAACCGGAGCGGCCACATATGCTTGCTTTGCAGCGATGTGCGCGGCGGTCAGGCGCGTGGAAAGCGCAACGCTGATCGTGCTCATGCTGACGTGGAGACCGCCGGAAGGCAAAGCTTTGAGAATTCCATTTTCGCCGAAGACAGCGGATTCGAGCGCGGCATCGTCGGCGAGCATGGTGATGACGATTCCAGCGCGAGCGGCTTCGGCGGGCGATGCGGCTACCTGCGCGCCAAGTTTTTGTAATTCATCCGCGCGGCTAGCGGTGCGATTCCAAACGGTAACGGTGTGGTCGGCTTGAAGCAAATTCTGCGCCATGCCGCGGCCCATTTTTCCCAAGCCGATGAAACCGATGTCCATTCGTTCCTCCGATCCCGGTTGCCAATTTAATTTAGTGCGAGTCGTTACGATTATCCAAAAAGAGCGCAGCACACAACGCCCCTGCGAATTTAAATCCGATGCGCTCCGAATTAGGAGCTGGCGTTGCCGAGTGCCAACTGAAGTCTGGCAGCTGCGCCAGGTCCGCGGCGAAGAAGCGGGGCAAGGCGTTCGGCCAATTGTTGTCGGGCGCGCCACAACCGCGCTTTCAAAGTATTTTCGGAAACGCCGAGAGCGCGAGCGGCTTCGGATGTCGTAAGACCCTGACTTTCGCGCAGCACGAAAGCATCGCGCAGCACAGGAGAGAGCTCGGCGAGATTTGCCTTGATTAAATTCCTGAGCTCGCGGCGTTCATAAATTTCTTCGGGGCTGGGGTCGGCGGCGGCGAATCGCTCTTCGGCCGGAATTGTGTTTTCCTCTTCCGAAAAATGTTCGAGCGAAACGGCCGGACGCGAGCGCATACTGCGCCGGCGCATCAGGGATGCGTTGATCACGATGCGAGTGAGCCAGGTGGAAAATTGCGAGCGGCCCTCAAATCGCTTCAAATTGCGAAAAGCGGCGAGCAGGCCTTCCTGCAAGGCATCTTCCGCATCTTCCACATTCCCGAGAACGCGCAGGGCAGTTTGGAACAGGGCGCGCTTGTGGTGGGCGTAAAGGGATTCAAATGCGGAAGCGTCTCCGAGGACGGCGCGCCTGATAAGTCCAGTTTCTTCAGGCACTTGCGCGGATCCAAGGTTACTGATGGACTGATAGGATGAAGCCATTGTTCCCCCTTATATTAGACGGCTGAGACCGATAAATGAGACATTTCCGGCAAAGATTCTTTCCTCAATCTGATACGCGAAAAGCGTGAAAAAACTTCGGATCCCTCAATCACGATCGGCGCGCTGGCGACGCGGTACTACTAATGACCTGCGACTGGCCCTCCTTTATGCGGCGTCATTTTCTTCATTAAGAACAGCAGCGGAATAATAATGAGCATGGCTGCGCCAAGCAGCCGGAAATTATCCACGAACGCGAGCATGCTGGCCTGGCGCTGGACCATTCCGTAAATCATGGCTTGAGATTGCGCCATCGCGTTTGCGGGGCTCAGGCCGCGCGTCACGAGCATCGCAGCTGTGCCCTGCAACTGCGCGCGATACGCCGGATCGAGCATATTCGCGTGGGCCGTCAAGTAGGCCTGATGTACTTGAGCGCCGCGCGAAAGCATTGTGGCTACCAGCGAAATGCCCACGCTTCCGCCGACGTTGCGAGCGAGATTGATGATGCCGGCGGCGTTATTTGTTTTTTCCTTGGAAATAAAATAAAACGCCATTGTATTAATCGGAACGAAAAGGAACGCCATGCCCAAGCTTTGATAGATGCGTGCCCACATGGCGGTCTGAAAATCTATTTGAAGATTGAATTGCGCCATGTGGAAAAGCGAAACGGACGTGATGAGCACACCAACAATCACCAGCCAGCGCGCCTGAATTTTCCCGATTAGAAAACCCACGATGGGCATCATGACCATGACGGCGAGTCCACCCGGCGAAAGAACCAGTCCGCTCAGTGTGGCGTTATAGCCGAGAAGCGTTTGTAAAAAAATGGGCAGCAACACGGTAGTACCGTAAAGAACTACGCCGAGCATGAACATGCTGAGAGTCGAGATAAGAAAATTGCGATCCTTCAGCAAACGTAAATCGATCACCGGATCCGGCGTGTGCAATTCCCAAATCACGGCGCCCACCAGGCCGACAACAGTTAAGACCGTGCACACGACGATAAAGTTTGAGCCGAACCAGTCATCGGTCTGGCCTTTGTCGAGCATCACCTGAAGAAAGCCCAAACCGACGGCGAGCAGTCCGAGACCGATGTAATCCACGCGCATGGCCTTCCAAGCGCGGCGCACGAGATAGACAGGATCGAAAATTAGCGCTCGCGTGAGGATCAGAGAAAGAATTCCCACTGGAATATTTATGAAGAAAATCCAGCGCCAGCTGTAGTTGTCCGTAATCCATCCGCCGAGAGTGGGGCCGATGACCGGCGCTAGAACAACACCCATTCCATAGAACGCCATCGCCAGGCCTTGTTTCTCTCGCGGAAAACTTTCCACAAGGATGGCCTGCGAGACCGGCTGAAGCGCTCCGCCGCCCGCGCCCTGCAGCACGCGAAAGAAAACGAGCAGACCGAGGCTGGGCGCAAATCCGCACAGAAAAGAACTGACCGTGAAAAGCGTAACGCAAAACATATAGAAATTTTTGCGTCCGAAAAGCGTCGAGAACCAACCGGAAAGCGGAAGGACGATGGCATTTGCGACCAGGTAGGAGGTGAGTACCCAGGTGCTTTCGTCCACACTGGCCGAAAGACTGCCCGCGATGTGCGGCAACGAGACGTTGGCGACGCTCGTGTCCAGCACTTCCATGAAGGTGGCGAGCATTACGACGACTGCGATGACCCAGGGGTTTACGACGCCATCATCGCTTTTGGCGCGCCCCATCAGATTGGTCATCGCTTCACTCATGAATTCTCACCGGGTCTCACTAGGCGCTATCAGACCTCCTCGGGTCCCATGCGTTTGAGTTATTTTGTGCCGCATTGCGTAGCGTGTTCGATGGCGCGGCCAATGGATTGCGCGCAGATTTCATAAGTGCTACTAGCGCGTGATGATGGTGACGTCCACGTTCATTCCGGGACGCAGAATGGCTTTGTCCGGCGGAATTGGATCGAGAATAATTTTCACCGGAATGCGCTCGACAACTTTCACGAAATTTCCAGTGGCGTTTTCCGGTGGCAACAAACTCAGTCTTGAGCCGGTCGCACCCGCCACGGAATCCACGTGGCCCGTAAATGTTTGGTCGTACATATCCACCTTAATTTCGGCTTTCTGGCCGGGGCGGACTTTGGCGAGTTGCGTCTCCTTGAAGTCTGCAGTGACCCAGATATCCTGGAGCGGAACAAGAATCAGAAGTCCCTGGCCGGGCTGAAGAACCTGGCCGACTTCGACGGATTTGTGCGTGACAACTCCATCCACCGGCGCGGTGATGGTCGCGTAGCTGAGCTGAAGTTCGGCGGCGGCGAGATTTGCTTCGGCCTGCTTCACTGATGCGGAAGCGGCGGCGGCATTCGCGGCGTCAATATTCACCTGCTTCAAGTTCGCGTTGGCCTGAACCTGTCCCGCGCGCGCCTTCGCCACGTCGGCGGTTTTGCTATCCAGTTTTGCTTTTGCAACCGCGACGTTTTGCTGGGCCTGCGCAAGCTTCTGTTTGGCGGCGTCCAAATCGCCCTGCGCAACTTGAGCTGCGGCAACGAATGCATCGAATTGCTGACGCGAAATTTCGGCTTTGTCCACGAGAGGCTTCATGCGGGCGAGATCGGATTGCGCTTTATCAAAAGTGGCCTGCTGCTTCGCAACTTCCGCATTGGCGTAGGCGAGATCCGAGGTGAGCGCCATCTGGTAAGTTTGGTTCGCGCTGGCCTGATCTGCGAGCGCTCCCTGAAGTCCGGCCGTGGCGTTTGAGTTTTCGCCTTGCTTCACTTCCATGGTCATTGGAACAGTGACGTTCGCTGCGTTGCCCTGAGCCTGCGCCAGCGCGAGCGCGGCGCGCATCTGGTCAACACGAGCTTGATAATCGCGGGGGTCAATCTTCACCAGAACTTGGCCCGCTTTCACTTGCTGATTGTCATCAACAAGAACTTCCAAAACATTACCGGAAATTTTCGCTGACACCGGATTCAAGTGGCCGTCCACTTCGGCGTCGTCGGTGTTCACACGGCCTTTGGAATACCAATAAAACATCAGGATTGCCGCGAGCAGTACGAGACCTCCGCCGATTACAAACAGACGGAATGCGGGCTTTGACCACAGTCCCGGCTTTGGAGGGGGCGAAGCAGCGGCAAGCGCGGGTGATGCCGTTTGAGATTGTGAAGCCTTTAGTTCGCTTTCTTGTTCCATCACGTTTGCTTCCATGTCCTCACCTGGGTTTCGGATTCCGTTTATTTTGTGTAGATCGATTCCATCTGACCGATTGCGCGGGCCAGATCTGCGCGGGCTTGATTGAACTGATAGAGCGCAGCAATTTGATTGTCACTTGCACGGCTGAGCGCATCCTGCGCCTGAACCACTTCGATATTGTTGGCAACACCGGCGGCAAACCGATCTCGTGCTTGAGTAACTTCTTCCTGGGCGAGCTGGATCCCGAGGTTCGCAACTTCCACCTGGTGACGCGCGGAGTCCAATTGCGCCGTAGCGGTCTTTACTTCAAGCGCGATTTGATTGCGCAGGTCGTCGCGCTGCTGTTCAACTTTCTTAATTTCGAGATCGGCCTTGGCAGTTTCAGCGCGAATGCGTCCGCCAGTGAAGAGTGGAACGACAGCGCCGACCTGATATTCATAGACGGGAATTCCAGTATTTATGGAAACGCCCTGATAGTCCCAACTTCCGGTGCCGCGAATCGAAGGCAAGCGCTCATCAATGCTGGCGCGGCGAGACGCGGTGGCTGCGCGCAACCGGGCGTCGATCTGCAGCATTTCGGGCCGCACTTGATACGCGCGATCAATGCTGCTTTCGGCGGCAAGCATGGGAGTTTCAAAAAAACTCATCGCGTCAGAAAGCTGAAGCGGTTGCTGCGGATCTAGACTGAGCAGGCGCGCCAGCCCGTAGAGGGCAACATCGAACTGAGTTTGCGCGGCAATCAGAACTTGTTTTTCATTCTGCAATTCGACATTCGCGCGAAGCGTGTCAATTCCAGTTCCGGCGCCATTTTTTTGAAGATCGCCGGCCTGATCGTACAGAGCTTGCGCAAGATCGATTCGAGTTTGAGCAGCCTTCACTTGCGCGGCAGCGCGCAAAGCGCCCAGATATTGCGACACGGTCTGAAGAACCATATCTTCGCGAATGGATTGCTCGCCAGCATGCGCGGCGGAGGTATTTTCTTTGGCTGCATGCAAACGGCTCCACGCGGCAAAATCAAGAATGGGAACATTCGCCGAAGGGCCGGCGTTGAAAATTTGAAATGGGCCGATATGCCCGGCGAAACCCGGAAACGGCCGGCCGAACGCAGTTTCAAGATTTGATCGGACCACCGCATCGCTGACGTTCAGTTGGGCTTGCGGCAAAAGGTCGGCGCGAGCAATATTTTGATCCTGTTTGACCTGCGCCGCTTGCAGAACACCGATTTGTACCTGGGGATTCTGTTTTAGCGCGAGCGCAACTGCGTCATGAAGCGTGAGTTGAATAGCCGGTTTCTCTTGCGCCTGCACAGTCACACAGTTTTGAACCGCAAACGCGATTAGTCCGATGACGATTGCCTTTACGATTTTGTGTGAAGAATTCATTTTGTTCTGATGAGTCCCTGCGTCAAACGGTTCCCCGCACACCTGCGCGATAATTGCGCGAATCAGGCACCCTTTGGAAATCAGCGTTGCCCCTTCCTGGTGCAATTTCGTCAGCAGCGCTTTGCCTTCGGCATCAATAAAAGTCACTCCATTCAAATCCAGGCAAACTTTCTGAGCGTTTGCGCGCTCGGCCTGCCACGAGTTTTGAACTTCGTTCACCCACGGGCCGGCGAGCTTGCCCTCTAGTAATAAGGTAGAGCTTGTTTGGTCTCGTTGAACTGTTATCTTGAGCATGCTAGAACGCGTTCCGAGACAATGATGTGGCACGCTGGCTTCCACCTTGACAGCCGACAAGCATAATATAAGTGCTTTGTAATGAATGTCTTATATTGTACAAGCTAAGAGTGACGCGGAGCTCGTTCCGGATGAATGCCGATATTTCGTCATGTGCCGACATATCGGCACTACCGTATTACTGATCGACAATCTCAAAGATTCTACTAGCTGGGACGTTCTATGCCGAGCTTTTGTATGCGCGATTGGAGGGTGGTGCGTTTCATACCGAGGCGAGCGGCGGCGCCTTTAGGGCCGGCGAGAATCCAGCGGGAGTCGCGAAGCGCGCGGAGGATGTGTTCTCGTTCGTTTGCTTCCAGCGTTTGGAGTGCATCCGGAAACTGTTCGGTGGGTTCGCGAAGTTCGGTTAGGGGAACTTCGAGAACTGGGCCGCGCGAGAGAATTACGGCGCGCTCGATTAGATTTTCTAGTTCGCGAATGTTTCCGGGCCAATGGTAGTTGGTGAGAGCGGTCATGGTTTCGGCGGAAATCGAATCCACCGAGCGTTTCATCTGACGCGCATATTTTTGCGCGAAGTAACGGACGAGCACGGGAATATCTTCGCGGCGCTGGCGCAACGGCGGCACCTGCACGGGAAAAACATTCAGACGATAGAAAAGATCGCTGCGAAATTCACGGTCGGCAACCATTTGGACGAGATCGCGATTGGTGGCGGCTACGAGGCGAACATTGATGCGCGTGGTGCGCGTGCCTCCCAGGCGTTCAAATTCCTGTTCTTGCAGGACGCGGAGAAGTTTTGGCTGAAGTTCCAGCGGGATATCGCCAACTTCGTCGAGGAAAAGTGTGCCGCGATCGGCCAGCTCGAATCTGCCGATTTTTTGCGCGATGGCGCCGGTGAATGCTCCGCGTTCGTGACCGAAAAGTTCAGATTCAAGAAGTCCGGTAGGGATGGCGGCGCAATTTATTTTGACGAAAGTGCGCTCGCGGCGGGAGCTGAGGTTGTGAATGGCGCGGGCGATGAGTTCTTTGCCGGTACCGGTCTCCCCTTGAATGAGCACAGTGGAATCGGTCGGAGCTACCGTCTCAACTTGTTTTAGAATATTTCTAAGCGTGGAGCTTTCGCCGATAATTTCCTCGAAATTCTGTTCGGTGCGGATTTCGTCTTCCAGATACAGCTTTTCTTCGGCAAGTTTATTTTTCAGTTGGGCGATTACTTCAAACGCCAGGGCATTTTCCACGGCTACGGCTACTTGGCTGCCGACCTCTGCGAGCAAATCCAAATCTTTTTGATTGAAGGCCTCGTCGCGGAAGCTGGCAATGGTGATTGCTCCCAGGGCGCGGTCGCGTGTTACCAGTGGAACGCAACAGAGCGAGCGCATCCCTTCCGCTTGGAGCAGCTTAACGGCCCCGGGTTCGTAGCTTGCAAAATCTCTCGCCGCAAGAAGGAGAGGCTTGCGGCCGGAAAAACAGATTCCCGCGAGCGAAGTTTCCACTGGGACTTCCATTTCCTCGCGGATATAACCCTGGCCTTCTGGAAACACCAGGGCGCGGAGCCTCATAACATTTCGAGAGGGATCATGAAGTGCCATGCTCGTGTAATCGTGATGCAAAACGCGGCGAAGTGATTCTGCGATCGCGGTGAAAAGATTCTTCGTATCCAGATTGGAAATAACGGCGTTATTCACTTCGAGCAGCACGCGAAGATGATCGCGTTCAGCGGCCAACTGCTTCTGGTAGCGGTCCGCCCTGTCGTAGTTGAGCGCGTTATCCACGGCGACTGCGACCTGACGCGCCACCTGACGCATGAATTCGACTTCGTCAGCGGTGTATTCGTGCCTTGTTCCATGGCCAAAACCAAGGCAGCCCAGGCGGTGCTGCGCTGTAGTGAGCGGCAAAATGCAGTACGAAACAATTTTCTCCTGAAGCAGAATCTCACGCATTTTGGGAAAGCGCGCATCTTGCATAATGTCCGGCACCACCAGCGGTTGCTGAGTTTCAAAAACATGACCGGCCGCGGACCATTCGACGGGCGTCTCCAAGCCCGGTTGCATTTGAGTCGGCCGAGACGCCTCAAGCGTATGCAGGCGCATCACTTTGCGCTTGTCATCGTGAAGAATGAGATTTAAATAATCAAACTGCACGACGCGGTGAAGGCGCCCGGCGAGATCATGAAATAAATCTCCGAGGTCGCGATGAGCGGCGACGGCCTCTGCGACTTCGAGCAAGACTTGATAAGACGCGGCTGGTGGCGGATAGCCGTCCATCAAAGCAGGATAGCATCGGGGTTATGATCGGCTCAACTTTGCAGTGAAGTTTAGGTTGTACGGGTAGCGATAGGCCTCGTCTCCGAACGGGCGCGCTACAGGCGACCGCGTCTTGAACAGAGAAAGTGTATTTTTTACTTGACGTGAGTTCGCCATGCCCGTATAAATATGCATAGGCATGCATAATTTAGCAATCGCGGTGAGTACGCAGAAGCGCTACCGTCAGGGACAGATCCTGAAGCTGATCACCGGCGAAGCTATATCCAATCAGGACGATCTACGAAAGCGGCTGGCGCACATTAAATTAAAAGTGACGCAGGCGACGCTATCGCGTGATTTGCGCGAATTGAAATTGGTGAAGACGTCCGCCGGATACAAGCCGCTGGCGAGCGGAGTGACGGAAATTGCTTCGCTATCCGCGCTGGCGCGAGCCCTGAGCGAATTTCTTTCGGACATGCGGCCCGCCGGAAACATGCTGGTGCTGAAAACTCCGCCGAGTGGCGCGCAACCACTGGCCGCCGCTGTGGACGCCGAACATTTTCCGGAAGTTGCGGGGACAATCGCCGGCGACGACACGGTCCTTATTATTACGGCGACCCCGAGAACACGGTCGGCTGTGCAGAAACGCATTGAGGAGCTGCTCCGATGAGCGACCCGCGAAGGGTTGCGGTCGTCGGAGTGACGGGCTACACAGGATTTGAGCTGGCCCGGCTGCTGCTACGACATCCGCAAATTGAGAAACCAGTTTTCTACCTACGCGAAAGTTCCTCGCACATTCGCTGCCTGACGGAACTTTTTCCGCAGCTTCGCGGCTGGGGAGAGGCGCCATGCAGGCCGCTTTCCGTGGATGCAATCGCGGCAAGCGGCGCGGCGACTGTCTTTCTGTCAACGCCTCATGAAGCGTCTACGGAATTGGCGCCCCAACTGGTTGCCGCGGGGCTGCGAGTGGTGGACTTGAGTGGCGCATTTCGATTTCGAGACGCAGCGACGTACACGCAATGGTATCAGTTGCCCGCACCTCCGCAGGAATTGCTTGACGAAGCGGTCTACGGGCTTCCGGAAATATATGCCGATCAATTGCCGGCCGCCCGGCTGGTGGCGAACCCCGGATGCTATGCGACCTCCGTGATTTTGGGATTAAAGCCGCTCGTCGAATCTGGATGGATCGCGACCGAGCGCGGAATTGTTTGCGATTGTAAATCCGGCGCAACCGGCGCGGGAAAAGAACCCAAGCGCGAAATGCAATTTGCTGAAGTGGACGAGAATTTTCGCGCGTACGGACTTTTCACGCACCGGCACACACCGGAAGTAACGGAGCATCTTGGCGTGTCATCGGATGATGTGATGTTTTCAACGCATCTTCTTCCGGTGGCGCGTGGAATTCTTTCAACGCTTTACGTCTGGCTGAATGAGCCGCGCGAGGCGAGTGACGTGGAAGCACTGTTCCGGAAGTTTTATGCGGACCGGCCGATGGTGCGATTGTGGCCCGCCGGAAAGCTGCCGGAATTGCAGCACGTAGTGAATACAAATTTCTGCGACATCGGATTCGCGCTGGACGCTTCAGGGCGCCGGCTCGCGGTCGTTTCCTGCCTGGATAATCTGGGCAAGGGAGCGGCGGGGCAGGCCGTGCAGAACCTGAACGCGATGTGGAAATTCGATGCCAAATCGGGAGTGATATGAGACTGGTGATCAAATTAGCGGGAGCATTGCTGGACGATCCCGAAACAGTGGCGTCCATTGCGCGGCAAGTTGTGGCGCTGGCGCAAGAAGGCCACGAGCTGTTGCTGGTGCATGGCGGCGGGAAAATCTTCACCGCAACGCTCCAGAAGATGGGAATCGAAAGCCGGTTTGTGGCCGGACTGCGCGTGACGGACCGGGAAACGCGAGACGTCGCTGTGATGGTGATGGGCGGGCTGCTGAATAAGCGCGTCGCCGGAGCCATCACACAAGCGGGACAGCCGGCGGTCGGGCTGTGCGCTTCGGACGCGGCAACTTTTCTTGCCGAGCCGATGACCTTCAACGAAATTCGCGGCGGCCTGGGATTCGTGGGCTACTTGACGGGCGTGAATGTTGAGTTTCTGGAAACGATGTGGCGCGCGGGCGTGGTGCCTGTGGCGGCCTGCCTGGGATTGGGCGCTGACGGCGAGCTTTACAACATCAATGCGGATCACATGGCCGCGGCCTGCGCGGAGTTTATTCACGCCGACCGTTTGATTTATTTGACGGACGTGGCGGGCGTATTGGACGGACGAAAAGTTTTGAAAGTTGTTTCCGCCGACGAAGTGGAAGATTTGATTCGCAGGCACACAGTATCGGGCGGAATGATTTTGAAACTGGAAGCGTGCAAGCGCGCGCTGGCGGCTGGCGTAAGCCAGGTCCGCATTGTCGGCGGCGCGAAAACCGATGGACTGCTTTCCGCGGCGAATGGCGGAAAAGGTCCGGGCACGCGCGTGTTGCCCGCATATCCCGCAAACGCGAAGATCGCATCCTGAGATAATTTTCCAGCCCAAATGACAACCCACAAGAAAACTCGTCTCCAGAAGACTTCCTCCGCGGAAGGCGCGGCGGCGATTCGCGACGCCGCGAAATATTTGGCGAACACATATAAACGTCCCGAGCTGGTATTTACGCACGGCAAAGGGTGCGAACTTTACGATCACAAAGGCCGCGCGTATCTGGATTTTCTCGGCGGCATCGCGGTGAACGCGCTGGGCTACGCGCATCCGCGGCTGGTCGAAACGATTCGCCGGGAAGCGGGACGCGCAACGCACGTTTCAAACTTATTTCACAATCCATTTCAAGGGCCGCTGGCAAAGAAGCTAGCGAAGTGGTCGGGAATGGATCGCGTTTTCTATACGAATAGCGGCGCGGAAGCAATCGAAGCGGCGTTGAAATTGGCGCGAGCGCGTGCGCGAAGCAAGTTCGGTGACAGCAAAACACGAATTCTGGCGCTGGAAAATTCATTCCACGGAAGAACGTTCGGAGCACTCTCGATTACCTGGCCGATCAAGTATCGTCAGCCATTCGAGCCGCTGCTGCCGGGCGTAGAATTTGTGAAGTTCAACGATGTGGCGGACCTGGAAGCGAAATTCGACGACACGGTTTGCGCAATCGTAATGGAAACGATCCAGGGTGAAGGCGGTATTTTCCCGGTGAGTGAAAGTTTCTGGAATCGAGCGCGCGAACTCGCCACGCAGCACGATGCCGCGATGATCGCGGATGAAATTCAATGCGGGCTGGGTCGCACGGGCCGGGCATTTGCGTACCAGAAATTTGCCGGCGCGCCGGATATTGTTGTAATCGCGAAACCGCTGGCGGCGGGCGTGCCGCTGGGCGCGATGCTGGCGAAGGAAAGCTTCGCGTCCGTATTGGCGCCAGGAATGCACGGCACAACATTTGGCGGAGGGCCGCTGACGTGCGCGGTCGCTCTGGAATTTCTGAATGTGATGGAAGATGAGAAGCTACTGGCGAATGTCCGCGAGCGCGGCGCGGAATTGCGCGAAAGGCTGGCAGCTCTGACGAAAAAGTATGAATTCATCAAAGAGATTCGCGGCGAGGGATTGATGGTTGGCGTGCAGCTTTCCGTGGAAGGCGCGCCCTACGTCGCGGAAGCGCTACGGAGCGGTGTGCTGATTAATTGCACGCATGAGACCACGCTGCGGCTGCTACCTCCGTACATAGTGAAATCCAAAGACGTAAAAGAATTCATTACGCGGATGGACGCGGTCTTTTCCAAGGTGTACAAAGCAAATTCCAAGACTGCGGACGCGGCGCGAGCGCTGAAATCTGAACCTGCGCGCGACACCCGAACGCTTGCAGCCTCGAGGTGAAAATGAACGCTCTTGCCCCAGCTACGACCGGCCTTGCCGGCGACATCGCCCACGATTTAGTGACGGGAATGGAGTGGCCTGCCGCAACGGTGCGTGAATGCCTTCATCTGGCCGCGGAGGTGAAATCCGCGCCGGAACGGTATCGCACCGCGCTTGCGGGAAAATACCTCGCAATGATTTTTGAGAAGCCTTCGCTGCGCACTCGAACTACATTCGATGTGGGAATGCAGAGCATGGGCGGCGGCGCGGTATTTCTGGATCACACGACGACGCGGCTGGGTGAACGCGAAAGCATCAAGGATGTGGCGAAGAATCTGCAGCAGTGGGTGCATGGAATTGTCGCGCGGGTATTTTTGCAAAGTTCTCTGGATGAACTTGCGGAGCACGCCTCTATTCCGGTGATCAACGCGCTTTCCGATCGCTATCACCCGTGCCAGGCGTTTGCGGATTTCTTGACGCTCGAAGAACATTTCGGCGGCGTCCGCGGATTAAAGGTTGCGTACGTTGGTGATGGAAATAATGTTTGTCACTCGCTGATGCTGGCGGGCGCGCGTTTGGGAGCGCATGTGCGCGTGGGAACTCCGAAGGGATACGAGCCGGCGGCGGATATTGTGGCGGAAGCGCGGCGCGCAGCGAAGGAAACCAAAGGAAAACTTGAATTGTTCCACTCCGCGGAAGAAGCCGCCGAGGGTTCGCAGGCGGTTTACACCGATGTTTGGGCGAGTATGGGGCAGGAAGAAGAAACGGAAATTCGCGCAAAAGCTTTCGCGGGATTTCAGGTGAATAAGGCGTTGATGAAGCTGGCGGCATCTGATGCGATTTTTCTGCACTGCCTGCCGGCCCATCGTGGATCGGAAGTGAGCGCGGACGTGATGGATTCGCCGCGTTCGCTGGCATACGAGCAGGCGGGAAACCGTCTGCACGTGCAAAAAGCAGTTCTGCTGCTACTACTAAGCTGAAGGGATTCCACATTGCCAAAGAAAGTTGTTCTTGCCTATTCGGGCGGGCTGGATACGTCCATCATTATTCCGTGGCTCAAGGAAACGTACGGCGGATGCGAAGTAATCGCCATGATTGGCGACGTCGGCCAGAAAGAAGATCTGGAAGCGGCGCGTAAGAAAGCTCTGGCGACGGGCGCTGCTTCGGCCACGATTGAAGATCTGCGCGAAGAATTCATTACCGAATATATTTGGCCGACGTTGCGCGCGGGCGCAGTATACGAACACAAATATTTGCTGGGAACTTCTTTTGCGCGTCCCGTGATTGCCAAGCGCCAGGTGCAAGTGGCGTTGAAGCATGCCGCGGATGCCGTTTGCCACGGATGTACCGGCAAAGGCAACGATCAGGTGCGCTTCGAGCTGACCTACAAAGCGCTCGCGCCGAAGCTGCAAATTATTGCTCCCTGGCGCGAGTGGAAGATTTTTTCGCGCGAAGACGCGATTGCGTATGCGAGCGCGCATAACATTCCCATCGAGCAGAGCAACGCCAACATTTACAGCCGCGACCGGAATATCTGGCATCTTTCGCATGAAGGTGGATGTTTGGAAGATCCAGCGAATGCGCCGGACGAAGCGATGTGGCAGTGGGTTGTGTCTCCCGAAAAGGCGCCGGATACGTCGACGGATGTAGAGATTGGATTTGAGGCCGGCGATCCAGTTTCCGTGAACGGAAAGAAGCTGGGCCCGATAGAACTAATTAATACGCTGAATGATGTGGCGGCGACGAACGGCGTCGGACGAATTGATCTGGTGGAAAACCGATTGGTGGGGATGAAATCGCGCGGGGCATATGAAACACCGGGCGGAACTCTATTAATGTTGGCGCATCGCGAACTTGAAACGTTGAGTTTGGATCGCGAGACTGCGCATTACCAGCAACTGCTTTCACTGCGCTACGCCGAAATGGTTTATTACGGCTTGTGGTTCACGCCGCTGCGCGAATCACTTGACGCATTTTTTTCGAATTCGCAGAAGCGCGTGACCGGAACGGTTGGCCTGCGTTTGTACAAAGGCAATGTGAATTTCACGCACCGTAAATCGCCAAATTCGCTTTACCGCAAGGATTTGGCGAGCTTCGCGATGACTCGCTACAACCCGAAGGACGCCGAGGGCTTTATCAATCTTTTTGCGCTGCCGGTTACGATTCCACAAGAGGATTCCACGAAGTGACGGATCCACACTCCAGCGCGGGACGAATGTGGAGCGGGCGATTCGACCGCGGGCCCGACGAACTGTTCGACCAATTCCAGCGATCATTTTCATTTGACCGGCGGCTCCTGCCGTATGAAATCGCCGTGGATCGCGCGTGGGCCCACGCGATTGAACACGTCGGGATTTTGACTTCTGGCGAAACGCAGAAATTACTTGCGGCGCTGGATGAAATTGCTCAGCGAGCGGAGCGCGAGCCGGCCTGGCTGGATGCGGTGGCGGCATCCGGCGCGGAGGATATTCATCATTTCGTGGAAATGGCGCTGATTGAAAAACTTGGCGCACTGGGCGCGAAGCTGCACACAGGACGTAGCCGGAACGAATTAATCGCGACGGATTTTCGGTTGTTCATTAAGGATGCAGCGACGGTAATGCGCGGCGCGCTCAATGCGTTGATTGCCGCGCTGGTGGATCAGGCGGAACAAAACATTGCCACGGCGATGCCGGGCATGACGCACATGCAGCACGGTCAGCCGATTTTGTTCGCGCATTTTTTGCTGGCGCACGCGGAGGCGTTTGAGCGTGATGCTACGCGAATGGCCGGAGCGGCAACATTCGCGGACGCATGCCCCATGGGATCGGGCGCGCTGGCGGGATGCGCATTTGCGATTGATCGCGCGGCGCTGGCGCGTGAGCTGGGATTTGTGCGCACAACTGCAAATAGTCTTGACGCGGTAAGCGATCGCGATTTCGCGCTGGAATATTTATTTGCGATTGCGGCGCTGGGGACGCATCTTTCGCGGTTGGCGGAGGATTTTGTTTTGTTTGCGTCGCAGGAATTTGGATTTATCGCGCTGCCGGATGAGTACGCGACGGGAAGCAGTCTGATGCCGCAGAAGAAAAATCCGGATGCGTGGGAATTGACGCGCGGGAAAACCGGGCGGCTGGTGGGCGCGCTGGTTTCTTTGCTGGTGACCATGAAGGGCCTGCCCACGAGTTATCAGCGCGATTTGCAGGAAGATAAGGAGCCGGTGTTCGCCGCTCACGATCAAGCGCTGGCTTTGGTGCAAGTGGCGGCGGGAAATATCGCGGCGACGCAAGTGAACGTTGCGCGCATGCGCGAACTGGCGAGCGATCCCGCACTGCTGGCGACCGACGCAGCGGATTATTTGGTGCGCAAGGGAGTGCCGTTCCGCACGGCACACGAAATTGTGGGAAAGGTCTTGCGTGATGCGGAGAAGCGCGGCGAGACGTGGACGATGACTCCACTGATAAGGCTTCGCAAATTTGCGCCGGAATTCGGAAATGATTTCCGCGCGGCATTGAGCCTTGAGGCGTCGCTTGCGGCGCATTCCGTATCGGGTGGGACGGCGCCAGATGCTGTGCGCGCGGCAATTGATGAATGGCGCAAGAAGCTGGCGGCGCTAGCAAAAGAAGAAACGAAACAAAACCAATCTCAAAAAGGGCAGAAGGCAGGAAAATGAGCGCAAAGCACGCCGCGCACGAATCCGCGAGCGAAGCAAAGAAGATGAGCACAGCTGAGCAAACGCAATCGAGCGCGTCCGCACCGACGCCGATGAATGTGCCGGATTCAATTCCTGCGCGCGCACTGCCGCGCGGATTTCAATATGCGACGGCCGCGTGCGGATTGAGGCGCAAAAACCGATTGGATTTGGGAATTATTATTGCCGACCAACCCTGTACCGCGGCCGGACTTTTTACGTCGAATCTGGTGAAGGCGGCGCCGGTCCTGCTTTGTCAGAAACATTTAGCGTCCGCGGGATCGAAAATCTGCGCGATTGTGGTGAATTCTGGAAATGCAAATTGCGCGAACGGGCCCACGGGAATGCGGGCTTCGCGCGCAACAGCACAAACCGCGGCGCGCGTCCTGGGTTGCCGCGCGGAACAAGTTTTGGTTTGTTCGACGGGAGTGATTGGCGTGACGCTGCCCGTGGAGAAAATTCTGGCGGCGCTGCCAGAATTGAAACGGACTTCGGCTGAAGCGTCGGGTAATTACGATAGTTTCACGCAGGCAATTATGACCACCGACACACGTCCGAAATGGGCGGCGGCGAGCTGTCGCATTGGCGGAAAAACAGTCCGGCTGCTCGGATGCGCGAAGGGCGCGGGAATGATTCATCCCAACATGGCGACAATGCTGGCATTTCTGGTGACGGATGCGGCCGCCTCTACAAAAGTGTTGCACGCGGCGCTTACAGATGTGGCGCAACGAACTTTCAACGCGATTACGGTAGATGGTGATACCTCCACGAACGATACGGCGTTGCTGCTTGCCAGCGGAGCTTCGCGTTCATGGGGCGCGCCGGCCATTTCCGCGAGCGGGCGTGATTACAAAGCGTTTGTCGTCGCGCTGGAAAAAGTTTGCAGAAAACTCGCACTGGCGATTGTTTCCGATGGCGAAGGCGCTTCGCGCGTGGTGGAAATTGAAATTGTCGGCGCGCCTAACGATGCCGCGGCGGCGAAAGTGGCAAACACGATTGCAACTTCGCCGTTGGTGAAAACGGCGCTGTCTGGCGGCGATCCAAACTGGGGAAGAATTCTGGCCGCGGCGGGGCGCGCGGGAATTAAATTTAATCCGGAACGCGCCGCGATTCGCATGGCGGGAATTCGAGTTTACGATGGCGGGCGCGCGCTGCCGTTTGACGAAGGCGTGGCGCACGAAAAACTGATGGCGTCTACCGTGCCGATCGAAATGAATTTGCGTGCGGGACGCGGACGAGCGCGCGTGTGGACGTGCGATTTTACGGCGGAGTATGTGCACATCAACGCAAGCTACCGGACGTAACGCAGAAATTCTTCGCGCTTTATTCCCACTTCCAATCGGCGTATTGCTCGCGCAATTTGCTCTTCAAAAATTTACCGACGGACGTTCGCGGAATCGCATCCGAAAAAACAAATGCATCGGGAAGTTGCCATTTTGCGAAGCGCGCGGCGAGATATTCGCGCAACTCTTCGGATGTTGCGGTCGCGCCTTGTTTCAAAACGACGACAGCGAGCGGGCGCTCCGCCCATTTTGGATGCGCCACGCCGATTACCGCCGCTTCTTTCACCGCCGGATGGCCCATCACAGCGTTTTCCAAATCCACGGAGCTGATCCATTCGCCTCCGGATTTAATTAAATCTTTGCTGCGATCTACGAGCTTAATGTAACCGTCGTCGTCCATCGTGGCGACGTCGCCGGTTCGGAACCAGCCGTCCGCCGTCCAGCGATGCTGTTCTTCTGGAGCGTTGTGATAGCTCGAAGCGACCCACGGCCCGCGCACTTCCAAATCGCCCGCGGTCTCAGCGTCGCGCGGAACTTCGCGGCCGTCTCGCGTTACGCGCAATTCGACGAACGGCGCAGCCCATCCCTGGCGCGCGCGAACGTTGTATTGTCTGTCCTCGGGCCAGTCGTACATGTGTGCGCGCAGACCGCAGGTAGTTGCGAGCGGAGAAGTTTCCGTCATGCCCCACAGGTGAACGATGTGGATGCCGTGCTTATCGAGCGCGCGAATCAATGATTCGGGGGGCGCGGAACCTCCGCAAGGCGCGCTGATTTCGCGCGGAAGTTTCCACTTCCCGGGATTACGCTCGAGCTCATCCAGAATTCCGATCCAAACCGTTGGCACACCGCACGCGATGCTTACTTGTTCAGAGACGATTAATTGCAAAAGGCTTTCCGGATCTAGGTGAGGACCAGGCAACACAAGTTTTGCTCCGACCAGAACGCTCGTAAATGGAAGTCCCCAAGCATTGGCGTGAAACATCGGCGCCATGATCAGTAGAGTCTCGTGATGTCCGATACCGAAAGTGTCTTTCGCTGCCTCCGCGAACGAATGCAGCACGATGGAGCGATGAGAATAGACCACACCTTTCGGACGGCCGGTCGTGCCCGAAGTAAAACACATTGCGGCGGCATCATTTTCGTCAATGGTGGGATACGAAAAATCTCCACTAGCCGTTGCGAGCAGCGCTTCGTAATCTTCACAGCCCGCAGGCACGGGATTTCCGCTGTACGGAATGACGAAGATGCGCTCGAAGTGTGTTTCGCGGCGAAAACTTTCCAGGAGCGGAAGAAGTACATCATCCACGACTAGAAACCTGTCGTCCGCATGATTGGCGATGAATGCGAGTTCGGATGGATGCAGTCGAAGATTTAATGTGTGAAGCACGCCACCAGCAACGGGCACGCCGAGATAGGTTTCGAGATGAGTGTCGTGATTCCACATCAGTGTGGCGACGCGATCTCCCTTTGTAAGTCCGGCGCCGGTGAGAGCTTCAGCCAGTGCGCGGCATCGGCGATAGAGATCGCTGAAAGTGTAGCGATCGACAGATTTGTCCGGGCGTCGCCAGACGACTTCTACGCGATTGAATTCGTTCCGCGCGCGCTCCAGGAGCGTGGGGATTGTCAGCGGAAAATCCATCATCAAGCCGCGCATGGAAAACCTCGAAGCCTCGCTTCGCTGAAGGCGAGTGGCGAGTTGAAGTTCGGGAATCCTATCATTGAATTGATTACATTTGATGATTGAATGCGCGGATGAATGGCGTCTCTAGTTGAGAGCCACCGATTCTGAGCGAACATTTAGGCGGTTGTGGGGCGGAACGATTCGATTTGCTCGACGCGGTTGGCGGTGAACTGAAATCGTTCCAGCGTTGCGCTTTCCACCGCGCGGCGGACCATTTCTTTCATATCCAATTGCGCTTCGGCTTGATCCAAATCGGCGGGCATGGCGTGTAACGCGGGGGATTTCGGAAGAAACATCGGACAGCAATCGTGAAACGGTTCGGCGGAAATATCGTGCGTGCCGATTTTTCGCGCGAGCGCGATGATGTCTTGTTTGTCGTCGCCAGCGAGAGGGCGATACAGCGCCAATTTCGCGGCCGCGCCTACGGCGTTCATGTTGTGAAGAGTTTGCGAGGCGACCTGGCCGAGGCTGTCTCCAGTGACCAGACCAAGCGCGTGATCGCGATAGGCGAACTGTTCTGCGATGCGCAGCATCAGCCGGCGATACAGCAGAATGCGAAAACTGGGAGGACCCTTGTCCACAATTTCGCGCTGCAGCGGCTCAAACGGCACAAGAAAAAGTTTCGCGGTGAATTGATACGGCACAAGTTGGCGCACCAGTTCGCGAGCTACGTGCATGGAAGATTCGCCGGGATCGGCGCCTCCGCCCCAGAAATGTACAAAGGAAACGTGCGCGCCGCGGCGCATCATTTTGTAAGCCGCTACGGCGGAATCGAATCCACCGGAAAGCAAACACATCAAACGGCCCGCGGTGTTTGCCGGCATTCCGCCAACGCCGGGAATTTTTCGCGCGTAAACTAGCGCGGAGCGCTTCATGATTTCAATGTGGCATGTTAAATCCGGCGTGTTGAGATTCACGCGCGGTTCGCGGCCGGCTGCGAGAAGTTTGTCGTGAAGATTTCCGCCGACGGCAACTTCTAAGTCCATGCTGCGCAGAGGAAATGTTTTGTCGCTGCGCTTGGCGCGAACTGCAAATGTGCTGAACTTTAGCGGTTCGACTTCGTCCCAGGCAGCCTTGGAAATTGCTGCGAGTGCACGCGCTTGTTCGGCCTTCTTGGCCTCGTTATCTGGAGTGGCGCTGTCCAGAGTTGCGCCATTCGCATCGGCGGCGAGCTCCCTCATATCTTTCCTAGGAATTTCCCGCGCGACCGCGAAATACGCGACGCCGAAAACGCGTTCCAGCCGCGCGATCACCGGCTCGATGGGCGCGCCTTCTTCTAGTTCGATCACGATGCGATCGCCGGGACAGTGCAGCTTAGCGAGACCCAAACCTTCCAGCGACTGGCGCACAGCCGTAATCAGGCGGCCGACGAAGAAATGTCGGTTGCCACCTTTGAGCCATAGCTCATGGTAATGCACGACGATGTGTTGCTTCGGCACGTGTTACAAAACCTCGCTGGTGTGTCTGGAGCGCTAAGTATAGCAGTCGCGCCGGGGTTAGAAATTGAGAATTGGCGTTGGTCCGGATTCGGCTGTGTGCGGCCGGGAGCATCCCTGACACTTTAGACCGGACACAAGGCTGACACTTTTTGGCCTTCTCCTGTAAGGGGATGGGGTGCAGGGGAAGGGTCGCCTTCCCCTGCACCCACCTTGTAGAAGCCCCGGTTTTTTGCAATGGCGTCACGCGCAACTTCTGGGGCGTAACAACACCGTCGTCATCACGGGGCGGGATCAAGCGAGGCTTGAAGCGACGCGAAAGCAGCTGCCTGGAGTTCACATAATTCAAAGCGACGTGGGCGATCCAAAGGCAATTTCAGTTGTGTTTGAAGAAGTGACCAAGCGATTCCCAACCTTGAACGTGTTGATCAATAACGCTGGCGTCATGCGGGAGCTCAATCTGCATGACACGAGTGACAGTCTTGAAGACGTGAGCCGCGAGATCGAGACGAACCTCATCGGGCCGGTGCGCATGGTGAAGCAGTTCCTGCCACAGTTGAAGGCGCAACCGAGCGCGGCAATTGTCAACATATCTTCAGGGCTCGCCTTCACCCCGTTTCCGATTTCACCGATTTACCGCGCTGCGAAGGCGGGCGTTCATTCGTTCACGCAATTTCTAAGGGCTCAGCTCAAGCACACGAGTGTCAAGGTTTTTGAGCTGGCGCCTCCGTCAACGCAAACTCCCCTGAACAACGTGTTTGACTCTGCGGATGTAAAAGGCAACCCCGTAATGGACGTGAAGAAGCTCGTCCGACACGCTATTGCGGGATTACATAAAGACCAATTGGACATCCTGCCCGGACGCAGCAAAGTTTTACGGCTCGCAAGCCGCATCGCGCCGGATCTGGCAGTGAAGGCGGCAAGCGGCCCGGTGGACGCCATGCTGGCCCAAGACTTTCGGACTGCGTCGATAAATTTCAGCCAGTCGGCTTTGGGATAGGCATAGCAACCAAACCGTTTTGGGGCAGTAACATCTACGAAATATAGTGCGAGGATATTGTGGACGGCAATCCGCTTCTCACGTATATGAGTACTTGTGGTGTGGTTCGATTGAAGTTGGTGTAGTTCGATTGAACCGAGTTTAGTTGGATTGGAGCTTCGGAACTGCCCGGCGGCGGCCAAGTGACCTTATTGAGGTAAGCCGCATCAGATTGAGCAGAGAAGCTCCTGCTGAGGGAGGGCGGGAAGACAACTATGTGGGGCAAACGAGACTGGCAACAGTTTTTTGAGCTCTCGACGAAGCGTCCGTGGAACCGACGGCGCCCGCCGCGGCCTGTCTATTCCGTGGAGACCAACCGGATTACGCCCGCCGTAGGGTTCAGCCTTTCGGAGCTTGATGACGCGGGGATCAATATTGACCAGGCCGAGACGTTTGGCCTGCCGGTAGACGGCGCTCGCATCGGCGCCTATGGCCCCAACGTTTCGGCGCTGCGCGAATTCGTGCGCTCGGCGCGGCGTCCCACCTAGTTTAGTTATCCGCAGGCGCCCGGCATTTAGTACCGTTGTACCCTTTGACTGGCGAACGCTTTGGAGTACACTGCTTTTTCTTCGACCATGCAGACGCACGAGACCAAATCGAACGAATTGACCGGGACGGCGAACGACCCAACCGGGACGGCGAACGACGTTACCGGAGCGGCGAATCAGGAAGGTTCGCGAGATTTCGAGCATCCGCAACGCGAGGCGGCGTTCTTCTACGGATTATTTTTGCGCGGGCATGACGCGGAAAAACTTCGAAGAGATATCGCGATTCCTACGGAAGTGTTGATCAAGTGGCACCGCGAAGTGGAACGCGAACCTCTTTTGCGCGATGTGCTGACGCGTGTGGTGGAATACCGGCGTCACGTGCTGGTGATTTTCGAGACGTTGATTGGCGCTGAGGCTGGGCTTCAGCGAGTGCAGTAGTTTTCAGCGCAACATTCCCACCTTACAGACAATATCTGATCGCGATAGACAATACCTGATCGAGTGCTGATCGAATCATGCGCGCCGCACCTGGGCAGCGCCAATCCGGAGATTGGCGTTCCGGTCTTCTAATTTATTTCGAGATTACGCCGCAGGCGATGCGATCACCGGCGTTGCCCGCGGGATCCGTCTTCATGTCGTCGGGCTTCGCGTGAATCATCAGTGATGTTCCGCCGTTCGAAAAAATAGAATGCGTGTCCGTTTCCATGGACACCATCGGCGCTGTGATTGAAGTCTTCGCGGTGCCGTCGGCGGCAACGGTGAAATTCGGTAGGTCTCCGGCGTGCGGGCCTTGTGGATTCTGCATGCCGTGCTGCTTCATGTCAGGATTGAAATGCGGCCCGGCGGTTTTGAATTCCGGCGCATCGCACAGTGCGATTTGATGAATGTGGATTGCGTGCTCGCCGGGAGGAAGATTCATCAGGTCGAGTTGAATTCTTAAACCCTTCGCGATCGGGGAAATCACGGCGGTCCCGACGCTTTGTCCCTGAGCATTTTTGAGATTCACAATAACGGGTTTGGTCTGGCTGGTTTGGGCGGCCAGCGCGCCACCGATCAAAATGCAAAACGCCAATAAGCAGATCATCTTCTTCATGATTTGACTCCTTTGCGGGAGATCGCGCTTCCAGCGCGGCAGATTGATTGAATCCCTTTTCCGGCGTCGCTGTCAAATCGCCGAAACCGCGCCAGACCGGCCGCGTTGACACCTGTCCCTACCAAAAAGTCCGTTCTGTATGAAACTGTTGAACTTACGAACCTGAGA
>OBLT010000171.1_pt1 | contig 49045 bp, 45 predicted proteins | sample 1518721 | NCBI WGS metagenome assembly OBLT01 (sample SAMEA3539307, study PRJEB22396) | soil metagenome | biome: tundra; feature: field; material: soil | place: USA | collected 2010-05 | depth 0.15 m | reverse complement strand
CGGGCATGGCCCGCTCCTACGGGTGCCCGGCCAAAAGTTTTTCGGACATCCGGCAGCAATCATATAGGGTGCGCTATGCGCACCATTGTCATTGGTGCGCATAACACACCCTTGTATGATCGAATCCTATGAAACGGAGGTTAAGCAAAGTTTTACGTTTCACCGGGAAGGCCGTCGCACCCTGAGGACTGGTTTTTAACCAGAGCCTGTTGGTAGATTGCCCCGCCGCCCTATACGTCCATACCGTGAAGTATCCGAGACCAAGAGCCTGCATACACAAGGAAGGTAGGCGCATGTGCAGGGTCGGGAAACCAGTGGATAGTTTACTTCCTTTAACCTTACAAACAAACATCATGACCCTTCAATTAAAACAAACAGATCAAGAACCCGAACCGCTCTTTGCCGGAATCGGCGTCGGCGCCAAGGAATTGATCCTCGTCATCGATAAGAATGGCACCACCCTAATCAGCTGCGTTCCAAGATCAGAGTTTGTGCTCGAATTGCAGGTAAAAAGCACGTCCCGGGAGCGGCAGATCGGAAAGTGTAATGGGGTTGCCGGGAACCGTCGTACCCACCGATTGAAAGGTCGGCTCCCTGGCATCACGATCAAACAGGTTAGTCACCATGGCGCGCATATCCCAATTGCCGGCAAAACTTTCACGCCGCAAGGTCAAGTCCACCAAGGTGTAGTCTGGAATTTTAGCCCGGGTATCGCCCGGTTCCCGCATCCGGTCTGCCACATAATTGGCCTTGGTGCTGACCTGCCATAGCGACGCGAAACGCCAGTCGGCGCGGGCAAACAATCGGCGATGCGGCGCCATGCCCGCATCCAGTCCGGTTGTCTGATCTCTTGAATGCTGCAAGGAAAAATTGCCGGTCAGACGCACATTGCTGGTGGCATCTAGCGTAGACTCAAATTCAAAACCGCGCCCGACCTGGTCGCCCGCATTCTGGTACGGCGTTGCGGGAAGAATGATGTTGCGCATGCGGTAACGGAAAAAATTTAGATTGGTTTGCAGCTTGGCTACAGGTTGCCATGAAAACGCCAGTTCGTCGGTGGTAATGGTCTCCGGTTTCAGGGTGGGGCTGCCGACAGCCACCGGATTGTTGATGGCATAGAGCTCGGCAAAGGAAGGAGCACGGAAAGCGGCTCCGTGCATGGCCTTGACCACGACGTTGTAGGCCGCATCCCACACCAGAGCGAGGCGCGGATTAGTGGTGCCGCCAAAGTCCGAATAATGGTCCTGCCGTATGCCCGCAGTCAGCGCCCAGTCTTTTGCAATATTCCATTCGTCTTGGGCGAATGCGTAGGACACGTTGCGCTTGTGCGGCGCTATATAGACCAAAGCCGGATTGCCGCTTACATCCGTTAAGCCGCCGGGCAATGGGGCAAATGCCGCATCATAATTTTTGGTCTCGTGGATATCGTACATATCCTCGACCCGGTACCCCGTGCCGATGCGAATCCGATGCTGCTCAAAGCCGGTATAGAAAGCCGAGACACTGGCGTTGGTGTGCCGCTCGGAATGTCCGGGATTGCCGATCATGCCGTTGGGGAACGCTCCGCCAAAGGCGCCTGGAGGGAAGAGCGTGTAGGCCGGATCACCGTATTCCTTGATATCATAATAACCGGCAACTCCGGATACATCCCAATTCCGCGCCCAGTTGGCTTTTTCATAGTTCATATCCAGATTCAGCCTGGACGCATGCCCGAGCCCATTAGGATCCAGGCTCCCGGCGACACCGGTACCGACACCCACTTCGCGTTCCTGGTATGCCGTCCGTAAACGCCATGCTTCATGGGACAAATCGGCGCTCGCATCGAATGACTTGCGTTGATTATTGACCGGCCCGGGAGCGAGTGATGCATTCGTAGCAAAAATTCCATCCCAGGCAGATTGCGCGTCGTTCTCGAAGGTGCCTTTCTGGCCATCGGTTTTCCCCCCACCCAGATAGAAAGCGGCGTCAACTGCACCCAGCTTGCCTCCGTATTGCGCCCACGCATCGCGACTGTTGAAACTTCCGGCACGCAATCCGTATTCAGTACCATTGATATCCGCCGCAGTCTTGGTAATGACATTGATCACCCCGGAGAAGGCATCGGCGCCATACAACGCCGACCCCGGCCCGCGGATCACTTCGATGCGCTCCACATTTTCCAGCGGCATGCCACCCCAAACCTCGCCGCGATTGCCCCAAAGCACACTCGTGATCGGGATGCCATTGACCAGCATCAGGACTTCCGGATTGTTTTTGGTGGCAATACCGCGAAATTCATAGATCGGTTGCATGGCGACATTCGACATGGAAACATGCAGTCCCGGCACGCTTTCCAGCGCCTGGTCCAGGTCGGTTACTCCCATGGCTGTGATGTCACGGGCAGTGATCACGGTCGCCACTGCCGGCGCGCGAGTGATAGGTTGCAGGCTGCCGGTGGCAATGCTGATCATGGATTTGTCGCCATAGGCCAGCGCCAGATCTTCCTCTTCTGTGGTCTGTGCGGCAGCGGCAGCGCCGATCCAGGCCAACGCCAGAAAGGCACAGAGTGTTTGACGGTTGAATGTTTTCATAGCTGATCCTCGCCTAATTCAATATCAACTTGATTTTATATCTGGAACATTATCCACTAGCTTACGCCTGCCCTGTGCCAGGATCGTTGAGGTTTCCCATCATACAGAATGTCGGCGCAAGCAAGCGGATACAAAGTACCTTCAGGACGCTCCGATGCTTCGATGAAACAAGGCGGCATTCCACCCAGAAAAATAGGGAATATAAACATGTAAAACTCACGTGGTGTAAGACCGAGATCGGCGATCAATGGTGAAACCACGCCAGCATAATTCATTTTCATGCGCCAACGGCCGGCAAGCAGTTTTTCTTCCACGTCCAGCGCCAAGCGCAGATATGGCCCCTGGTCCAGACCCAGGCTCCTGGCGAGTGTCAGCAAGGGCTCAATGCGTTCATCCGCATTGACCAAAGGCCGGCCATAGCCAGAGACGCTGCGGTGCAATTCCAGTTCCAGCCTTATGCATTCTTCAAGGTCGCCTCCCTCATCCAGCTGTCGGCGAGTGCGGATCAGGAAGTCTATCGCACGCATGCCCGAACCTTGTCCGTAGATCGACGACTCAGAAACCGCCAGGGCTGCTGCCAGACCCAACGCCCCGGTGCTGCGAGAACTGCCCGCCAATCCCGCCACGCGGTTGTTCCACAAGCGGACATCCGGGTAGCTGGAGTAGGTCCACATGGAATGCAACAGCCGCAACTGCTCCTTCGTAAAGCGGCGTCCTGTGATGCCGAATACCCAAAGCTCGACCCAGTCCATGTCCTTCAAATCCTTGTGCAGGTCGTGACCGCGGAAGATCACATGACTGCCGGGATAAAAAGTCCCCATGCGGCTTTTCAACACACCGACGTTTTCCTGCAGCAAGGTTGGGCCGTTGGCACGCACGCTCATGCTTGCCTCCCTGTTGATTCGCTTTCCAGTTCCATGGTGCCGAACGGGAACTTCTTGTACCCGAGGGTTTGTTGTTCCAACGCATGCGCTGCCGCTCCGGGCAGGCGCAACAGTAAGTGCAGCATTTCGCCTTGCTCAGGAGTAAAACCCATGTCGGCAAACGCGGCCGCGGCCACGCCTGACATTGCGAGGGGGCAGCCCGCCGCCGCCTCCAGAGCCGGCAGGTTTTGCTGCAACCATGCCAAGTGTGCTCCCGAATCGTAGCGAACCAGACAAGCAAGCGTTTGCTTCACCGAAGTGGCTGTGCTGAGGCCATAGGGATCGAAACCCGGCGGATGTTCCGGTGCCGGCCAGATGCTGCCCGGGATTGCTTGCAATCCGCCGAGCCGCTCACGCCATGCGTCGAGCTGGGTGCCACATGCCACCCAGCCTTCCATCGCCAAAAATACTTCATGCCCTCCGGCAAATTGTCCGGCGCCTACCGCCAGTGCGGCCATCAGCGAGGCAGCCGCCGTAGAGCCGCAAACGCCTCCGCACATGGCAGCATGCACGGACGCATCACGCGGGCCGGGATTGGCCAGTGCCACTGCCAGCGCTTCCAGCAAATCCGCTTGCGCTGCCGTTGGCGCTTCTTCACGGAACAACAGATAAAGCATATCTACCCAGCGCGCCTGCCCCAGCATCTCGCCGTAAACATCGTAACCGCGGCAATAGGCAACGCGGATAGCGAAGGGATTGTCGGGTTCGGGTTCTTCGCGCCAGATGCGGCTGCGGATGGCGTTAGGATTTTCGGTGTCGCTCATACTATTCTCTTTGGTAAAGGCGTTGTCATGATCGTTATCCTTTATTGCGCATTAGCCAACACCCGCATCCGCACATTCATCGTTGGTACCTCATCAGGGTCAATGAGAACGTCCAGCAAGGTCGGGCATTTACCCGCGCACATGGAGGCGATATCCAAGCGGGATAAATCTTCCGGTGAACGGATGGTATATGACTCAGCTCCCAGTGCACGTGCCATCGCGGCAAAATCGGAGGGCGGCAGGTCGCAGCCTATATGTTCACAGCAGTAATATATACTCGATCCAGCTTGCCTGTTTCAACAGTTCGCCATAGACATCATAACCGTGGCAATGACAGGACAGTGCTGCGAACGCGTTGTCGAGCTCGGCTTCTTCCTGCCAAATGCGGGTGCGGATAGTTTCCATGCTTATCTCACCGACCCAGAGTTCTGAGCCGCAGTTCCATGGGCGGGGCTTCCTCCCTGTCAACGCGCACGTCCAGCACAGTCGGACCAGGATGGCGCAGGATCGCGTCCAGATCCAAATTCTCGAAGTCCTGCGCGGTATAAATCACATGACCCGGGATGCCCATGGATTCGGCCAGCAGCCGGAAATCTACCGTCGGCAGCTCGAAGCCGATCTGCTCCGCACCGGCCAGGCGCTGGCCGTGCTTCACCATGCCCAGTGCCGCGTCGTTGAGGATCACGAATAGCACGGTGAGCTTCTCGGTCAGCGCCACGGTCATTTCCTGGCCGTTCATCAGCAGGCTGCCGTCCCCGGTGATGCAGACTACCGGCACAGCGCGGTTGGCCAGTGCGGTACCTACCGCGCCGCCGATGGCCCAGCCCATCGGCGCGAAATTCATCGTGACGCGCATCCAGCCCCCTTTGCTGGGCCGGTGGTCATGCATACCCAGATGGTGGATCGCCCAGATCGTACTGTTGCCGGTATCAGTCAGGAAGCGCGTATCGGGCGGACTGCGCCAGCCGAGTTCGCGCATCAGGTACTGCGGTTTGATGGGTGCTTCGACGGACGCAGGCTTGAACGGATCGTCAACCGAGATTTTTTTGAATCTTAGCTTTTCACCAACGGAAATCTCTTTCGTACCATCCCTGCGCAACGTTCGCAACAGCCGCTCGAACACCGGGCGGATACCACCGCGTACATGCAGACGCGCCATCGGCGAGCGCGCCAGGTGCGCCTCGCAGGAATCAATATGCACCAGCCGGTTGTTCAACACCGCTTCGCTCCAGCCGTTGCTGGTCCATTCACTCAGATTGGAGCCGACTACCAGAATCAGGTCCACACTCTTATTCTCCATCGCCGCAACGGCGGACCGGTGGCCGGCGAACCCGAACACGCCACGGTACAAAGGGTGGCGCGGGCTGATAAATCCCTTGGCGTCGGGTGTGACGACGAAAACCGCGCCCATCCTCTCCACCAACTCGATGACGAGGTCAATGGCCTCCCCGCAACCGCTGCCGATCAGTACCACCACCCGTTGCGCCTGCGCCAATTGCGCCTGTAATTCCCGAACCGCCGCGTCATCAACAGCAGACAGCGGCTGTAGCAGATGCGCCAAATTGTAGGACGGCCCGCACTTTAACAGCGAGCGATGCACGTCCATCGGAATGCTGAGGTGAACCGGACCGGGTGTCGGCTGGTACGCGCTCAGCAGTGCATTGGTCAGTTGTCTTTCCAGTTGATCAGGATGGGATATCAGCGCGCTGTAGCGTGTGCAGGTGCGAAACATGGCGACTGTGTCAATGCCGGCGCCGGATGATTCCTGCAACGACCCCCGGCCCATCATAAGCAGCGAGGGCTGGCCGGTGATGACCAGCATCGGGATTTCGTTTTCATAAGCGCAGGCCACGCCGGTGATGAGATTGGTGGCACCCGGGCCGGAAGTGGCACAGCACACACCGATTTTGCCCGTTTCACGAGCGTAGCCATCGGCCATGAAAGCGGCCCCTGTTTCATGGCGCGCTACTATCGGGCGCGGCCCGCCGCGCCGGGCACTTCGCGCGAGCGCGTTGTACAGCGGCTCGATGGCGGCGCCGGGCACACCGAATACATACTCGACACCGATTTGTTCCAGATAAGCGACCAGCAGGTCGGCCGCTTCCATGGGTTGTGGTTGTGGTGCTGCTTCGAGGTCTTGTTCTTGCTGTATTTTTGTCATTGGCTGATCACTGATCCAGTTTCAAAACGCATCACCTCCCCATCGTTCCAACCTTGGCTTTGCATCTCCGCCGCGAACGAAGGATCTGCTGTTCCGCGATGCAAACGTAACTGTAGCACAGAGAGCACACTACACCGAACAGCGTGGCTGATATTTTAACCACATCAGCGTTGCCGGGTTGCAGTAATTTTTATCGCACATTGAAGTGTGTGCAGGTGCTAGCGCTGGAAGGGGTGCGCGCGCCAGCCTCACGAGAGCCATACACGGTTCATTATAACCATCGTCCCTACCCTATTGTAGGAGGAAGATTAAGACGATGTTCCAATTGGAATGAAGAATTCTGACGTTCGTTAATCGATCAGCCGAAATGCGAATATCTTTCAGCCTTCCCGCCTGATGAAACAACTGATATAACAACTGATATAACTGCTAGCCATCTGACTAACCCAGCAAACAGCTTTGCATAGCCATCTGACTAAGTTGGCAAACTACGCCAACTAAGTCATTGGTTAACGCCAGGTAAGTCGCCAGTCAACGCCAGCCAAGTACACTCACAAGGGGTACGCCGTGGTTGTAAGGGGCTAAAGCCCCAACGACACACGCAGGCTGGTTATAGCAACTGTTTGAGCTCCCCGTTCTGATACATCTCGGTCATGATGTCAGAACCGCCGACGAATTCGCCCTTGATGTAAAGCTGCGGAATGGTCGGCCAATTGGCGTATTCCTTGATGCCCTGACGGATGTCGGCGTCTTGCAATACATCCACGGTGAATAATTCTTTCACGCCCAGCGTATTGAGTATGCGCACCGCGTTGGCGGAAAACCCGCACTGCGGAAACTGCGGATTGCCTTTCATGTATAGCACTACCGGATGCGTGGTGACTTGCTCGCGGATACGTTGTTGAGTGTCTTTGCTCATGATGTCATTACCCGAATTAAACAGTCGGGAAGTCTAACGGCGCGGTGACCGCAACGTCAAGCGTGTTGGAAGCGTTGTTTAATTTCGCACAAGCCTCCCTGATGACCCGGCAGATCGATATTTTTGGTAAAGTGTACCCACTGGACACGCCGTTGCATAACGAGTGTGGACGATGACCAAACCAAAACAATAATCAAGGATGCAATGGAATCCTCTGTCTCACTGGAATTGGCCAAGCATGCACTGTTGATGTTCGGCATCATCCTTGCCGTTGGAACTTTCTCCGGTTTGATCGCCCGGCTGGTGCGGATACCCGATGTGGCGGTGTTTCTGCTGGTGGGCATGTTGCTCGGACCCGGCGTGTTGGGACTGGTGAACATCAAGGCCGATTCCACCATCAATCAGTTGATCCTGATTTTCGGCTCCAGCTACATCTTGTTTGACGGCGGTGCCTCGATCCGCCTCAAGGTGTTGAAAGAAGTGTGGATCACCATCGTGATAATTTCCACCGTTGGGGTGCTGATTACTGCCGCCATCACCGGGGTGGCTGCCTATTACTTCCTTGGGGTTGCGCCTATCGTCGCACTGCTGCTCGGCGCCGTGATCGCCTCCACCGATCCGGCTACGCTGGTTCCCGTATTCAAACAGGTGCGCATCAAGGAGCGCGTGGCTCAGACAGTGATGAGCGAATCCGCTTTCAACGACGCGATGGGCGCCATCATCACCTTCACCGTGCTGGGTGTGGCGATGGGTGTGGGCGAATTCTCCGTGGGCGATGCCATTTCCGGCTTGCTCAAACAATCGCTGTTGGGTATCGTCATCGGCGGGGTATTGGGTTATCTGGCGGCTTTTTTTATCGCGCATGAAAAATTCGGTTTCCTCTCCGAATTCGCCCCGGTGGTCACCTTGATGGCGGTGATCGGCGCTTACATGGGTGCAGATGGACTTCAATCCAGCGGATTCATGGCGGTGTTCGTGTTCGGCATCATGCTCGGCAATCAGGAATCGCTGGGCTTCAAGCTCACCCAGCATGAAGATAACCTACTGGAAGACTACGTGATGACTACTGCCTTCATCATGCGCATGTTTATCTTCATCCTGCTTGGCACGCAGGTGGATTTCGGCCTGATGAATCAATACCTCTACAGTGGCGTGGCGGTGGTGATCGTGTTCATGCTGGTGGCACGCCCGGTCACCGTGTTCCTGTGTGCCTTGCCAGACCGACGCGCCAAGTGGAGCTTCAGGGAACTAGCGTTCATGTGCTGGACGCGCGAGACCGGAGTAATTCCCGGCGCGCTGGCCGGCATGCTGGTAGGCATGAAAGCGCCCGGCGCGCAGATCATCGCCTCGGTGACTTTCATCGCCATACTGATGACCATATTGATTCAGGCGACCACCACCAAGTGGCTGGCGAAGAAGCTGGGGTTGCTGGTGGAATAAACCTGAAAATAAATCAACCCTTCCGCAACACGATCCCGCGAAACCAGCCTCCGGCGAGCAACGGCACGTCGCTGACCACCTGTAGTTGCGGCACTACACTTAACACCTCTTCAAACACTACATCCATCCTTGTGGCAATGCGGCGCGACAATGGATTGAGCGCGCGGCGCAGCGGGGCGGTTTGTTGCGGACGCAGAAATTTGTCGAGTATTACTATCGTGCCGCCGGGTTTGAGCACGCGTGCAGCTTCACTCAGACACTGCGCGGGTTGCGGCACGACGGCAAGGATGAGGTGCAGCACAACGTGATCGAAATGCGCATCGGCAAACGGTAAGGCCATGCTGTCGCCTAACACCCACTCCACTTGCAAACCCGCGACACGCGGCTTGGCTCGCTCCAGCATTGCGGCATTGAAGTCGAGCGCGGTGTAGTGATGCAGTTTCGGCAGCAACGGCAAATCGAGCCCGGTGCCGATGCCGCTTAACAACACTTTCTTTGCCTGATCTGCCGGCAAAGTGCGCAGCGACTGGGTGCGCGCGCGCAACAGCGGACGCGACACAACCAGATCATAGAACGGCGCGATCAGGCTGTAGCTCCATCTGAGCATGGGGTTTTCGCGGTAGGGCAAGTCACGTTTCGTCATGCTGCGAGTCTAGCGCAATAGTTTAACGCCGGTTATTTTCGCCTGCGCAATGGCTTGCGCGAGCACCTCGATGGCCTGCCCGCGGGCAAAGCTCTTGCGCCATGCCAGCGCGATACGCCGCGACGGTGCGGGATTGGCGAATGGGATCACTTTCAGTAACCGGCTGCGATAATGCGCGCTGTTGGCCGAAGCGGGCAGCACGGTAATACCCAAGCCGGAGGCGACCATGTTGCGTATGGTTTCCAGCGAAGTCCCTTGCTGAATTTCCGCGCCTTTACGGTTGAGTTCCGGGCAGGCTTCAGCGACCTGATTGCTGAAGCAGTGCCCGGAATCAAGCAGCAGTACTTTTTCGGCGGAGAGTTCCTGTGCCTTGATGCTGCGCCGGTTTACCCAATGATGATCGTTGCCGACCACGACCTCAAACGGCTCGTCATATAAAGGTTGCGTAAGGATACCTGCATCGCCGAATGGCAACGCGATGATGATTACATCAAGCTTGCCATTGCGCAGCAAGCTGTCCAGATTGGCAGTGATATTTTCTTCCACTTCCAGCGGCATTTTCGGGGCGAGTTTTTTCAGTGCAGGAATCAGATCGGGCAGCAGATAGGGGCCGACGCTGTAGATGATGCCGACATGTAATGTGCCGGCCAGTTGGTCGTTGCCCTGCCTGGCGATTTCACGGATGCGCGCGGCCGCTTCCAGGGTGCGCTGGGCTTGCTCGACGATCTGCGCGCCGAGTGGGGTGATGGAGACTTCGTTTTTGCCGCGCTCGAAAAATTGCACGCCCAGTTCTTCTTCAAGCTTCTGGATTGCCAGCGAAAGCGCGGGCTGGCTGATGAAGGACTTTTCTGCGGCGCGGCGGAAGTTGCGTTCCTGCGCGACCGCGATGACATAACGCAATTCGGTGAGGGTCAAAATGATTTTTCCTGATGAAACAACTGATACAACCCCTAGCCATCTGACTAAGCCGCTAATGCGGCAAGTCATTGGTTACAGCCATTCGACTGATGAAGCAACTAATATGACTACTAGCCATCTGACTAACCCAGCAAAAGACGCTGGGTAAGTCATTGGTTATAGCCATCCCACTGATGGAACTATTAGCCATTCCACTAGGCTACCAAAAGACGGCAGCCAAGTGGCTGGTTATAAGCAACCACAAGACGGTTGCCAAGTGGTTGGTTATAAGCGCGGTGAGATATGCGCTAAGTACACCCGCAAGGGGTAGCTTTGCAGGCGACTTGCAACCAGCCGGAGGCTGGGCAAGATCGTCACCGCCGTGGTTGTAACCGGCTAATAACAAAGTCAGGCAATTTGCTACTCAATAAATTGAGTGCAAAGTTGACACAGCCGGAACAACACACGCAGGCTGGTTATGGTGATTTGAATAATAAATCATATTGGTTCAAATAATCAATTGGATTAATAGATGCCAGTCACTTAAATTGCGTCCGTGGGCAACGAACCACGCAACCCAATTCAAGGAGAACATCATGAATAAATGTCCCATTATGACTACCGTTGCCGGAAATCCCGTTGGCGACAACCAGAACAGCATTACCGCTGGCCCGCGCGGCCCGGTGCTGATGGCCGATTATCAATTGATGGAGAAAATGGCGCACTTCAACCGCGAACGCGTGCCCGAACGCGTCGTCCACGCCACGGGCGCGGGCGCCTACGGTACCTTCACGGTGACCCGCGTATCATAAGATCGGTACTCGGACTCCAAATCGGACCGAGTCATTGGATTCAAACTGTCAAAGGAGGAACACATGTCAACAGAAGCGAAATGTCCGTTTGTTCATAAAGTTGGGAGTGGTACGGCGAACCGGGACTGGTGGCCGAATCAGCTTCCGCTGGAAATTCTGCACCAGCATACGCCCCAGACCAGTCCGATGGGAGAAGGCTTCAACTACGCAGAAGAATTCAAGAGCCTCGACCTGGCCGCTGTTAAGAAGGACCTCACTGCCCTGATGACCGACTCGCAGGACTGGTGGCCGGCGGATTACGGTCACTACGGGCCTTTCTTCATTCGCATGGCGTGGCACAGTGCAGGCACTTACCGCACCGGCGACGGTCGCGGCGGCGCGGGCCACGGCAACCAGCGTTTCGCACCCGTCAACAGCTGGCCGGATAACGTCAACCTCGACAAGGCGCGCAGGCTGCTTTGGCCGATCAAGCAGAAATACGGCAAGAAAATTTCCTGGGCCGATCTCATCATCCTCGCGGGCAACGTCGCCATGGAATCGATGGGCTTCAAAACCTTCGGTTTCGGCGGCGGACGCGAGGACATCTGGGCGCCGGAAATCGACGTCTACTGGGGCAATGAGAAGAAATGGCTCGACGACAAGGCCCGCTATTCAGGCGAACGCGAGCTTGAAAATCCGCTCGCCGCGGTGCAGATGGGGCTGATCTATGTGAACCCGGAAGGCCCCGGCGGCCAACCCGATACGCTCGCATCCGGCCGCGACGGGCGCGAGACGTTCGCGCGCATGGCGATGAATGACGAAGAGACGGTGGCGCTCACCTGTGGCGGCCACACCTTCGGCAAATGCCATGGTGCTGGGGATGCGGCGCTGGTGGGCCCGGCACCCGAAGCGGCCCCGCTCGAGCAGCAGGGCCTGGGCTGGAAGAGCAGCTTCGGCACGGGCAAGGGCGGCGACCAGATCGGCAGCGGCCTGGAAGGTTCCTGGACGCCAACGCCGACGAAGTGGGACATGAGCTATCTGGATATGCTGTTCGGCCACGACTGGGTGCTCTCCAAGAGCCCGGCGGGCGCGCATCAGTGGACACCGAAACAGGCGACCGACAGCAATATGGCACCGGCTGCGCACGATGCGGCGAAGCGGGTGCCGATCATCATGACTGATGCGGACATGGCGATGCGTATGGATCCGATCTACGAGCCGATTGCACGGCGCTTCCACCAGAATCCGGACGAATTCGCCGACGCATTCGCCCGCGCCTGGTTCAAGCTGACCCACCGCGACGTGGGCCCGCGTTCGCGCTACCTTGGCCCCGAAGTGCCCAAGGAAGCGTTGCTCTGGCAAGACCCCATCCCCGCTGTTAATCACCCTCTGATTAACGACCAGGACGTTGCTGCGCTCAAGGCAAAAGTACTGGCGTCCGGACTAAGCGTTTCTGAGCTGGTCTCGACCGCCTGGGCATCGGCGTCGACGTTCCGGGGCTCCGACAAGCGTGGAGGCGCGAACGGCGCTCGCATTCGACTCGCGCCGCAAAAGGACTGGGAAGCTAACCAGCCCGTGCAGCTGGCCAAGGTGCTTGGAAAGCTCGAAGGCATCCAGAGAGCGTTCAACGCTGGCGGCAAGAAGGTCTCGATGGCCGATCTAATCGTGCTGGCCGGCTGCGCCGGTGTCGAAGAGGCTGCGAAGAAAGCTGGCCACGCAGTAACGGTGCCGTTCACGCCGGGCCGCATGGACGCCTCGCAGGAACAGACCGACGTGGAATCCTTCGCCGTGCTCGAACCGATCGCCGATGGCTTCCGCAACTACCAGAAGGCTAAGTACACCGTATCGGCCGAGGAACTGCTGCTCGACAAGGCGCAGTTGTTGATGCTCACTGCGCCCGAGATGACGGTGCTCATTGGCGGCATGCGCGGCCTGAATGCCAATGCCGGACAGACCCAGCACGGCGTCTTTACAAAGCGGCCGGAGGCGCTGACCAACGACTTCTTCCTGAACCTGCTCGACATGGGCACGGAGTGGAAGGCGGTCTCGGACGCCAAGGACGTGTTTGAAGGGCACGATCGCAAAATCGGCAAACTCAAGTGGACCGGCACCCGTGTCGATCTCATCTTCGGTTCGAACTCCCAGCTCCGTGCCCTGGCTGAAGTCTATGCAAGCTCGGACGCGCAGGAGAAGTTTGTCCATGATTTTGTAGCGGCCTGGAACAAGGTGATGAACCTCGATCGCTTCGACCTTGCGTGATCTCGGAGGATAGGCCTTAAAGGTCTTATGTCGAGCAACCTTGACCTGGCATCGGCTTATTCCGAACCAGGTCGAGGTTGAGCAAACCATGCAACTTCCTTTTCGCTTTACTCATAAGGCAGTAATTTTGAAATACACCTGCGCCAAGCTGTTTTCCAGGGTCGGCAATAGCTGCAAGATGTTCGCGCGCTTCTCGACCGTGTGGTGAACTCGTCAGCGCCGACACCGCCCGCGATCCACGCGGCTTCGCGCTCAAGTTCTACACCGAGGAGGGCAACTGGGACATGGTGGGCAACAACACGCCGGTGTTCTTTATCCGCGATCCCCTCAAGTTTTCGGATTTCATCCATTCGCAAAAGCGCGACCCGCAAACCGGGATGCGCGACAACACCATGCAATGGGACTACTGGAGCCTTTCGCCAGAATCCCTGCATCAGATCACCACGCTGTTCTCGGATCGCGGCATCCCCGCCACGTTGCGGAATATGCATGGCTTTTCATCGCATACCTTCAGCTTGTGGAATCAAAAGGGCGAACATTACTGGGTGAAATGGCACTTCAAGACCATGCAGGGCATCAAAACGCTGACCCAGGCGGAAGCCAACAAGATCGCCGGCGAAGACCTGGACTATCATCGCCGTGATTTGTCTGCAGCCATCGAACGAGGCGACTTCCCGAAGTGGCGGGTGATGGTGCAAATCATGCCGGAACGCGACGCGGAAACCTACCCGATCAATCCGTTTGATTTGACCAAGGTGTGGCCGCACAAGGACTATCCGCTGGTTGAAGTCGGTGTGCTGGAACTGAATCGCAACCCGCAGAATCATTTTGCCGAAGTCGAGCAAGCCGCTTTCGAACCCGGCAATATGCCGCCCGGCATGGGTGCCTCACCGGACAAGGTGCTGCAAGCGCGATTGTTGTCCTACCCTGACGCGCATCGTTATCGCATCGGGGTGAATTACGCCGCGCTGGACGTGAACAAGCCGCGCTGCCCGGTGCATCACTATCACCGCGATGGGCAGACGCGATTCGATGTCAACTTCGGCAGCGCGGTCAACTACCAGCCCAATAGTTTCGACGGGCCGATTGAAGATGCGCGCGCCAAAGAGCCGCCGCTGAAAATCTCTGGTGATGCGAATCGCTACGACCACCGCATCGGAAACGACGATTACACTCAGGCAGGCAATTTATTCCGTCTGATGAGTGCCGATCAAAAACGTCAATTGATCGACAATCTGGTGGGGGCGATGCGCAGCGTGCCCAAGTTCATTCAGGTGCGCCAATTGAAACACTTCTACAAGGCAGACCCTGATTACGGCAAAGGCGTGGCGGCGGGCTTGAGCGTTGATGCCAAGGAAATCGTTTAGCAGTTAAACCGGCTGCGCTGTCGAATGGATGGCTCAGCCGCCAGTTCAGGAAAAAATCATTAACACATTGATACATCTTTCACATCAAGGTACGTTACTGGTGCAAACATTTGTGGCAACATTAGCCATGCTGGGGCTGGGCTTGGAAGGGCTGCCAGCAGAACAGGAAATTCAGTTTATGCAGGAGGCCAAGACTCCGCCTGCTTGATTGGGGTCTGTTGGGCTGAACATCTGTGCATTCTTTAATTGAAGGAGAACACCATGAGCAAAATAAAAACCAATCCATCCAGCATCAACATCGGCATCTCGGAGAAAGACCGCAAGAAGATCGCCGACGGCCTCGAGCGCATGTTGGCCGACACCTACACGCTGTATCTCAAGACCCACAATTTTCACTGGAACGTGACCGGGCCGATGTTCCAGACTTTGCACCTGATGTTCATGGCGCAATACAACGAAATCTGGATGGCGGTGGACCTAGTTGCCGAGCGCATCCGTGCTCTGGGTTTTCCCGCACCGAGAACCTACAAGGAATTGTCCAGGCTGACCACAATCAAGGACAGCAACGGCGTGCCGAATGCAAAAGAAATGATCAGGCAGTTGGTCACCGGACAAGAGTCGGTGGTGCGCACCGCGCGGGAACTTTTGCCGATTGCAGAAAAAGCGGGTGACCAGCCAACAGTCGATCTGCTCTCCGCGCGTATGATGGTGCATGAGCAGAATGCGTGGATGTTGCGCAGTTTGCTGGAGGAATAAACCCGGAAGGTTCATTAGCCGCATTCAATTTGTCATTGAAACAGAAACCTTGCAGGAGCGGGCCATGCCCGCGAATAAGGGTTCGCGGGCATGGCCCGCTCCTACACATACCCTCCGCGATTTCTTTCAGTGCGTCTAAAGCGCTACTGGGTGCGTGTCAGATAATCCAGCACAATGCCCACAAACACCGCCGCGCCCAGCCAGTTGTTGTGCAGGAATGCTGCAAAGCATGCCTCGCGCTGGCGGTGTTTGATCAAGCTGTAGTGGTATAGCGCAATGCCCGCAGCCAGCATCAGCCCGGCGTAATAAAACCATCCTGAGACTATCATTTGCCCAACCGTTGCAAGCAAGACTAGCGTAATGGCGTAGCAGCTCATCACCGCAGCCACATCGTATTTGCCGAACAGCAATGCCGAAGAATGGAGGCCGAGATGGATGTCGTCGTCTCTGTCCACCATCGCGTATTCAGTGTCATAGGCTATCGCCCAGAACACATTGGCGATGAGCAACAGCCACGCCACCAGCGGCACGCTGCCTTGCTGTGCGGCGAATGCCATCGGGATGCCGAAGCCGAACGCGATGCCGAGATAGGCTTGCGGAATAGCGAAGTAGCGTTTGCTGAACGGGTAGCTGGCGGCGAGAAATACCGCCGGAACGGAGAGCAGCAGCGTCAATGTATTGAGCGGCAGTATCAACAGGAAGGCGATCAGTGCGAGGATTGCCGCCAGCCACAGCGCCTCGCGCGGGGCGATGCGCCCGCTGGTGACGGGACGATCCCGGGTGCGTTTGACGTGGCGGTCAAAGTCGCGGTCGGCATAGTCGTTGATGGCGCATCCGGCGGAGCGCATCATCACCGTGCCCAGCACGAAGATGAGCACGATGTGCCATGACGGATGCCCCGCGCCGGCGATCCATACGCCCCACAGCGTCGGCCACAGCAGCAGCAAGATGCCGATGGGACGGTTCAATCGGGTGAGTTGCAGGTATAGCGATAGACGTTCTGCGAGAGTCATCACTCAATGAAAATTAAAATCGTTTAACCGTGCATCAGGTTGAGCTGTTTGGCGATGATGTCGTGATTCAGCCAAAGTACCGGCGCAGCAGGATTGGATGTCTCATGGAACATCAGTGGCCCGGTCCCTTCCAGCACCAGAGAACTCAACAGGCCGGTAACCAGTTCTTTACGGTCTCTATGCATCTGGGTGATTTCTTCCGATGTGCCTATCATTATTTCTGCCAGCGCCGCCGAGTTGTCCATCGGCCAGGCTGCGAAATTGCGGAACCCTTTCATCACGCTGCTTGCGTTGTAGCCATCGATTTTTTGCAACAGGTTTTCGAGCGAGGTGCCTTCCTGCAATAACACGCGACAGGCTTGCCACTGTGCTTCTGCCCAGGCGCCCCCATTTTCCTTCTTCAATGCCTTGAGCAGCGCGAACAGGGAGAGTTCGACGCCGACGAAGATGTCGGAAGAATTGGTGCGGATCTCCGGACAGTTGTAAACCGTGGCCTTGATGCCCCGAGCCCAGGCTGCCTCGGCAACACGTTCAAGGCGCATCTTGGCCGGGCCTTGAGAGTAGTTGGTGTAGGTTTGCCATTGGTATCGGCCATCAATGAGAATCTCGGTGCCGTGGTAACCGTAGGCAGTGTAGCGCACCTGACCACCGGTCTTTTCCATCCGCGCGCGTACCGCCGCGCTGCCGTCGATGAGATACTGAAACGTATTCGCGGTGACCTCGTCGAAATTCATCAGGATCAGTTTGCCGAGGTCGCTGTCGAGCAGCGCGCGCGAGGACATGAAGCGGTCACCCCGACCCTTGTAGATGCGGTTCGCGATGGCAAGAAACACCTTCACCTTGGGAATACCGCCCGCCATGGTATGGGCAAAAAAGACGTTGCTACCGTCTGCGATTATGCCATCAAGCTCGGCCATCACCTTGGCCACAGAATCCTTGAAACGTTTTACGCCCGCCTCGCGACATTTTTCGATGTGTTTCCAATCGAGCTTGTCGTCCTGCCAGTTCTTGAGCGTCATGTCGGCAAGCAGATCGGTTGGGGTGGGCCCGCCTGCAGGAGCATCCAGATCGAATCCGGCCATCAGCGGCACGTTGATAATACGTCCGCCAAGATTGGACTCGGCCACGGCCAACTCCTCATCAGTCAGCGGGCGCAAGGCGCTGTTTTCGTCGCGGCGGCCAACGGTAATGCCGACAATAGTCATTCCTGCCTTGCGAGCCTCGTTAATCAAGCCGTTGGCGTAACCGCGGCCAAACAGCTCGCCGAAGAGCACAAAGACATCACCTTTGCGAAAAATATTGGTCTGTGGAATATCACGTAATGCAATGGGTGCGATCATGAAAGTTGACTCCTGTCTGGCGAATTCCGCGAATTGTAATTTGAATTGCTAGTCGCATCTTAAAAAACTTGTAAATATAAAAGCGATCAATAAAATTGCAGTGCTGAAAGGCAACAGGCACACGCAGGGATGAAGGCGCCACCCATCAGTATTATATTGAGGCAGCGGAAAGAATAATTGCAGTGTGTGGCTGCAGCACCGTGACCAGCAGGGATGGTGTCAATCTGACAGCGTTTAATGATCACATTGGAAACATGGGAAGAAAGGGGGCTAACTCAGCCTGGCCAATTTAATTGCATTCGAGAAGATAGACCCGCAACAAGTATTACTTTAGACTAGCGTCTGTGAATAAAATAGCCTCAGCAGAAGTGCCCTCTTTCAACTACATGTGTATGAAAAACCATGTCTGAGCCTAGGCATCTAACTAACGCTCCCATACGCGAAGCGGTTATTGACATACAAGTAACTTCACCCATTTCTCTCGATGCCCTAAAAGAAATTGCTACTCGCCTAAAGGATAAACCACATAAACAGGACGAGTTGTGGCAGTCATCTATTGAATTCCAAATCAATGCAGATGGGAAGGGGGGCGCTAACACTAACTCTGACAGGAGTCCTCTTGGTTACCGATACACATTTAGTAACCATCCTTATGTGTTGCAATGCCAAGTAAGGGGCTTTACCTTTAGTCATTTGCCTCCATATGGAAATTGGGAGGAAATGAGTGCCATCGCAAAAGAGCTATGGGAAATATATTTGGAAATAGCAAAACCACAAAGCGTTTCTCGTATTGCTGTTCGGTACATAAATAGCTTGCCGATTCCGCTGCCAATTACAGATTTTGCAGAGTATCTAAATGTTCCACCCATAGTGCCAGAAGGGCTTCCCCAATCATTGGCTAGTTTCTTACAACGCTTTGTAATGGTCGAGAGTTCAACGGGTACGGTTGCTGTTGTCACACAAGTTTTGGAAGAGATAACGCAGACAAGTAAAGCAACTATATTATTGGATGTAGATGCGTCTAAAACATATCATCTTGGGTTTGCGTCGAACACGGCCTTTATCTGGGCTGAGTTGGAAGAATTACATAACTTCAAAAATCGTGTTTTCTTTAAATATTTAACTGAAAAAACTATAAGGATGTTCGAATGAGCACTCTAGCCATGGATTATTATCCTATCAGCACATCTTCACAGCAAACTCAGTGGGGAGGGAACAGCGCGGAAGCGCAAAAGCTCTATTCAGAAATGAATGACGTTTTTATTAGCATTAAGCCTTCTGAACAAAAATGGGTATTCAACGAACTGGAAGAGCTCAGCATTAACGCATCCCGCCCCAATTGGGACAATTTGGGGTCGGCCCCTCTAGATTCTGACACCTACCAAATAGCAAAGCGATTTATTTTGGCGCTGCCCTCTAGCCTACCCGCCCCAGAATTGACGGTAGATCGTGATGGGGAAGTAAATTTTGATTGGTTCGGTTCGGGCGGACAGATTTTTTCTGCCAGTCTTAGGAAAGACGGGCGCATAGCTTTTGCTGGTCAGATTTCAACCCGAAATCGGCAGTCAGGTTTGGAGGAATTTAATGATTCAGTTCCTAAAAGAATTGTGGAAAGCATTAAGACGATCTACCCCAGATAAAACAGGAACTGCAACCGTATCTCCAGATGAGCGGATTGCAAGGTTTATCTACCGGAAAAGCGATTGGAGCAAGCAGCCTACTCCAAAACCAAAGCCCAAAGTTTTTCGTCCAATGTTTGAGGCGGGGCAACTGGAAACGTCCGTTTGTAGAATCTCTGCCGCCCCCGAACAGCGAATTTGGAAAATTGCAAACCGAGCCCACTCACCTCTTCCGGCCCTTGCGCGCGCAGATTTAACCGCCAACTCCGTAAAGACCGCAGGACTTCGTATAGACTCTGCCCCTGATTTTGAGGCAGACTATCCAGAACATGCTGTCATAATCGGGTGGCCGGACGCGAAAGACAAACAAATGGCACTATCTATTCAACTCGCTTCTGTAGCAGACCTAGTACTCGCGCCAATAAGCTAAAGCTCAAAGCTGCTTCTCGAAGCTAAAGTGGTCAGCTTCGCCTTTCTTTCTGAACAGCCATGCCACGTCGCCTACGCATTTAATTAGATCGCGACCGTCTCCTATGTGTCGCAATGAGTCACCACGCTACAGCCCATAAACTTTCTACGCTGAATTCCGGGCGCCCTTCAATTAGTGACCCTACTTGTTTTATGCAGGGTCCGTCAGCAGTAAAATCCCCGGCAAGAATACTTCTGTGACCAGTAGCGGTGCTTCGTGCAAATAGAACAGCGAACGGCGTGCCCACAGCCTGTGCGGCGGGTCACTTAACACTGCAACAGCACGTTGATACAGCGGGTGTGTGTTGCGCAGTGCTTTGTAATGCAGCGGCTTGCGCTCTACCAGCGGATGCGCGAACAGCAACGCGCCAAGCGGTTTATTGCCCAGCGTGCGCACGGCCGACCATGCGCTGCGCAGATGTTCGCGGGCGAGCGCGCTGTGCGCGAATACCACCGGCTGATCGTCGGCATACAAGAACACTTCGCGCGAGTAGGCGTGTTGCTGCGGCACGATACCCAACAGCGCAGATTCGTCCAGCGCGATGCGCGCCAAGCCGCTGCGCACGCCGCGTACCGCGAAATGCGTGCAACGTTGCTGGATGCGTTGCGTCAGGGAACCGCGATCTCGCAGCCAGGGTGCGAGATCGGCTCCGCAACCCAGTGCTGCGCCGTGCCAGAATTCGTCAGACATGCAAGTAATCATGTTTGTTTGCCATCCAGCGTTGCAAATGCCCCCGCGCCGCTTCGGGAAAATCGCGCAGCAATTCGTCGGCGACTTGCCGCGCGTGATTCAATAGATCTTCATCCGCGCTCATGTCGGCAAAGCGCAGCATCGCCACACCGCTTTGCCGCGCGCCGAGCAATTCGCCCGGACCGCGCAATTGCAAGTCCTGCTGCGCGATGGCGAAGCCGTCGTTGCTCTCGAAAATAATTTTCAGGCGCGCCCGCGCCAGTTCGGAGAGCGGTTGCTGGTACAGCAGGATACACAGGCTTTGTGCCGCTCCGCGTCCCACCCTGCCGCGCAGTTGGTGAAGCTGCGCCAGCCCCATGCGCTCGGCGTGGTCGATCACCATCAGGCTGGCGTTCGGCACATCCACGCCGACCTCGATGACCGTGGTGGCGACCAGCAGTTGCAACTCGCCCGCCTTGAACGCAGCCATCACGCGCGCTTTTTCGATATTGTCGAGCTTGCCATGCACCATACCCACGCGCAGCTCCGGGAAGGTTTGCGTCAGCAGCTGAAAAGTCTCCAGCGCGGTTTGCAATTGCAGTGTTTCTGATTCATCGATCAACGGGCACACCCAATACGCTTGCTGCCCTGCCATACAAGCGGCGCGCACTCTGGCTATCACCTCGTCGCGGCGTTCATCGCTGACCAGCTTGGTGATCACCGGCGTGCGCCCGGGCGGCAATTCGTCGATCACCGACACATCCAGATCGGCGTAATAGCTCATCGCCAAAGTGCGGGGGATCGGTGTCGCGCTCATCATCAGTTGGTGCGGCTCATTCGAGCTCAATTTCACCGGCGAACTGGAGTTCGAATCCGTGCCTTTCTTGCGCAACGCGAGACGTTGCTGCACGCCGAACTTGTGCTGCTCGTCGACGATCGCCAGCCCGAGTTTGTGAAAGCTGATCTGCTCCTGGAACAACGCGTGCGTGCCGATGGCGAGCAGCGTTTCGCCGGAAGCGATGCGCCCGGCGGCGAGTTGCTTGTCCTTTTTTTTCAGGCTGCCGGACAGCCACACCGGCGTGATGGCGAGCGGCTCGAGCCAGTCGCGCAGTTTGAGGTAATGTTGCTCGGCTAGAATTTCGGTGGGCGCCATCAGCGCGACTTGATAGCCGTTTTCGATCGCCTGCAGCGCGGCCAGTGCCGCGACGATGGTCTTGCCGCTGCCGACATCGCCGAGCAACAAGCGCTGCATCGGATGCGGCTGCGCGAGATCACGGCTGATTTCGGCGTAGGTGCGCTGTTGCGCTTTGGTCAACGCGAACGGCAAGTCTTTTATCAGGCGGGCGGTAAGTTGCCGGTGTGGCGCAAGAGTCGGTGCGATGCGTTTGCTGCGTTCGCGGTGATGCACGCGCATTGACAGTTGCTGCGCCAGCAGCTCGTCGAACTTGATGCGCCGCCAAGCGGCGTGACTGCGTTCTTCCAGCGTACTGGCGGCAATATCAGGGGTGGGGTTATGCAGCAGCCGGATGCTTTCTGCGAAGCTCGCCAGATGCAGCCTTTGCAATAGCGCTTCCGGCAGCGTATCGCTCAATGGCAAAGTTTCCAGCGCGTTGCCGATCAGCTTGCGCAGGATGGGTTGCGACAGCCCCGCCGTGGTCGGGTAAACCGGGGTGAGGCTTTGTTGCAGCGGCGTGTCGTCATCCACTGCGCGGCATTTCGGGTGCACCATCTCCAGCCCGTAATAGCCCATGCGCACCTCGCCAATGGCGCGTATCTGCTTGCCGACGGCGAGTTGTTTCTGCTGGCTGGGATAGAAATTAAGGAAGCGCAGATACAACTCGCCACCATTGTCCTCCAGGCGGCAAACCAACGTGCGACGCGGACGAAAGGCGATTTCGCTGTGGGTGATCGCTCCCTGCACTTGCGCATTCGATCCCGGTTGCACGGTGGCAATCGGCGCGAGATGGGTTTCATCCTCATAGCGCAACGGCAGATGCAACAGCAGATCGGCGCGATGATAGATGCCGAGCTTGGCGAGTTTGCTTAGTGTGGCAGGTGAGATTTTTGTTGGTTGCACAAATAGCCTATTCCAGTTTCATTTCGAAGGCGAAACAAGGCGGCGACGAGCGAAGGACGCTGGCAGTGCTATTAGCACGACTAGGAGTGAGCGAGGAAGCCAACGCAGTGTCGCCGATGAAATGGAATTGGAATTAATCCCGAACGACCAGCACGCCGTCCATCTCCACCAGCGCACCGCGCGGCAGCGCGGCCACGCCCACTGCGGCGCGTGCCGGATAGGGCTGGCGGAAATAGCTGGCCATGATTTCGTTCACTTTGGCGAAATGGCCGAGGTCGGTGAGATATACATTCAATTTCACCAGATCGTTGAAGCTGCTGTCGGCAGCACTCGACACCGCGCGCAGATTCTGGAACACGCGATGGATCTGCGCTTCGACACCCTCCACCATCTGCATCGTGCTCGGGTCGAGTCCGATCTGGCCGGACAGATAGACCGTGTCGCCGACGCGTACCGCTTGCGAATAGGTGCCGATTGCGGCGGGAGCATCGGGGGTTTGGATGATTTTTTTGTGCGCCATATTGTCCTCTGCATCAAGATAGGCCGCGCTGCATGCAGCGCGGCCAGTTAACCGAATCGCAATTATAGCTGCTTAGGTAATCACCGTCGGTTGCTCGCGTCCTGTACGTTCACGCAATTCGGAGATTTTTAGTGCGATGCTGATCAGCGTGGCAAGCGCCTGCTGTGCGTCGAGGTGATGTTTGGAAACGTCAGGTTCAAAGGCTTCCAGATAGATGCGCAACGTCGCGCCCTCGGTGCCTGTGCCGGACAGGCGGAACACGATACGCGAGTCGTCGGTGAAGATGATGCGCACACCTTGCCCGGTACTAACGCTGCCATCCACCGGATCGGTATAACTGAAGTCGTCGCACAATTTCACTTGTAAATGCCCGAACTGAGCGCCCCGCAGTGAAGCGAAACTGTCATGCAACAACTTCATCACGCCGTTGGCTGCATCATTTGGAATCCCTTCGTAATCGTGGCGCGAATATACGTTGCGTCCGAAGCGTGCCCAGTGCTCGCGCACGATGGCTTCCACCGATTGCTTGCGTACCGCGAGTATGTTCAACCAGAACAATACCGCCCACAAACCGTCTTTTTCACGGATGTGATCGGAGCCGGTGCCGAAGCTTTCTTCGCCGCACAGGGTCACCTTGCCCGCATCCATCAGGTTGCCGAAGAACTTCCAGCCGGTCGGCGTTTCATAACAGGGGACGTTGAGGGCTGCGGCCACGCGATCCGCTGCCGCGCTGGTCGGCATGGAGCGCGCAATGCCCGCCAGGCCTTGCTTGTAGCCCGGCACGAGATGCGCGTTCGCGGCGAGTATGGCGAGACTGTCGGAAGGCGTGACGAAAAAATGTTTACCCAAAATCATATTCCGGTCTCCGTCACCGTCCGAGGCCGCGCCAAAATCGGGAGCGTCATCGCCATACAAAATTTCAACCAGTTCATGCGCGTAAGTCAGATTGGGATCGGGGTGGCCGCCGCCAAAATCCGGCAGCGGTACGACGTTCATCATGCTGTCTGCCGATGCGCCCAATCGGCGCACGAAAATCTCCCGGGCGTAGGGGCCGTTGACGGCGTGCATGGCATCGAACTTGATACGGAACCCGGACGCGAACAATGCGCGGATCGCGGCAAAATCGAACAGTGATTCCATCAGCCCGGCGTAATCGCCAACCGGGTCGATCACTGACACCGTCATATCGCCCAGCCTGCTGTCGCCTAATGTGTCCAGTGCGACATCGGCCGCATCGACGATGCGATATTGCGCGATTTTTTTGCTGGCGGCGAAGATCGCTTCGGTGATTTTTTCCGGCGCGGGTCCGCCGTTGGCGGTGTTGTACTTGATGCCGAAATCCCCGTCCGGCCCGCCCGGATTATGGCTGGCGGACAGGATGATGCCGCCGTAAGTCGCATATTTTCGAATCACGCAGGAAGCAGCGGGGGTGGAAAGTATGCCGCCCTTACCGACCAGTACATGCCCGAAACCATAGGCGGCCGCCATCTTGAGAATGATCTGAATCGCTGCGCGATTGTAATAACGACCGTCACCGCCCAACACCAGCGTCGCACCCGGCGGGGCAGCGATGGTATCGAAGATGGACTGCACGAAATTTTCCAGATAGTGCGCCTGTTGAAAGGTCGGCACGCGCTTGCGCAGCCCGGAAGTGCCGGGCTTTTGATCGGTAAAAGGGGCAGTTGCAACCGTATGAACTTGCATTTTCAATCCTCCTGATGGTTGTGATTTTCTCATTTCATTTTACCACCTGCCCGGCAGATATAAGGCAAATGCAAAGTAGGCATTCCCCAAAGCGCCCAATTCCTGCAATAATCACGAACGTAAATGAATAATATTGAAAGAGAGCAAGTAAAATGACGAATCAGGATGATTTGAAGCGCGCAGTCGCCAGGGCTGCGATTGAGTATGTGCCGTTCGATTGTATCGTCGGCGTGGGCACCGGTTCCACCGCCAACTTTTTCATTGATGAACTAGCCAAGATCAAGCACAAGATACGCGCCGCGGTCGCCAGTTCGGAGGCTTCGGCGAAGCGTTTGGTGGGGCATGGCATCGAGGTGTTGTCGCTCAACGATGCAGGCAGCCTGCAGGTGTATGTAGACGGCGCGGATGAGATCACGCGCCATCTGCACATGATCAAGGGCGGGGGGGGCGCGCTGACCCGTGAAAAAATCGTGGCGGCTGCCAGCAAAAAATTCATCTGCGTGTGCGATGCCAGCAAACTGGTGGATGTACTGGGCAATTTTCCGTTGCCCATTGAAGTGATTCCGATGGCGCGCAGTTCGGTGGCGCGCCAACTTGTCGCGTTAGGCGGACAGCCCAAGTTGCGCGAAGGTTTTACCACCGATAATGGCAACATCATTCTCGATGTGCATGGACTGAACATCTTGAATCCGGTGGAGCTGGAATCCACGCTGGATCACATCGCAGGTGTAGTTACCAACGGCTTGTTCGCGCGCCGTGCCGCCGATGTGCTGCTGCTAGGCACGGCGGAAGGCGTGAAGACGATGACAGCGTAAAAGTTCTTAATCCCCTTCCCAGACGGGGAAGGGACGATTGCCTCCTCTACCGCTTGCGGGATAACCAGCGAATTGGTTATCGTTTTTTGATAAGCTAGTCGAATGGCTAGTGGTTTCATCAGAGGATTGAGGTGAGGGGTGGTGTGGCTGTCATTTTCCCTTCACATTTGTCGCCTATGCTACGCAGTTACTTAACACAAGGAATACATCATGGCCAATAGTGAACATATCTCCCGACAGTTCGATGCCGATCTCGAAGCCATCCGCGCTTACGTGTTGCAGATGGGGGGATTGGTTGAAAGCCAGATCAAGAGTGCCGTCGAGTCGCTCGTCAGCGGCGATGTGGCTCTGATGACCCGTGTGATAAATGACGACCATCGCGTCAACGCCATGGAGGTGAAGATAGACGAAGCGTGCAGCCAGGTGATTGCGCGTCGCCAGCCGGCGGCGGGTGATTTACGTTTGGTGATGGCGGTGATCAAGACCATTACCGATCTGGAGCGCATCGGCGATGAGGCCGAGAAGATCGCGCGTATGGCCAAGCTGCTGTCGCAAAAGCAGGGGCTTGCCATCCCGCGCTATCATGAAATAAAACATGCTTCGGATATCGCTTTGGACATGCTGCGTAAATCGCTGGATGCTTTTGCGCGCCTTGATGTGGTGATGGCCGCGCAAGTGGTGCGGCAGGACGATCAGGTGGATGAAGAATTCCGCGCCATCATGCGTTATCTCATCACCTTCATGATGGAAGACCCGCGCACCATTTCCACTTCGCTGGAAATCCTGTTCGTGGCAAAGGCGATCGAGCGCATCGGCGACCACGCCAAAAACATGTCCGAGTATGTCATCTACATGGTCAAGGGGCGCGACGTGCGCCACATCACCGTGGACGAAGTCGAGCGCGAAGTTCAGCTGTAGTGCGGCAACAGCCCATCCTTGCCGCAGTTGATCTGGGGTCGAACAGTTTTCGGCTGCAGGTTGCCCGGGTCGAGGGAGATCAGCTGTACATGCTGGACGGGTTGCGCGAACCGGTGCGGCTTGCCGCCGGACTCACTGCCGACAAGTACCTTGATGCCGAAGCACAGCAACGCGCGCTGGCCGCATTGGGACGATTTGCAGAACGCTTGCGCGACTTGCCGCGCGAAGCCGTGCGCGTGGTCGGCACCAACTCGCTGCGCGTGGCCAAGAATGCCGCCGACTTCATTCCGCAAGCCGAGCACACTCTGGGGTTCCCAATCGAAGTCATCGCCGGACGCGAAGAAGCGCGCCTGATCTACCTCGGCGTAGCGCATGGTTTGCCGCAATCGAAACACAACCGTCTGGTGATAGACATCGGCGGCGGCTCCACCGAATTCATCATCGGCAACGGACTCACCCCGCTTAAACTGGAAAGCCTGTACATGGGCTGCGTCAGCTTCAGCAGCCGTTTTTTTCCGGATGGCAAAATCACCAAACAGAATCTCAAGCAGGCCGAACTCGCTGCGCGCATCGAATTGCAAACCATCGTCGCCGACTACAAGGGACAGTGGCAGCATGCTCTCGGCTCGTCGGGTACGGCAAAGACCATCGCCGAAATATTGGAGTTGAATGGCTACAGCAAGGGCGGTATCACGCGCGAAGGACTCGACAAGCTGCGCGCCCATTTGCTCAATGCGGGCGACGTGCATAAACTCAATCTGCAGGGCTTGCGGCCGGATCGCATACCCACGCTGGCGGGCGGCTTTGCCATCATGTACGCGGCCTTTTGTGAATTGGACATTACTCACATGGACACCGCCTTGGGCGCGTTGCGTGAAGGCGTGTTGTACGACTTGTTGGGACGCTTTCATAACAACGACATGCGCAACGTGACAGTGCAGCAATTCATGCAGCGTTATCGCGTTGATGCCAAACAAGCCGGACGCGTAGCAAAACTGGCGCAGATATTTGCGCAGCAATTTTTCGACAGTGAAATCGACGAAGCCGCGCAGCATATACTCAACTGGGCGGCCAGTCTGCACGAGATCGGCATCAGCGTCGCACACAGCGGCTATCACAAACATACCGCCTACATCACAGCCAACGCCGACATGCCGGGCTTCTCAAAAAAGGAACAGGCACGCCTGAGCCTGCTGACGTTGGCACAGCGCGGCAGCCTGAACAAGCTGCAGGGACAACTGAAAAATGCCGCAGATTACGTGTTGGCAATGAGCCTGCGCTTGGCTGTGCTGTTCTATCGCAACCGCAGCGACAGCGGTTTACCCGCTTTGCACGGGCGTTTCAGCGGCACAAAATTTCACCTCTCGATAGACCCGGACTGGTTGGCACAAAATCCCTTGACCGAAACCGCGTTGCAGGATGAAGTAAAACAGTGGAAGGCATTAGGAGTCAGTTTGCAGGTTGTGGAGGGGTGATTCCATTTCAAAGGTAAAACAATCCGTAGGTCGGGGTTCGTGCCTTGCCCAAGGCTACGATTTCTCCAGCACTTCGCTCAACATGCGCGCCACACCGGTTTGCCACGATGGAAGGTTCAAATCGAAAGTGTGTTGCAGCTTCGTCGTATCCATCCGCGAATTGTGCGGGCGTCTGGCGGGCGTGGGAAAAGCGCTGGTGGGCACGGGCCGGATGGCATCAGGCGCAACTTTGAGCGTGATGCCTGCGCTTCGGGCAAAATCGAGTACGAAGCTGGCGTAGCCGTGCCACGAAGTTTCACCTCCGGCAACCAGATGATACAGGCCGGACAGCTCCGATCGCTGCCGGGCAGTGCGGATCGCGTGGGCGGTGATGTCGGCCAGCAAATCCGCCCCGGTGGGTGCGCCGATCTGATCGTCGATGACGGTAAGACTCTCGCGCACTTGGGCCAGTCGCAGCATGGTTTTGGCAAAATTGCCGCCGCGCGCGCCATACACCCAACTGGTGCGGAAAATGAGGTGCCGGCAACCCGCTTGCCGGATGAGCTGCTCGCCTTCCAGCTTGGTTGCGCCATACACACTCAGCGGAGCGACGGGGTCGGTTTCCAACCAGGGTTTGTCACCGCTTCCGTCAAACACATAGTCGGTGGAATAGTGGATCAGCCATGCATTGGCACGCTTGGCTTCCTGTGCCAGCACACCGGGTGCAAGTGCGTTGATAGTGCGGGCAAGCTCCGGTTCGCTCACGGCCTTGTCCACCGCCGTGTGCGCGGCAGCATTGACGATCACATCCGGCGCGATGGAACGAACCGTTCGGGCGAGACCTTCCAGATCGGTGAAATCGCCACACAGCTCCTTGCTATCGGCATCCAGCGCGATCAACTCTCCCAATGGCGCAAGACTGCGCTGCAGTTCCCAGCCGACCTGGCCGTTTTTGCCGAGGAGAAGGATCTTCATCAGAATGCAACCTCACAATTCGTCATTCCCGCGCAGGCGGGAATCCAGTCAACAACAAAAGCCCTGCAACGCGGGGACAAAACCTCAAAGCATATTGGATAAAACCGCTGGATTCCCGCCTGCGCGGGAATGACGGTATTAGAATGTTTTAAGGTTTTCACTAAGCACGCCCCGCGTAATTCTTTTCTACCCACTGCCGGTAGTTTCCGGACTGCACGCTGCTCACCCAGCCCTGATTTTCAAGGTACCACTTTACAGTTTTGCGGATGCCGGTCTCAAAAGTCTCGAGGGGTTTCCAGCCCAGCTCGCGTTCGATCTTGCGCGCATCGATGGCATAGCGGCGGTCGTGGCCGGGACGGTCGGTGACAAAGGCGATCTGTTCGCGGTAAGACTTGCCGCCAGCTCGTGAACAGAGTTCGTCGAGCAGCGCGCAAACCGTGTGCACGATGTCGAGATTGGCTTTTTCATTCCAGCCGCCGATGTTGTAGACCTCGCCCGGCTTGCCTTTTGTCAATACACAGCGTATCGCGGCGCAGTGATCCTTGACGTACAACCAGTCGCGGATTTGCTGGCCGTCGCCATATACCGGCAGCGGTTTCCCCGCCAGCGCATTGACGATCATCAGCGGGATGAGCTTTTCCGGAAAGTGGTACGGACCATAGTTGTTGGAACAGTTGGTGGTCAGCACCGGCAAGCCGTAGGTGTGGTGATAAGCCCGCACCAGATGGTCGCTGGCGGCCTTGCTGGCGGAGTAAGGGCTGTTCGGTTCGTAGCGTCTGGTTTCACTAAACGCCGGCTCGTCCTTAGCGAGCGAGCCATACACTTCGTCGGTGGAGACATGCAAAAAGCGGAAGCCGGATTTTTCCGCATCCGCCAAACCGTACCAGTAGGCGCGCACGGCCTCAAGCAAATGGAAAGTGCCGACGATGTTGGTTTGAATGAAATCTCCGGGGCCGTGGATGGAACGATCCACATGGCTTTCCGCCGCAAAATTGACGGCGGCGCGCGGGCGATGTTCGGCAAGCAGCTTGCCCACCACAGACGCGTCGCCGATGTCGCCGCGCACAAAGATGTGGCGCGGGTCATTCTTGAGCGTAGCGAGGTTTTCCAGATTGCCCGCGTAAGTCAGCTTATCCAGATTGATTACGGTCTCATCGCTTTGCGCGAACCAGTCGAGGACGAAATTCGAACCAATAAAACCCGCGCCGCCAGTCACTAATATCATGTTATTTACCGCCTCGGACGAGGCGCGTTATGTTCCAAATGTGGCGCGATTATATTCGATGCGCTCAGTCAGTCATACATGCCAATACTTCGCACAACTTTTTCAAGTTAACCGCAGGAACCACTTCCACATTCGGACCGAACGGCTAGCATTTTCTCAGACGTGAAATCACCTGCGCAATCAGCGAAGATGCCGGCTAGGATACCACTCTGCCGTGGCGCGCAAGCCTTGCTCCAGCTTATATGGCGGAAACCAGGCCGATTCTCTTCATATCTTTTCATCATTGACGCGCAACGAACCGAACAATCTATCAACCTGCTCCGCGCGCGTCCCAATGCAGCAGCCATGGCGCCCAGCAGGGCGGGCGGAAAATAAAATGCCCGGCTACTGCAACCCAATGCCCGGGCAATCTTTTCCACCAGCATCGCCGTCGAAACATCATCGCCATCACTGACCAAATAAGTCTGTCCGGCGGCAGCGGGATGTGTCGCACAGGCGATCAAAACATCCGCCAAATTGCCCATATACACCAGACTGCGCACATTGTTCGCGCCCGCCAGCGGCAATAGAATTCCTCGATCGATTGCGGCCAGCAGGCTGATGAAATTCCCTTTCAAACCGGGACCATAAACCAGCGGCGGGCGCACGATCATGACCTCAAGCCCGGTTTCTTGTGAATGCGCTGCAAGTCTTGTTCGGCCCGCCATTTCGAGATGGCGTAAGGATCTTGCGGATTGGGTTCCTCTGACTCCGCAAAGCGTTGCGCTAAAGACCAGAGTAAACACCAGCATGATAAGTAATGGGCGCGCCAATGCTCACGTGATGCCAATGGTGGTCTTGTAGCGCACAAGAATACGCGCCAAGCCAAAAAGAAGAACAGTTCGCGGTAACGCCACAGGTCTCGCCAGTAATGGCGCCGCCCTGCCTGCCTCGATAACTAGTGTTGACTGATTAGCGTGTGGATTGATCATGCAAACAATTCCGCTGCACTAAAGTTTTTACCTTGCCCATCTTTACCGGAAACTACCGGGGCAGCCTGCAGCTTCCAATCTATCGCCAGCTTCTGATCATCCCAACGTATGCAGCGTTCGTGCTCCGGGAACCAGTAATCGGTGGTCTTGTATAAAAATTCTGCGGTCTCTGAAAGGACAAGGAAGCCATGCGCAAAACCTTCCGGTATCCACAGCATGAGCTTGTTCTCGGCCGATAATTCCAGCGAGACATGCCGCCCGAAAGTCGGTGAATCTTTCCGGATATCCACCGCAATATCGAGCACCGCGCCTTGCACCACGCGCACCAATTTGCCTTGCGGATGCTGGATCTGATAGTGCAATCCGCGCAGCACATTTTGAGCAGAGCGCGAGTGGTTGTCCTGCACGAAATCCACATCACGGCCAGTCAGCTCGGCGAACTTGCGCCGATTGAAACTTTCAAAAAAGAAACCGCGATCATCACCAAATACTTTGGGTTCGATGATCAGCAGGTCGGGGATGGCGGTATGAATCAGTTTCATTCCGGCACGCCCTTTTCCTTAAGCACCCGCATCAAGTAGGCGCCATAGCCGCTCTTAAGCAGGGGTGCGGCGAGCTTCTCCAGTTGCGCGGCATTGACAAATCCCATGTGATAGGCGATCTCTTCCGGGCAGGCGATCTTGAGTCCCTGGCGATGTTCGATGGTCTGGATGAACTGGCTGGCTTCGAGCAATGATTCGTGCGTGCCGGTATCCAGCCAAGCGTAGCCGCGCCCCATGATTTCAACAGACAAGCTGGAGCGCGCCAGATAGAGGCGGTTGACATCGGTGATTTCCAATTCACCGCGCGGGGAAGGTTTGAGGTTGGCGGCAATATCCACGACGGTATTGTCGTAAAAGTAGAGGCCGGTGATGGCATAATTGGACTTGGGCTGCGCGGGTTTTTCTTCCAGCGAAATAGCATGTCCGTTCGCATCGAACTCCACCACCCCATACCGCTCCGGGTCGCGCACATGATAGGCGAACGCGGTCGCGCCTGTTGCGCGCCGTGCCGCGTTTGCCAATTGATGCTGGAAGGCATGCCCGTAAAAGATGTTGTCCCCCAGCACCAGCGCGGAAGGGTGGTTGCCGATGAAGTCACGCCCGATGATGAAGGCCTGCGCCAGGCCGTCTGGCGAGGGTTGCACGGCATATTGCAGATTCAGTCCCCACGCGCTGCCATCGCCCAGCAATTGCTGGAATCGCGGCGTGTCTTGCGGCGTGGAGATGATCAGGATGTCGCGTATCCCCGCCAGCATGAGGGTGGACAGTGGATAATAGATCATCGGCTTATCGTAAATGGGCAGCAGTTGCTTGGATACCGCCAGAGTCACCGGATGCAGGCGGGTGCCGGAACCACCGGCGAGGATGATGCCTTTTCTGGCAAGCTGGGAATGGCTCATGCTGCGCTTCCTTTGTTGCGCGGGTCGGTCAGTGATTTTCCGGTGCGGCCGGTTGATCTGAAAGTGATGCGATCTGGGGTCGCCAAGCCTGTCCTGAGCTTGATAAAACGACTGATGAAGCTACTAGCCATCTGGCTAAGCCGCCAAACTACGGCAGCTAAGTCATTGGTTATGTCGAAGTGGTCGGGCATGGCCAAGTCGAACATAATGGGTTTCATAATTGCGGCTCGCTGAATATTTTGTAAGTCAGATTAATTCCTTCTTTCAGGCTTGTTTTTGCCTTCCATCCCAAGCCTTGAATTTTGCCTACATCCAGCACTTTGCGCATCGTGCCATCCGGCTTTGAGATGTCTTGAACGAACTTGCCCCTGTAGCCGACCACATCGGCTATCGCTTCTGCCAGTTCCCGGATGGTCAGGTCTGCACCCGTGCCCACGTTTATCAGCGGACATTGCGACGGCTCTACCAGGGCGTTGTAGCGTTTGTCATCCAGGGTGGCGAGGAACACCAGCGCGTTCGCCAGATCGTCCACGTACAGAAACTCGCGCCTCGGTTTGCCACTACCCCAGAGCACCACTTCGGCCGCACCGGATATTTTCGCTTCGTGCATTTTGCGAATCAGAGCGGGCAGGACATGGGAGTTGCTCAGGTCATAGTTGTCGCCCGGTCCGTACAAATTGGTCGGCATGGCCGCCAGCCACTTCGTGCCATATTGGCGATTGTACGACCAGCACATTTCGATGCCGGCGATCTTCGCCAGCGCGTAAGGCCGGTTGGTCGCTTCCAGCGGGCCGGTAAGCAGGTATTCTTCCTTGATCGGTTGCGGGCAGTCGCGCGGGTAGATGCAGGAACTGCCCAGGAAGATCAGGCGTTTGACTTGCGCGCGATGCGCGGCACGGCAGATATTAGCTTCGATGAGCAAGTTGCTCATCAGGAAATCCACCGGGTAGCTGTTGTTGGCATGAATGCCCCCGACTTTGGCGGCGGCCAGAAACACCACTTCGAGACGTTCTTGCTCGAAGAATTTTTGCGTGGCGGCCGCGTCTTCCAGGTCTAACTCGGCATGCGTTCGAATCACGATGTTAGTGTAGCCTTGCCGCTGCAACTCGCGCGCGATCGCGCTGCCTGCCAGGCCGCGATGGCCGGCGATGTAGATTTTGGTTTTCCTGTCCATCGTTGCTCTGTCTATTCGTGGTAATCGTAAGCCGCGAAGCCGTGCTTCTTGACCAACTCGTCACGCTTGGCACTCTTGAAATCTTCACGCATCATTTCAGCCACCAGTTCGTGGAAGGTGATCTTGGGTGTCCAGCCGAGCTTTTGTTTTGCCTTGGTTGGGTCGCCCAGCAAGGTCTCGACTTCAGTAGGACGGAAGTAGCGCGAATCGACTTGAACGATGCACTTGCCGGAGGCGTCGTAGCCTTTTTCGTCCACTCCTTTGCCTTTCCATTTGATGCTGATGTCCAATTCTCGCGCGGCGATTTCAACGAACTGGCGCACGCTGTATTGCACACCCGATGCAATGACGAAGTCTTCCGGTTGATCTTGTTGCAGCATCAGCCACTGCATTTCAACGTAGTCTTTGGCATGTCCCCAATCGCGCAAGGCTTCAAGATTGCCGAGGTAGAGGCAATCCTGCAATCCGAGCTTGATGCGCGCCAGCGCGCGGGTGATCTTGCGCGTGACGAAGGTTTCGCCACGGACCGGACTTTCATGATTGAACAGGATGCCATTGCAAGCATAGATGCCGTATGCCTCGCGGTAATTGACGGTGATCCAGTAAGCATAAAGCTTGGCGACCGCATAGGGACTGCGCGGATAGAACGGGGTGGTTTCCTTTTGCGGGGTCTCCTGCACCAACCCGTACAGTTCGGAAGTGGATGCCTGGTAGAAGCGGGTCTTCTTTTCCAGACCAAGGATGCGGATCGCTTCGAGGATGCGCAGTGTGCCGATGCCGTCCGCATTGGCGGTGTATTCCGGGGTTTCAAACGACACTGCCACGTGGCTCATCGCAGCGAGGTTGTAGATCTCGTCCGGTTGCACTTGCTGGATGATGCGGATCAGGTTGGTGGAGTCGGTGAGGTCGCCGTAGTGCAAGATGAAGCTGGCCTTTTTGACGTGCGGGTCTTGGTAAAGATGATCGATACGATCGGTGTTGAACAAGGATGAACGGCGCTTTACGCCATGCACCACATAGCCCTTTTTGAGCAATAACTCTGCGAGGTAGGCACCGTCCTGGCCGGTGATGCCGGTGATCAACGCGACCTTAGGTCGCTGAGAGCTGGGGGCTGTGGATTTGGTCATTTGTTGTCTCTCTGTTCTTTAACGGCGGTACGCAGGCCATCTATGATGCGCGAAAGTTCGCTGGTACTGCTGTTCATGGGATCAATTGTTTTCTGGTTAATATATCCGGCATCACGGGCGGCATAGTTGCCAGAGCGAACTTCGGCAAATGTGTGCTATTGCAGTTACTCATGAACGTTCTCCAGCAGTTTTTCTCTTTGAACCTTTTACCTTGTCCCTATCATCTTAATGGAGCGTCTGATTGACTTTGCTCAGGTCTTCTTCACCCAGCGAACCCACTGCCTGTTTCAGGCGCAGTTGGCTGAGAAGGTAATCGTATTGAGCCTGATACAGGTCTCGGCGGGTGGAAAAAAGCTGCTGCTGCGCATTCAGCACATCGAGGTTGGTGCGCACGCCGACTTCTTGTCCCAGCTTGCTGGCCTCCAATACGCTTTCGCTGGAGGTGAGCGCTTGTTGCAACGCCTGGACTTGGGCGACGCCGCTGACCACACCCAGATAGGCTTGGCGGGCTTGCTGCGCGACGTTGCGGCGGGCATTTTCCAATTCTTGTCTGGCACGCTCGCGATTGGCTTCCGCTTCGCGCCATTTGGAATTCACCACACCACCCTGGAACAGCGGCATATTCAGTTGCACACCGATGCTCTTATTGGTGGTATCGCTACCCACGCCGAAACCGCCGCCGTTGGCATTGTTTTGTGTATAGTTGGCCACCAGGTCCACGGTCGGGTAATGTCCACCGCGATTGCGCGCTACTTCTTTCTCGGCGATTTCGGCACCTGCCTGGGCGATGGCCAGCTGCAAATTGTTCAACTGCGCGTCGTCCACCCACTTCTGAATGTCGGCGGGTTGCGGTGCTTCCAGCTTGAGTTCTTTGCCGAGGGGGGCGAGTTCGCCCGGCGTGGCATTGATCAGTTGCTGCAAGGCGCTGCGTTTGATTTCGAGATTGTTCTGTGCTGCGATCTCCTGCGCGCCGGTCAAGTCATAACGCGCTTGCGCCTCAAGGGTGTCGGTGATGGTGGCACTGCCCACCTCGAAGTTGCGCTTGGCCTGCTCGTGCTGTTCGGAGATGGCGGTCTTTTGCGCCCCGACAAGCCCCACGCTGTCTTGCGCGATCAGCACGTCGAAATAGGCTTGTGCGACGCGCAGGATCAAATCCTGCTCGGCGATCTTGAGTTGTAACTCGGCTTGCGCTGCCTGCAATTCGGACTCGGTATAGACCAGCCAGTTTTGCTGGCGGAACAACGGCTGCACCAGACTCGCCCCGTAGCCATTGCTGTTGTAACGGCTGGTGCCATTTACAAAGAACGAAGATGCTGGCGGAGGCACGTTGAAATACTGGTTAGTCAGGTCATTATAGGTAGTATTGGCAGTGAGGTTGACTGAAGGCATCAACAACGAACGGCCCTGCGGTAACTTTTCCTGACCGGCTTGCTGCGTGGCGCGCGCGGCGGCAAACACCGGGTCGTTTGCCTGCGCGGCATAAAAGGTTTCCAACAGATCGGCAGCCTGTGCCCAGCCGCTTGCGACTAGGAATGTTGCCAGGAAAAGTGGTTTTAGTTTTATCAATTTTTGCACAACCAATATATTAGAAGTTGCTAATATACATCTTATCACCGCAACGCGCAATCCCACAACGCGCAATCTCGGACAAGCTCAGAACACGAACCGCTTGGGCTGCAGCGCATTTTGCAGCGGTGCGACGCAGGCTTCCATGATGTTGAGGGTCTCAAAGGCATCCGCTGCGACGCGAGTGATCAGCCTGGCTTCCATCACCGGCGCATCGCCGACGATAGCGAACAACCGCCCGCCAATATTCAAGCTGTTCTGAAACGCCACCGGCAGCGCCGGCGTCGAACCGGTCAGCACGATGACATCATAACTCGCACCGGTGCCGGGATAAGAGTCATTCATACCGCCGCTCCAACCGCGTGCTGCGTCACCGATTTCCAGAGTGATGTGATCGCGATGGTAAGCATACAGGTGTTGCTTGGCCATGGCACTCAATTCCGGCACGATCTCGACCGAAGTCACATGCCCCGCCAACAAAGAGAGCAGCGCAGTCAGATAGCCGCTCCCGGTACCCACCTCCAGCACCTTGTCGCTGCGGGTAAGGTGCAACTCTTGTACCGTACGCGCTTCCAGCTTGGGCTGCCACATGGATGCACCATAGCCCAACGGGATTTCCATATCCATGAAAGCCATTTCGCGCTTGCCCTCCGGCACAAAGTGCTCGCGGCGAACGTGTTTGAGCAACTCCAGAATTCGTTCTTCCAGCACTTCGCATGGGCGGATCTGCTGCTCTATCATATTGAAGCGCGCCTGTTCCATATCTAGCATTTCTCTCTCCCAATTATGCTGCATTTATCGGTGTGCATTTCCGCGGCAGTATAGCAAGCCCTCCCCTATGGCTCAATGTTGACCTATTTGGCTTGCTTTTCGCCGACCTTTCCATTACCTTGCGGGCTTCGCTAGGGGTCTTCGCCGGCATCTCAAATAATGGGCGGAGTGAGATACACCCTTTGAACCTGTACGGGTAATGCCGTCGTAGGGAAGCATCTACTAGATGCTTCCCGAATTTTTAGGAGCATCGCATGAACGCCAATCCCAAATTTATCGCACCCAAGTTTAGCGCCCCCGTGTTTAACGCCCAGACCGCGCACGTTGATGCAGCGGCGATCAAGCCGTTGCCGAATTCGCGCAAGGTGTATGTGCAAGGCAGCCGCCCCGATCTGCTGGTGCCAATGCGCGAGATTTCCCAAGCTGAAACTCCCGCCAGCATGGGTGCGGAAACGAATCCGCCGATTTATGTATATGACTGCTCCGGCCCTTACACCGACCCGGCGGTAAGGATCGACATCCGCGCCGGCCTGGCCGCGCTGCGCGAAGGCTGGATCGCCGAGCGCGACGACACCGAAACGCTGAACAAGCTCACCTCCGATTATGGCCGGCAACGCCTGAACGATCCCGAGTTGGCGGAGATGCGCTTCGACCTCAAGCGCGCACCGCGCCGCGCCAAGGCGGGCAAGAACGTCTCACAAATGCACTATGCCCGTGCCGGCATCATCACGCCGGAGATGGAATACATCGCAATACGGGAGAACCAGCGCCGCGAAGGACTCTCCGAGATGATGCTGAAACAGCATCCCGGTGAAAACTTTGGCGCGTTCATGCCCAAACAGATCACGCCGGAATTCGTGCGCAACGAAGTGGCTGTGGGTCGCGCCATCATCCCGGCAAATATCAATCACCCCGAAGCCGAACCGATGATCATCGGCCGCAACTTTCTGGTGAAGATCAATGCCAACATCGGCAACTCCGCACTCGGCTCGAGCATTCAGGAAGAAGTGGAGAAGATGACCTGGGCGATCCGCTGGGGCGGCGACACGGTGATGGACCTGTCCACCGGCAAGAACATCCATGAAACCCGCGAATGGATCATCCGCAATTCACCGGTACCGATTGGAACAGTGCCGATTTATCAGGCGCTGGAAAAAGTGAACGGCAAGGCCGAAGACCTGACCTGGGAAATCTTCCGCGACACGCTGATCGAACAGGCCGAACAAGGTGTGGACTATTTCACCATCCATGCGGGCGTGCTGTTGCGCTATGTGCCGATGACCGCGAAACGCATGACCGGTATCGTGTCGCGCGGCGGTTCGATCATGGCGAAGTGGTGTCTGGCGCATCACAAAGAAAGTTTCCTCTACACCCACTTCGAGGATATCTGCGAGATCATGAAGGCCTACGACGTGAGCTTCTCGCTTGGCGATGGCCTGCGTCCCGGCTCGATCTACGATGCCAACGATGAAGCGCAGCTGGGTGAATTGAAAACCCTGGGCGAACTCACGAAGGTGGCGTGGAAGCATGATGTGCAAGTAATGATCGAGGGCCCCGGCCATGTGCCGATGCACCTGATCAAGGAAAATATGGACCTGCAACTGAAGTGGTGCCACGAAGCGCCGTTCTATACGCTAGGCCCGCTCACGATGGATATCGCGCCCGGTTACGACCACATCACCTCGGCCATTGGCGCGGCGATGATAGGCTGGTTCGGCACCGCGATGCTGTGCTATGTCACGCCCAAGGAACACCTCGGCCTGCCCAACAAGGACGACGTGAAGGAAGGCATCATCACTTACAAGATCGCCGCGCATGCCGCCGACCTGGCCAAGGGCCATCCCGGTGCACAGATCCGCGACAACGCGCTATCCAAGGCGCGCTTCGAGTTCCGCTGGGAAGATCAATTCAATCTCGGCCTCGACCCGGACAAGGCACGCGAATTCCACGACGAAACCCTACCCAAGGAATCCGCCAAGGTCGCGCACTTCTGCTCGATGTGCGGCCCGCATTTCTGCTCGATGAAGATCTCCCAGGATGTGCGCGACTTTGCGGCGCAGGAAGGCATAGATGAAACCGCTGCGCTAAGCAAAGGCATGGAGCAGAAGGCCGAAGAATTTGTTAAGCAGGGCAGCCAGCTGTATCGAAAGGCTTGATGTGGATTTGATTTACTGGAAAGCCCTGATACTGGGCATCGTCGAGGGACTGACTGAGTTTTTACCGGTCTCCTCCACCGGACATTTGATCCTGGCTGGCGACCTGCTCGATTTCAACGACGAGAAGGGCAAGGTGTTCGAGATCGTGATCCAGTTCGCGGCGATCTTGGCGGTGTGCTGGGAATATCGCGCCAAGCTGGGCTCGGTAGTCAGCGGCCTGGTGCAAAAACAGGAAGCCGCGCAACGCTTCACGGCCAATCTGTTCATCGCATTTTTACCCGCAGCGATTCTGGGATTATTATTCGCCGGCAAAATCAAGCAACATTTATTCGCGCCGGTTCCAGTGGCTCTGGCGTTCATCGTGGGCGGCCTGTTCATCCTGTGGGCAGAAAAGCGCGATCACAAGATCACCGTCGAAACGGTGGACGACATGGGCTGGAAGGATGCGTTGAAGGTAGGCTGCGCGCAAGCATTGGCGCTGATTCCGGGCACTTCGCGTTCCGGCGCCACCATCATCGGCGGATTGTTCTTTGGGCTTTCACGCAAGGCGGCGACGGAGTTTTCTTTTTTCCTCGCCATTCCCACATTGTTCGCCGCGACGGTTTATGAGGTGGTGAAATACCGAGACCTGTTCCATGCTGAAGACATCGGCATGTTTGCGGTCGGCTCTATCGCCTCGTTCGTCAGCGCGTTCCTCTGCGTACGCTGGCTGTTGCGCTACATCAGCCGCCACGATTTCACGGCGTTTGCCTGGTATCGGATCGTGTTCGGATTGTTGGTGTTGGGCACGGCCTACAGCGGTATGGTGAACTGGTCTGCTACCGCATAGACGTGAGATGGCTGCGCATAATTTTCAACTAAATGTCATAATTTAAAATCAAAATAGTCGGCTGGAGATCAAGCATGGCAAGAATGGTTAAATGCGTGAAACTGGGGCGCGAGGCCGAAGGATTGGATCGCCCGCCTTACCCCGGCGCGCTGGGGCAGCGGATCTTTGAAAACGTTTCCAAAGAAGCCTGGCAAGGCTGGCTCAAATTTCAGACCATGCAGGTGAACGAAAACCGCCTCAACCTCGCCGATGCGGCGGCGCGCAAATTTCTCGCCACGTTAATGGAAAAATATTTCTTTGGCGAGGGGGTACAAATGCCAGACGGGTATGTGCCCCCCAAAAATTAAAAGGCTACAGCTTGGCTAAAAAATTCGTCCCGCAACAATTCCTGAACCGCGAGCTCGGGCAACTCGAGTTCAATCATCGTGTGCTGGCTCAGGCTGAAGATGTGACCATTCCGTTATTGGAACGGCTGAAATATCTGTGCATCGTCAGCAGCAATCTTGACGAATTTTTCGAGATACGCGTGGCGGGGTTGAAAGAACAAATCAAGCTCGGCGGCATAGCTGCCAGTGCGGATGGCTTGACCGCCCAGCAAACCCTCCAGTTGGTGCGCAAACAGGCGCATAAATTGATCGAACGGCAGTATCAGTTATTCAACACGGACATCATTCCCGCACTCGCCGGGCAAGGCATTCAGTTTCTGCGCCGTCCAGATTGGAATGACGCGCAGCGCGCCTGGGTCAAAGATTTTTTCTTCCGTGAGGTGATGCCGGTATTGACCCCCATCGGTCTTGATCCGGCACATCCCTTTCCGCGCGTGCTCAACAAGAGCCTGTGTTTTGCCGTGGAACTGCAGGGCAAGGATGCCTTCGGGCGCAACTCGACTCGCGCCGTCGTGCAGGCCCCGCGCGTGGTGCCGCGCACCATCCTGATGCCGCCGGAAATCAGCGGCTGCGAACATGGTTTCGTGTTTCTTTCATCGATCTTGCATGCGCATGTCGATGAACTCTTCTCCGGCATGGAAGTACTCGGCTGCTTTCAGTTCCGCGTGACGCGCAACAGCAACTTGTTCGTGGATGAGGAAGAAGTAAAAAACCTGCGCCTCAGCCTGCAAGGCGAGTTGCCGCAACGCCATTTTGGCGATGCGGTGCGTCTCGAGATCGCCGACAATTGCTCTCCACTAATCTCGGAGCTATTGCTTAAGGAATTCAATCTTGCATCTGAAGATTTGTATCGTGTGCATGGCCCGGTGAATCTGGTGCGCCTGATGGAAATTCCCGATCTGGTGGCGCGCGACGATTTGAAGTTTCCCTCTTTCGTGCCCAGCGTACCCGGCGTGTTGCAAAAAAAAGGCTCGGATATGTTCAAGGTGATGCGCAAAAGCGATGTGCTGCTGCACCATCCTTTTCAATCCTTCAAACCGGTGATCGATTTCATCCAGCAGGCAGCCAGCGATCCGAACGTGGTTGCCATCAAGCAGACCGTGTATCGCACCGGGGTGGATTCCGCTTTGATGGAAGCGTTGATCGCTGCGGCGCAGGGCGGCAAAGAGGTGACGGTGGTGGTGGAACTGCTGGCGCGTTTCGACGAAGAGGCCAACATCAATTGGGCGACCCGTCTTGAGGAAGTCGGCGCGCACGTGGTGTATGGCGTGGTCGGGCACAAGACCCACGCCAAGATGTTGATGGTGGTGCGCCGCGAAGATGGCAAGTTGCGCCGCTATGTGCACCTCGGCACCGGCAACTATCATCCGCGTACGGCGAAGTTTTACACCGACTTTGGCCTGTTCACTTGCGACGAAAAAGTCTGCGCGGATGTGAACGAGGTGTTCAGCCAGCTGACCAGTCTCGGCAAGGCGCGCGCGCTGAATTATTTGTGGCAATCGCCATTTTCGATGCACCTCGAAGTATTGCGTGCCATTCAGAATGAAACCCACCTTGCCAAATCCGGCAAGCGCGCCCACATCATCGCCAAGATGAATGCATTGCTGGAACCTGAAACTATCAATGCGCTTTACGAGGCTTCCCAAGCCGGTGTGAAAATTGATTTGATCGTGCGCGGCGTGTGCGCACTTCGTCCCGGTGTGGGAGGGTTATCGGAGAATATCCGGGTGCGCTCGGTGATCGGGCGTTTTCTCGAACACACCCGCATTTTTTATTTCAGCAATGATTTGAAGCACAACGTATATCTCTCCAGCGCGGACTGGATGGACAGAAACTTCTTCCGCCGCATAGAAGTGTGCTTTCCGGTACTCGACAAGAAACTCAAAAAGCGTGTGATCGATGAGGGACTAAAAATTTATCTGCAAGACAACTGCCAGGCATGGGACATGGACAGCGCGGGACATTATCGGCACAAGAATCCGCGCCACGCGGTGAAAAAGTGCGCTCAATACGAGTTGCTCAAGCAGTTCACCCATTCACCGACCAAGGCGATTCCCTAGTTTTTTCCGGACGTCCGGTATTAATACCCCACGCAGAACAACGGCGCCAGACATGTTGGGAATCTTAAAATGGCAACTGTCTTGCAACAATACTTCTAACAATTTATCCCGCCGGGATTGAAACCAAAGGCCGTGCAGCATTCATCGCCAGCCGTCGCGGGTTTGCGGAGAATGTCAGGGGAGGTGCTTACAAGGCCGGGAGAGCATATGAAAACCAACACAGTTCGCCGATGAATGGAATTAGTGTTTCTGCGGGCGGCCGGTTTTAATCTTTTCCAAACTGCCCAATGCGTGCTTCAATTGCGCGGCATTCAGTTCAGCCAACAGCTTTAGTCCGGCTCGCAACACTTCGCTTTTCTTGACATGCATTTTCGCCTTCAGGCAAATCGCCTTGATCTCGGCTATCTTTGAATACTCGCTTTGCGGCATGGTGAAGCTGTCACGCACCACTTTCTTTTTGTGTTCCTTTTTCGGCTTTTTTGCGGCTTGTTGCGGCGCGGCTTTAACGCCTGATTTGCCCAGTGCCTTTGTGATCGGCTTTGCGGGGACAGGAGACTTCTTCACCGGCAGTTTTTTTACTGAGGCCTTGCCTGTCGCCGCAGCAGTCTTTTTGGTTGTCATATCATTCCCTTCGTATTAAAGTGGTGCAAACAGTGTATACGGTACATGCTGATAAATAAAATGTAATATTGGGGGCTGTAATGGATCTGATCCTGTGGCGGCATGCAGAAGCGGAAGATGGCGCACCCGACCACGCACGCGAACTCACCGCGAAGGGTATCAAGCAGGCCGGGAAAGTCGCCGCTTTTCTGCATCAGCATTTGCCCGACGACCACCGCATTCTGGTCAGCCCCGCGACCCGCACCCAACAAACCGTTGCCGCCCTTACCGACCATTTTACCCTGGCACCCACCATCGCACCCGGAGCTTCCGCGCACGCCGTGTTGCAGGCGGCGCGCTGGCCGGATGCCGGAGGTACGGTACTGGTGGTTGGGCATCAGCCGACTTTGGGTGAAGTCGCGGCGCAACTACTGGGCTGTGAGGGCTCTGCTTTGAGCATCAAGAAGGGCGCACTATGGTGGTTCAGCCGGCGCGAAGGCTCTGAACAGATCACCTTGCGCCTGGTTATCACGCCGGATTTTTTATAGGCGCGCTCATAATACTGAGGGGAGCACATCATGTTTGAATCTGCAGAGCTCGGACACAAAATAGACAAAGCCACTTACGATAATGAAGTGCCGAAGCTGCGCGAGGACTTGCTTAACGCGCAGTTCGATCTCGCACAGAAGGCCAGGTTTCCGGTCATCATTCTGGTCGGCGGTGTAGATGGCGCGGGCAAGGGCGAGACGGTCAATCTGCTCAATGCCTGGATGGATCCGCGTCACATAGTCGCACATGCGATGGGGGAGAAATCGGATGAAGAACGCGAGCGTCCCCACATGTGGCGATATTGGCGCGCTCTTCCGCCCAAGGGCAAGATCGGCGTGTTCTTCGGCTCATGGTACACCGCGCCCATTGTGCAGCGCGTCATGGGCAAAACCAAGGCGTCCGAATTGAACCAGAGCATAGATGAGATCAACCACTTCGAAAAAATGCTCACCAACGAAGGCGCGTTGATCATTAAATTCTGGTTTCATCTTTCCAAGGAGGCGCAGCGCAAACGCCTCAAGAGTCTGGAGAAAGATCCAAAAAAGAGTTGGCGCGTCACCGATCTGGACTGGGAACGCTTCAAACTGTACGACAAATTCCGCAAGGTTTCCGAGCACGCACTGCGTGCCACCAGCACAGCGGAAGCGCCATGGATCGTGATCGAAGGCACTGATTCGCGCTATCGCAGCCTGACCGCCGGCAAGATTTTGCTGGAAGCGCTGCGCAAACGTTTGGATCATCATGTCCAGGCAGTGACTCCCACCACCGCGCCGCTGCAAGTCCCTATTGATCGTATGAACGTTTTCGACAAACTTGACATGTCGCAGAAGATCGCCAAGAAGAAATTCGATACCGAACTGGAAAAATATCAGGGTAAGCTCAACCTGCTCACGCGCGACGAACGCTTCCGCAACCTGTCCGTTATCGCCCTGTTCGAAGGTTCGGATGCGGGCGGCAAGGGCGGCGCGATACGCCGCATCACCGGCGCACTGGACGCCCGCCACTACCGCATTATCCCGGTTGCCGCACCCACCGAAGAGGAGCGTGCCCAGCCTTATTTGTGGCGGTTCTGGCGGCACATTCCGCACAACGGAAACGTGACGATTTTCGACCGCTCATGGTATGGGCGGGTGCTGGTCGAACGCGTGGAAAAATACTGCTCCGAAACGGACTGGATGCGCGCCTACAGCGAGATCAACGACTTCGAGGGGCAGCTGGTCAAGCACAACACCGTGCTGGTGAAATTCTGGCTGGCGATTACCAAAGACGAGCAGTTGCGCCGTTTCAAGGAACGCGAAAAAACCGGTTTCAAACGCTTCAAGATCACCGAGGAAGATTGGCGCAACCGCAAAAAATGGAACGCCTATGAAACCGCCGTGTGCGACATGGTGGACCGCACCAGCACCGAGATCGCACCGTGGACACTGGTCGAAGCCAACGACAAGAACTTCGCGCGCATCAAGATTTTGAAAACGCTATGCCAGCAAATCGAAGCGGCGATGAAGCGCAAGTAATTCCAATTCGCATTAAAACAGCATATGTAGGAACAATTTTTATCCCGGCACCCGTAGGAGCGGGCCATGCGGGTGCCCGGACAAAAGTTTTTCGGACACAGCAGAATTATTGTCGTATCTAACGCAAATTGGAATAATCCCCCGACTGGCAGGTATTATTCACAATGCTCGCCCGGCTTCAACTCAAAGAAACGCGGAAACTCGGTGGGGTGGCCCACCAGCACCTTCACGCAATCGCCCACATGGTAGCGCCCGTAGCTCATCACTTCGATGCGTTCGTCGCTGTTTAGCGGCTGCACGGTGAAACGGTTCGCACCGTGGGCGACCTGCGGCGGTTCATCGCGGCTATCGCGTCGGTCGCCCACCGTGCTGCCCATGCCCAGCATCACCCCGCCGAAGCCGCCGCCGGTGCCGACCCCAACGCTCAAGCCGACGCCCACGCCGCTGTCACTGGGCCTGTTTGCTTCCGCCTGCTTGCGCTCCACCTCAGTGAATTCATGCTCGTCCACCACTATCGCCAGCCTCACGTAGCGCGCATCGTTTTCCAGCTTGGGTGCGCTCTGGCAAGCAGCAAGCAACACCAGCGATGTCGCTGCAAAGAACTTTTTCATCCTTGAACTCCTCACCTAAGGAACCTCTGATTAACTCTGGCTTTGTCATTGATAGAACAACTAGCCATTAGACTAAGCCCGCAAGCGGGCAAGTCGCTGGTTATCCGGCGAAGGCCGGAATCCAGCATTTTCAACAAACTGGACCCCGGCCTTCGCCGGTGTGACGGACTTAAAGTCAGAGGTTCCTTAGAATTCTGGACTACCTTTTGAAGCTTAAAATCACGACCCCGACCCCAACCAGTAAAATCCCCAACCACTCGCGTATGCTGGGGCGTTCATTCAGAAAGATGACCGCAAAAATCGCGACCAGTACCAGGCTGAACTTGTCCACCGGTGCGACTTTGGAAGCTTCACCCATCTGCAGTGCGCGAAAGTAGCAAACCCAGGATGCGCCTGTGGCCAGCCCGGACAACGACAGGAATAGCCAAGTTCTTGGATTAAGCGCAAAGGGGTCGCTCCACTTTCCGGCGAAATATACAAATCCTGACAAGACCAGCAAAATCACAAAGGTGCGTATCAGCGTGGCGTAATCCGAATCTACACCTTCCAGTCCAATCTTGGCGAAGATTGCCGTCATTGCCGCAAAAACTGCGGAGAGTAATGCCCAGTAGAACCAGCTGTGCGCGGATACCATATATGTCAGCCGCCCATCTTCCAGGTTACTTTTTCTCCGGCACGCAACGGCACCAGACGATGTTCGCCGAAGGCTATGCTATTCGGCACTTGCCAGCTTTCCTTGCGTAGCGTGATCTGGTCAGTGTTACGCAGCAAGCGGTAATAATCCGCACCGTAAAAACTGGCGAAGCCTTCCAGCTTGTCCAGCGCACCGAGCTGTTCAAACACTTCGGCATACAGTTCGATAGCGGAATGTGCGGTGTAAATACCGGCACAGCCGCAAGCGGATTCCTTTGCGTGTTGCTCATGCGGCGCACTGTCGGTGCCAAGGAAGAATTTCGGGTTGCCGCTAATGGCCGCTTTACCCAATGCCTCGCGGTGCACTTCGCGCTTCAGCACCGGCAGGCAGTAGTAATGCGGGCGCATGCCGCCATTGAACATGGCGTTGCGGTTGTACAGCAGATGATGCACGGTGATGGTCGCGGCAATGTGATCCGGCGCACTCGTCACGAATCGCACTGCGTCTTGGGTAGTGATGTGTTCGAACACCACACGCAGTTGCGGCAGGTCTCGCAGCAAGGGAGTCATCACCCGTTCGATGAATACCGCTTCGCGGTCGAACACATCCACGTTATTGCCGGTCGCTTCGCCATGCACCAGCAGGGGCATGCTGCAACGCTGCATTTCTTCCAGCGCGGGATAGGCCTTGCGGATGTCGGTCACACCCGCATCGGAGTTGGTCGTCGCTCCCGCCGGATAAAGCTTGACGGCATGAATCACGCCGCTGTGTTTGGCGCGCTGAATCTCCTGCGCGGTGGTGTTGTCGGTCAGGTACAAGGTCATCAACGGCTCGAACTTCGCACCCGCAGGCAATGCGGCGATGATGCGCGCGCGATAAGCGAGTGCCTGTTCGGTGGTGGTGATCGGCGGCCTGAGATTGGGCATGACGATGGCGCGGGCAAATTGCCGCGCGGTATCCGGCACGACCGATTGCATCAGCGCGCCGTCGCGCAAATGCAGATGCCAGTCGTCGGGGCGGGTAAGGGTGAGTTGTTGCATGATGTGTTCCGGCTGGATAATGGGCGAGATTGTAATTCAAAGTCCAGTCCGGTGCGTTGTCACAGGTCGGCGAAAACAATTCGATTCCGGTACCTTTAGTCTCTCTCAACTTCGTTAAAAGATTGCTTAAGCGCTATTTCCCAGCTCTTTAAGATAGGAATCAAAGACATTTTGCACTTCGATTTCTGCACCCAGTCGTAAATGCGTAGATACTATTTCCAATGTATGCCCCAACACCTGAAAAGTGACTGCACATGCTTGTGCTGCATAGCCTTTTGATTCAAGCTCAAGCCAAACGCCAGAACCATCCCTTCTAATATTTTCACCAATTCCCCGTGGTGTCCAATGGCCCAGCTGAGATAGATTTTCATATAGCTCTTTGAGTTGCGGATTATTAAGATCGTCGATCATCTTGCTCAATTCGACTTTGGAACCGTCAGGATTAACTTGCCATGATTTCTGATATGGATTTGGGTAATTTTCGATACCATTCTTTCGAGCACTAGAAGTAAGAAATGGCTCGCCCAATTCAGTAAGGCGTAGTTTTAGATTTTGCTCAACTTCAGGAGCAACCTCTTCTCCTCGCTGCTTTTTCTCAACTAGTACTTTCCAGTCGGAAACCAGCGCATATGCCCGCCACCGATGTCCTCTTTCCTCTGGTAGTAGACTTGCCCATCCCAACAGTACAAGTCCTTCCAGCATTACACGTGCAAGAATATTGGCATCAGCATACTGTCCCGCATCAACCAAGATCGCAATGGAATGGGCATGTTCAAGTTGCTTGTATGAAAAACATAGCGCCATAAATCCAAAATGGTCTGACTCATCAAGATTAAAACTGCCTTTAGTTCGTAGATCGAATAATTCGAGCATGTGCTGAACGTGCTTGCGAATTATTGGCAAATCACTATCAGCGTTACGATATAGCCTTGATAACATCAATGCGCCTCGTCCCAATTCTTTCCCTCTCCCAATTCCACCAATAGCGGCACTTGCAGTTCTGCGACTCCGCACATCAGCCTGGGCAGCATTTCCTTGACCAGATGCAATTCAGTCTGCGGAACTTCCAGTACCAGTTCGTCATGCACTTGCATGATCAATCGGCTCTGCAATTTTTCGGATTCCAGCCAGTGCTGCACTTTGATCATCGCGAGTTTGATCAGGTCTGCCGCCGTGCCTTGCATCGGCGCGTTGATCGCGGCGCGTTCCGCACCCTGGCGGCGCATGCCGTTGCTGCTGTTGATCTCCGGCAGCCACAGACGACGACCGAACACGGTCTCGACATAGCCTTGTTGTTTGGCCTGTTCGCGCGTGCTGTCCATGTAGTT
>OBLT010000170.1_pt1 | contig 49115 bp, 35 predicted proteins | sample 1518721 | NCBI WGS metagenome assembly OBLT01 (sample SAMEA3539307, study PRJEB22396) | soil metagenome | biome: tundra; feature: field; material: soil | place: USA | collected 2010-05 | depth 0.15 m | reverse complement strand
TTCTACAATTACGAGCGGCCGCACCAGAGCTTGGCGTACCGGCCGCCGGCGGACCTCTACCAGAGTGGAGGTGTGCGGCCATGACACGGAGGTCAATTCGGAAGGAGGGCGTTGTTGTTATTGGGGGCGCTGCCCCCAAACCCCCGGAATTTAGCGCGTTCCGGCCAGAATTGGCTGTTTTTGGTTCGACTATAATAGAGGCACTTGAGCGGAGGATAGGGCTACGCAGGAATGCGACCTGAGCGCCGACTCAAGCGCCGGAATGGCGGGGGCGGCTTCGGCCGCCCCGGATCTTAAATCAGACCGCCGATCCGTAACTTATTGCGGTCGAAAAATGGTCTTGACAATGGGGGCCACTTTAGCCTTACCCTGGGCGGGCGCGCCCTGGGGCCGCCCGTGCGCCAGCGTGGGCCTAACGTCCTGCTTGATGGAACGCTGCCTCCCCCACGACTCAAATCCGCTCCACTCCACCGCCCCCTGCTTCGCGGAACTTCCGAAACTGCTGCCACATTGCCACATTGCTACATTGCTTGACAGCATCCATTAGTGCGGCCTATAATTAGTTGTCATCCTGTCATGATACCTGCGAGGACCGCACTTTGAAAACTGCAATCGACAGCTATTGCTACCACAGATTTTTCGGCGAAGTCTATCCGCAGCAGACGCCTCCCAGCAAAAGCATGACTGTGGAGGATTTCCTGCGCCGCGCGCACGAGCTCGGCGTCGACGGTGTTTCCCTCGAGTCCTGTTTTCTGCCCAGCCTCGACGCTGCTTACCTTGCAGACCTCCGCGCCCTGCTTGACGAGTACGCCTTTGATCGCGTCTTCGCGTGGGGACATCCCGATGGTTTGGAAGGCGGCGTTAATCGCCATGCTTACCAGGAGATGATCGGCTGCCTGGAAGCGGCCCGCATCTTGGGCGCACCGGTGATGCGCGTCGTCGGCAGCAGTCTGATGTTTCGGAACCAACCCCACCAACCGCAACTCGAGCGCCTTACGGCCATGTTCCGCGAAGGCGTCCGCGTGGCTGCCGATTACGGAATCCGTATGGCGGTCGAGAATCACATCGATTTCACGGCCGACGAGATGCTCCAGTTACTCGATGCCGTCGGCTCACCCTGGCTGGGCATCAACTTCGATACCGGAAACTTCCTTCGCCTCCTCGACGATCCGATCCGGGGGATGGAGAAGCTTGCCCGGTACGTGTATGCGACGCACATTAAAGATCTCAAGCCCTGCCGCGGCGTTCCCGCGGATGCGTGGTATTTCTTCTCCTCCACGCCCGTCGGAGACGGTCTGGTGGACAACGAGAAGCTCGTGCGCAAGCTCGCCGAAGCCGGATACGATGGCCTTCTCGCGGTCGAGATCGATTTTCTGCATCCCGACTACAACGGCGACGAAGACGCAGCGGTGGCCAGAAGCGTTGCGGAACTGAAGCGCCTCGCCGCTTCTATGAACCACGAACCGATCCGGGCGCACTGAGCCTGAGGCGAGACTGCAGATCATGCCGGACAAGAAACTCAACATCGCCCTGATCGGCTCAAAATTCATGGGCAAGGCTCACAGCCACGCCTGGAGGAACGTGGGGAAGTTCTTCGAAACCGGCACAGAGCCCGTTCTGAAGGTGGTCTGCGCGCAAGAGCGGGAGGCGCTCGAAAAGTTTGCCGCGCACTGGGGATGGGGGGAGACCACCACTCGCTGGGAAGACGTGGTCAGCCGCCCCGATATCGATATCGTGGATGTGGCCGCGCCCACCTGGCTGCATTTCCCCATCGTCATGGCTGCGACCCAGGCGGGGAAGCACATCTTCTGTGAAAAGCCGTTCGCGCTCGACAGCGGCCAGGCGGCCAAGATGCTCGCCGCCGCCAAACGCGCCGGCATCGTCCACTATCTCAACCACAATTACCGCCGCTGCCCGGCAGTCGCCCTGGCCCAGGGGTTGGTGGAAGCCGGCCGGCTGGGGCGCATCTTCCACTGGCGAGGTGCTTACCTGCAATCGTGGATCGTCGATCCAGCTTTCCCGCTTACGTGGCAGTTACGCCGCGAGACAGCAGGCGCGGGGCCCCACGCCGATCTGAATTCGCATAGCGTCGACCTGGCGCGTTTTCTCGCCGGCGAAATTACCAGCGTCATGAGCATGACCAGCCACTTTGTTACCGAGCGTCCCCTGGCCGATGCCAGCGCGGGGGCATTTCAGGCCGTGTCACGGTCGCACACCACCGGTCCCGTAACCGTTGAAGATGCCTCCTTCATGCTTGCTGAATTCGAGAACGGCGCGCTAGGGTCGTTCGAGGCTACCCGCTTCGCACCAGGCCGCAAGAACTACAACTGTTTCGAAGTCTATGGCAGCCGCGGAAGTCTCGCGTTCAACCTCGAAAAGATGAACGAGCTCCAGTATTTCTCAGCGGACGATCCCGCCAGCACGCAGGGATTTCGCACCATTCTGGTGACCGAGCCGGACCATCCCTACATGCGGGCCTGGTGGCCCCCCGGCCACATCATCGGATATGAGCACACCTTCATCCACGCGGCAGCCGACTTCCTTAAAGCGATCGTGGCGGGACAAGGCATCCGCCCCAACTTCGAGGATGGGCTCCGCATCATGGAGATTCTCGACGCGGGTCTGCAGTCGGCTCTCGAGGGCCGGCGGATTTCTGTCGCGTCGCCCGGTGACAGGAAGACTTTATGAAACGCAGGCGTATCGCTCCAGCCATGCTGGTTGCCGCCGTTTTTCTGCTTGCCGCAGGCGCCAGCCAGCCGGGCGCGCCGGATGTCTTCTCCAAAAGCAATCTCGTGGCCTGGTGCATTGTCCCGTTCGACGTCCGCAACCGGGGACCCGTGGAGCGAGCCGAAATGCTGAAGGGCCTGGGAATCACCAAACTCGCTTATGACTGGCGCGAGGGCCACATACCGTCCTTTGACCAGGAACTCGACACGCTGGACAAATATGGCATTCGGCTGCAGGCTTTCTGGCTGACCTCCGGGCCTGATCCCGCGGGCGAAAAAGACGTTGGCATCGTGCTCGATCTGCTACGGCGGCATCACGCCAAAACACAGATCTGGTATCTGTTCCTGCCGCCCAAAGGCTTCGAATCCCTCACTCAGGAGCGAAAGGTGGAAACGGCGGCCGGTGCGGTCCGGTACCTTGCGGAGCAGGCCAGTCAAATCGGCTGCTCAGTGGGACTGTATAACCACGCAGGATGGTTCGGTGAGCCGGAGAATCAACTGGCGATTCTGGACCGCCTCGGCATGCGCAATGTCGGGCTGGTCTACAATTTCAATCACGCGCAGGACCAGATTGATCGCTTCCCCGCCTTCTTCCCGAAAATCGAGCCGCATCTGATTGCCCTGAATCTCGCCGGACTTCGACGGGGTAGTTCCAAAATCTATCCTATCGGCGAAGGCGGCAGCGAGACGGAAATGATCCGCATCATTCAGCACAGCCGCTATCGGGGACCCATCGGCATAATCAATGAGGACACCGATCCGGACGCCGAAGCCGGGCTGAAGAAAAATATCCAGGGTCTCCGGAAAGTGCTCGCGACCTTGGGAGACCGGGCGGCGCTCCGCACGTACTGATCGTCCGTCCGCCGGCCGCCTCTGATGTTTTCGGTCTGGTTACTGGCCTGCGGCCCACAGGCTTCCGTATCGAATGAGCTGAATCAGTTTGGGGTTTTCAAAAGCATTGGGATCGCGCCCGGCAATCAAATGATAGATACGGCCCTTTGCATAAGACGACGTGAAAGCCATAGGTGTTGCTTGCCCCGTTCCACGCGATTGTACCGTCGCTATGACATGTATCTCACCGGCATCCGGCAGGTCGAAATCAAGGGAATCCGTTGTTTCGGCGGCACGCAGTTGGTAATCGGAAATGCCCTTAGTAGCAGGGTGGTCCCGGTCTACAATCTTGACGTGGAACACAACGTTAGGGGTGTCTTGAATGGGTTTACAGATCAGGTGTTTGCAGATCCCTTCGAAGTCCGGCTCAGTCCCACGATCTGGTCCATCGGAGGAATAGATTATCGTCAGCGCGCCACCCGACCTCAAATAGCGTGTGAGGTTTTCCCTGGCCTTGCCGCGGAGGCTGGCTGGAAGTGCGCCGCAATTAGTCAGTACGATCAGCTTGTATTGCGATAGATGTTTAGCCAGGATTTCGGAATCGTCGGCGATGGAGACGACAAATCGTGGCGTCTCGCTGTTGAGCGCCGCAACGATCGCGGAAGCCGCTTTTTCCCCGTCCCGAGTCGCGGAGCTATCGCCAGTTACGAGCAGGGTGGGGATCGGCCGTTCCATCAAGGCCTGATTGACTTCCTCTTCATTGATATACGAGGAGATGACCCCACCTTCCGGCACCGCAACACCGGCAGTCCATACGATTGCGTTCAGGATTAGCTTCCGGTAATTGTCGTTTCGCCAATTGTTGAAGTAGTGACCCGTCGTCGTACCGAAGCCACGGCCGCCGTCCTTCCTCTCAACCGCCCATGCCACTACCTGATTCTCAGGCGTTGACGACAGAGCAGGTACGCGAAGGATGGGCTTTAATCTGGCCTCGTTTTCACGGAACCTGAGTTGATAGTAAAACTCATCCTTCAATTGAAACGATGATACGCCTCGGGAGATAGGATGATTTGGCGTTCCAAGCTTCGCACCAGCCTCCATGACTCTAAGGAGGGAATGCCATTGTTGACGGCCCTCATTATCAGCGCCGAAAAATCCGCCCTCTCCATGGCCACCCTGCCAATCGAAATACGCCCCGTTCCAATCCAATATTTGCGTGGCATACTTGGCCGGGGTGAAGGTCGAGAAATGGAACGTCATGAATCCGCAGCCTCGCTTCATCTGTATTTCCAGGATGCTCATGCGCTCGGTTGTCATAAATGGACCGTGGAACGCATCAGACCCGTCGTCCCCATCCGACAAGACGACGATGGAATCAGCGCGATCCAGCACACTGGGATCATCGGGCCAGCCGTTAAAATACATTTCGGTCTGCACGCTCTTAAGATTTGGCGCCCGGTCCAGAAGGGCCTTAAGAAGTTTGATGGACTTGAGATATTCGTGCTCGCCTGGCCCGTGGCTCTTGGCGCCGGCGATCAGCACAATATGCTTGGCAGGCGCGGTGGCGGCAGCAAGCACGCGGGTCAGGCTCGGAAACAAGGCCAGGAAGAGCGCCAAACGGATTACGCACTTTGGTCTCGTCATGAAGCACTCACGGAACACGCGGGAAGGGTCGCGGGCCTCCGGAACCAGTTCGCTTTAACTCGGCCGCCAGCCAATCCAGGCCGGTGATATAGTTTCTGAGAGTGATTTGCGCGTCGCCGCCTTTCTCGGCGATGAGTCCAATCGGACCTTGCCATCCGCTGCGCTCAATTGTACGCATCATGTCCAACTCACAGTCCCCCTGGGAAGGATAAATGATGTCTCCATCGGTGCGCATACCAGTAATATTTACCACAACAACGTAGGGCCTGATCTTCTTCCAGAGCGATGGGAAATCCAGCGTGTCGTCATGCAGATCATCCCGCGCATGGCTGAAGTTATAGACAATGCCAACGTCAGTCACTCCGAGTTCCTTAAGGCGTTCGATGATAGCGACCTGATTTGTCCATCATTCCAAACCAGCCGTTGTGGTTATAAAGCTCGACTTTGCTTCCATAGGGAGCAGCCAGCTTCACAAGCGCGTGGATGCGATCCGCTTCTTTCAGAACCCGCGGGTGTTGCTCTTGCGGGGTCTTAGTCAAACTGTCGCGCATGAGCCGGATCACTATCTTGTGCGTTTGTTCTTGGAGCGCTGCCTTAGCCGCCGCGGAAAGTTTCTCGGCTTCTTCAGCAGTCTTCGGCATTACAACTCCTTTTGGCAGCAACTTCGCCCACTCTTCCGGAGTTTTTGGGAAGTCAGAAAACGATTGTGGAACCCAGAGCTGTGGACGGATGTTGTGCGGTTTGAACACCTCGAGCGTTGCCTTCGCCCTGGGGTCGCCGGCATCGAAAGGAAACCACCAACCCAGCAAATCGATCCCGTGTTTCTGAATCGCTTCGATTTCCGCATCGAATGCCGGTATATCCTTGTCGCGCCAGTCGTAGGCGAAATGCTTGAAGCCGAGATTCTGCAGCATCTGTGCCCGCTCTTCCGGCCCGCGTGTTTTGGCATCGAACGGCACCACTGTCCACGCTACGAGGTTGTCGTGCCTCCACAGTGATGCGGGTGCGGTCGCTTGCATCGGCTGGCCGGCCAATGCGAAGAGAGCGCCGAAGGTAAACAGACCCGCCGCCAGCACGGCCGCCCGGTGGTACGTATACGTCGCAAACATCGCCATTCTCCCGTTCATTTCGGTAACGCAAATGCGACGTAGGCGTCGCCGACCTCACCGCCCAACTTGCCGCCGCTTGTAGCTGCGATCACCACATACTGACGGCCATTGACTTCGTACGTTGCGGGCGGCGCATACCCTCCAAAGGGGAGTTTGTGCTGCCACAATTCACTTCCGGAATCCTTGTCGAAGGCGCGTATTTTCAGGTCCCGGGTCCCGGCGCAGAATACGAGGCCGCCGGCAGTTACCATAGCGCCGCCAAAATTCTCCGTGCCTGTCTGAGGAATTCCCCGGCGCGTGAGTTCCTCGTATTCACCGAGCGGCACTTTCCACATCAGCTTACCCGTATTCAGGTCGATGGCGTTTAGCGTACCCCACGGCGGTTTAGCGCCCGGAAGGTCCTGGTTGTCGAGGAGTTTGGCGAAACCGGAGGCCTCGTAGGAGACGACGGATGCCGTTCCCTGATTCTGGCCAGCCTTTTGCCCGGCGATATCGCGGTCGAAGAGATAATCGAGTAAGCTGCGAAGTTGGTCTTTCGGAATTGGGATGGCGGGCATCGCATTGCGGCCGGTCTTGAGAATGTCCGATACCTGTGCTTCCGTAGACCGCCTGTTCAGCCCCGCGAGGGAAGGCGCCATGCCTTTTCCTTGACGGCCCTGCCCGTGGCATACGGCACAATTCTGCCGGTAGACTCTCTCGCCGGGCGTTGGCTCCATTCGAGGGTCGCGCTGTGGCACTGGCACGGAGCGCGAGAGCGATTCCACCCAAGCGAGTTCATTGGCGCTGACGTACAGCCACCCGGTTGTTGGGTCGAAAGAGGCTCCCGTCCATTCCGCCCCGCCGTGGACGCCGTAGAATATTATCGGCCGGTCCACGTGCGGCGGCTCAAACCACGCGAAAATTGATTTCTGAACCTGGTTTAGAACGAAAGCGTGAGCTTCGGGCGAAATGTTTGTGATGTCATCTGCCGTGAAAATCTGGCGTGCGAACGGTTGGGGCCATTCGACGTCCGGCTGATAAGGCCAGGTACGTTCTCCGGGCACGTCGGACACCGGCGCGCGCCGCAGCCGGTAAGGGAACAGCGGCTTACCAGATAGCCGGTCAAGTAGAAGTGTGTTTCCCAGCTTAGTAACTTGCGCGACCGCATCGACGCGCTTCCCATGATGTGTCACCGTGACCAGATTGGGAGGCGCGGGAATATCCAGATCCCACAGGTTGTGTGCGACCTCCTGGAAGGACCACAACACCCGTCCTGTTGAGATATCCAGTGCAATTACGCTACAGGCATCGCTATTGTTGCCGATACGATGGACACCAACGAAATTTGGATGCGGATCGCCGGTTGCGATGAAAGCTATGCCCCGAGCCATATCTATCGCCATGCCGCCCCATACGTTGCCGCCGTTGTCTTCGTCCGGGTTTTTGACGGAATATCGGAGAGTATCGAACTGCCAACGGCGAGCGCCCGTCACCACATCAAAGGCATCAACTATGTTCTGGTTTGGAGCCACAATCACGTCTTTGTAAATAGCGGGCGCCACCGCGCCCAAGAAGGAGGAGTTTCCAGCACCTTTTGTCGAACCTCCTTCGCCGTGGTTCCCGAAAGTGTCAACTGTCTTTCCTGTCTTCGGATCGAGAGCGATCAGATATCCATTGGCCATGAAAAACAGCCGCGGGCCATGCTCAGGATCGCCCGCCCAATAGGTCAGCCCCCGCTGGGCCGGACCATAGCCAATTTCGATAAGCCCTTGCGGCGCCGGAGCCCCTGGCTCCAATTGGACAAGTCTTTTTTGCACTGGATCGTAAAAGTTACCTAGCCGGGAGATCGACGGAGGATGAAAGCGCCAGATCTCGTGTCCATTTTCGGCGTTGATCGCCACTATGTTTTTGCCAACGGTAGGCGCATACATGATTCCATCGACAATTACCGGGTTCGCTTGAATGTTACCCCTGCCGTCGCCTGAATGATAAACCCAGGCGACTTCTAGCTTGCGCACATTGTCCCAGCTGATTTGGGATAGTGAGGAATAGCGCGTATTCGCTGGATCGGCATTTGAGCGCGGCCACGAGCCGTGAGAATTGTCGCCTTCAATAGCAGGTGTCAGTTCGGGATCTTTGGCGGCGGGAATGACCTTGTATAAGGGAAGCTTGTTGCGATCACTGACACTCTCCCGACCGTCCGATGCCGAGGACCAACCTGCCGGCCTTTCCTGTTTTGAAACATCATCGGCCGGCGCTGCCGTGATATGCGTAGACGGCGGCGTTTGTAGGAGAATGAGTGATAGGACCACAAACTTTACAGACCATTCCCGCTTCCTCGTCAGCGGACGTTTAGACTTGTCACAAAGAAGGTACATCAATCAGTTCCTCGGCTTTACGCCACCGGCGATGGGAACACCACTTCGATTAGCGGAGGAAGCATGAGGTACTGCGAACGGTAATGATTTTTGAATAGGACTGGTTCGCTTAGCACTCTGCCGCCGTTTGCCCATAGTGCCGCCATAGGCGTCGGGTAAAGGAAGCTGATCAGGGCGTAGTCCGCGTCTTGAAAGTCCATTGTTTTTTCCCGGCGTATTGGTCAACACGATGGAACATCCTGGGCTGCTGCGAGATCGACGTTATCCACCCCCCTCCGTAGCGTGCGCTGACCTTTAGCCGATCCGCACACTCGAGTGCGGCACGGTCGATAGTGTCAAGACCCGCGATGTAGCCGTCGATACCGGGCAGAGATTCCCGCAGTTCCGGGGAAGTCATCTGCCGGCCCATCTGATTGTAAAGTCAATCACTTCGCCCACGGCCTCGATTACGCAGCCGCGGGACGTTCTCACTGTACGCGGTCGGGGTTACCAGAACGCGGCAGGATCTCAAGGTCTTCCATTAGCGTTACCTCGTCACACCTCGCGGCTGGCTGGTGCATCCAGGCATTTGTCTACGCAGGGCGTGTGCCGCTGATGCTATGGTAATAGGAATATAGCTTACCACTTCAAAACACCTGTGTCAATACCAGACCGAGGACTGCGAGGACTGATGTGGCTTGCCACCAAACATTCCGTTTCTCAACAACCACCTTACCGTACAGTTTTGGCGAATTTGCCCGCAGGGCGAAAGCTCACTGCTTTTTGTCAGCTGCCGCCGCGGCGTGGGGGACGGGTTTTTCGTCGCCCAACTGTGATGCTGCAGGGCCCGTGGTCTGTAAGGTTCGGTATAGCCGAATTTCCTCCGCTGCGTCAGCTGGCCGGCCCGCCAAGCGGTATGCACTGGCAAGAAGCAGATGCGCTTGCGCGTCCCGCGGACTCAGTTTGACCGCAGCAGCGAGATGCGGAAGTGCGCGCACCGCCGAACCTGTCCTCACCAGGTAGTGCCCAAGGGCCAAGTGTGCTTCGAAAAGAGACCCGTCGCGAGCCAGCGCACTTTCGAGTAGCGCGACCCCTGACGCCTGCTCCGCGACGCCCCAGGCCCCGCCCGGATCCAGCAGCAGTTTGCCGTACTGGAGAGAAAACCGCGCCTGATCCGGGAATAGTCGCATGCCCTTTTCGAGAGTGGCTTTCGCCTCGGCGTACCGGAACAGTTTTTGCTGTGCCGCACCAAGAAGCAACAGGGGATCGGGATCGTGGGGATCCAGGTCTACGGCCTTCGCGGCGGAGTTCGCGGCCTGTTTAAACATGCTCATGGCGAATTCCACGGTGGCTCGCACCCGCCAGGCTGCTGCGCCGGCAGCCGGGAGTTCCGTCGCCTTCTGAGCGGCTACGAAGGCCTTGGAATAATTCTCTTGCTCTAGCAGCATCTGCGCGAGATGCGTGTAACGGATGGCGCTAGAGGGCTCAAGTTGGATGGCTTGTTGCATGACCTGTGCCGCCTCCAGCTCGTGGGCCTGGCGGTGCCAGCACCACGCCAGAAGGTCAAACACGTCCGGTTCGCGCACCCCCGCCGCGATTGATCGTTCTAGCGTCGCCTGGCTCTCCGCAAATCGCCCTGCATTATATTGCACGAGAGCCTCGGCGTAGGTCACACGCGGGTCGTTCGGATATTGAGAACGCGCTGCGGAAAGCAGACTTTCTGCCGTTTCGGGATCATTCGCCTGCAGCGCCACTCCGGCACCCACCACAATCCACTCCGGCCCTTGTGACTGCTCCACGAGGGCCCCGAGCATGTGCCGCGCCTTGTTGCGCTGGCCGGTAACGTAGTAACACCGAGACAGCGCCGCCACGGAATCCGGCTGACGCCGCGCGAGTTCCCCGACGGGCTCCAGCAGCGCCACGGCCCTCTGGCACTCGCCCTTTTGTGCGAGAATCGTGCCTAACAATAAGGCGGCCGGGCCGTGGTCGGGCTGCCGCTGCAACACCGATTCCAGATTACCGGCCGCGCTTTCGAGGTTCCCCAGTCGAAACTCGTTGAGTGCGAGATTGAAGCGCGTGCTCGTCCGGCTCGCATCTATCCGGATCGCTTTCTCCAGGTACGGGTTGGCTTCCGACAGCCGGTCCTGCTTCGTGAGGATCACACCCAGATACGCCAACACCGACGCGGCATCCGGAGCGAGCCGCAGACATTCCCGCGTTTTGGATTCGGCCGCGCGCAAATCGCCGCGTTGAGCAGATTCGTTGGCCAAAGCCAAGCACGCGTCTGTCCCCCGGTCTTGCGCGTTGGCCCCAGGCCACCCGGAGATCGCCGCCACCGCGAGGAAGAAGGTTCCTCTGTGACGCCATTCGGTCCGCGTCATCGCGGCGGCTCCCGCACTTCCAGCACCTGGTTGGTTCGCACCTGCCTCAGAACCTGCCGGGCACCACTTGGCCAACTGATTGCCACGCGATCAACCGTCCGCCGGCTTCCGGTTCCGAAATGCACTGGGCCATTGGTCGACGACGCGTAACCCGCGTTGACGGTCATGTGGTTCCATTGATCTCCAATCGAGATCCTGGCGCCGATGCCGTCCCGGTTGCTGCGCGTCCCCACCAGCTTGAGCGCCAACCACGTGTTGTCGCCGGTACTCATGTTCCGCCAAAGCTCGGCCGGCGCGCCAAGGGCAGTCACCACTACGTCGAGTTTGCCATCGCCATCGAAGTCCGCTACGGCCGCCCCGCGATGTGCTCGCGCGATTCCGAATCCTTCGCCCGCCTGTCCAGACATGTCTACGAATGTGCCGTCGCAGGCGCCCGCGAAGATACTGTTGGATTGCTTATAGTGCGCCGCCTCAAACTGCTCCACGGTATCGTTCACGTGCGAGTTGGAGGTGAACAGGTCTTTGCAGCCGTCATTGTTGAAATCGGCCAGCAGCGGGCTCCACCCACTTCGTTTCACGGTCAGGCTCGCCAGGCGGCTTCTAAAGGTCCAATCCTGAAACAAGCCTTTGCCAAGATTGCGGAACAGCGGATAGGTCTCTCCGGATAAGGCGGCCACGATGATGTCCGGACGGCCATCATTATCGTAGTCCCTAAAATCTGCCCCCATGGCTGAGATCTCGTTACCGGCATCCGGGAGCGCCACACCAGCCTGCAGTCCGACCTCTTCGAATTTACCGTTCCCCAGATTGTGAAAAAGAAAATTCGGCTCTTTGTCGTTCGTGACGAAGACGTCCGTATTCCCGTCGTCGTCGTAGTCCGCAAATGCAACGCTCATACCCTTGCCGACGTGCGAAGCGATCCCCGAGCTTTCGGAGATATCTTCGAAGGTACCGTCGCCACGGTTCCGGTACAGGGTATTGGGGAGGCCCTCGTAAAATCTCGGGTGGCAATAAGCGCGGATACCGGAAAAGGGATCGCCACAGAACGGTGCGTTATCGGGGGACCATTTCAAATAGTTGACAACGAAGAGATCAAGGTGGCCGTCGTTGTCAAAGTCGAACCAGCCCCCAGTAATCGACCAGACGTCACTCCGAATCCCTGCTTCGGCCGTTACGTCTTTGAATTTCCCGTTTCCAAGATTGCGGTAGAGGTGATTGGAATGGACTCCGGCCACGAAGAGGTCCACGTGACCGTCGTTGTCGTAGTCTGCAGCCGCGGCGCCAATGGCATATCCGGTGCCGCCGAGCCCGGCCTCCTCAGTAACGTCTTTGAACTTCCAGCCGCCCAGGTTTCGGAACAGTCGGTTCCGGTACCTAAGCCCGTTTTTTTCGAGCGAGGGTACCTGGGCGCCGTTGGCGAAAAAAATGTCCGGCAACCCGTCCCCGTCATAATCGAATACCGCTACCCCGCCGCCCATCGTCTCTATTATCTGTTTCTCCGGCGTGGCGCAGTTTTCGAAAACGAAATCCACGCCCGCGCTTTTCGCCACATCGCGGAACCGGATCGCTGGCACATGTGTTGGGGGTGAGGGCAATCCCCCCCAGAAGGCCAGCGCAGGAACGGAGACTACGGCAATACCCAGCCAAGGAATCCTCACACATGGCCAGTCTAACAAAATCGATTAGCTTTTGCTCATACTAAAAAATCAATTTCAAAGCGAGCTGCATCTGTCTAGGTTCAACCGCATCGGAAGTGATGCTGCCTGTCGATGTGCTGCCAATAGTCGAGTTGACGCGTCCGAATTGGGGGGTATTGAAGACGTTAAACCCTTCCAATCGGAACTGAGCCTTCAGACGGTTTTCGGACAGGATTGAAAACGTCTTGAACAAGGAAGCGTCAAAGTTGGCAAGTCCTGGTTCCCGGCAGCTCGTGGTCGTGCGCCCAAGGTTGCCTAACGTGAACGGAGCCGTGATCGACAAGCCGGAGGTGCTAAACCAGTCCGAAATCCTGCCGTTCGTGGAGCCGCCCGTGCACACAATAGCTTGGCCGTCGGTCGTGGGCCGCTGCGTGGCTGTGTAAATATAGGTCTGGTTTACCGGCTGAGTGATGGGAATTGGTTGTCCCGTTTGCCAAGTCCAAATACCGTTCAACTGCCAGCCGCCCAATACGGCATCCACGAAGCGATTGCTGCTGGAAAGGAATCTCTTGCCCGTGCCGACGGGTAGCTGGTAATCGGCGGTAACCACCAAACGGCGCGCGACATCCTCCGTCGAAACTGCCTTCTCCGCAGCACGATCATAAACGTTTTGCACGGCATTGCCACCGCTGCTGGAGAAAAAGCCGCTCGCCTCGGAGTCGCCGAGTAGTTTTCCACCGGTAAAGGCTACCAGGAATCCCAGGCCGCCGGAGAAGCGGCGTTGCGCACGTAGAGTAAATGACTGGTAGTTCGAGTTTCCGTATGGCCGCCAATAGTTCTGCAAGCTCGTGATCTGCGGGTAAGGACGGAGCAGTTGGCTGGCGAGGACGGTCGGGGCGCTGAGAGCGGACGTGCTCGGCATAAACGCGGCAAAAGGATTCGCGACCGACTGGTTGAGTTGACTGCCGAGGGCCAAATCGCTTATTGGAAGCTGGTCGAATTCCATGGAGTCGCCGTCTTGGAGATGGTGGCCTGTGTTGCCGATATAGCCAAGTTCGAGAATGAGGCTGCCGGGCAGCTCGCGCTGAACTGTGACGTTCCATTCCTGAATCCTGGGGGTCTCCTCCGGCACTGGGATGTAGCTCTCGCCGATAGCGGAACCCAAGTCCGTAGACGGGCTCTGGCTGGCTGTTTTGAATCCGTTCGGCCACGGATTGCTGAGGGTGTTCGTTGGCGTCAGGCCGTTGACGGAAACAATCATGGGGGTCTCTAGCCGGAAGCCCTCCAGGCCGGCGTTATGATTGGCCGCCTGCATTGGCGAAGCGTCGTAGAACATGCCGTACCCGCCGCGCACAACTGTCTTCTGATTCACTTGATACGCGAAACCAAATCGCGGCGCAAACTGAGTGTACTCCGGCGCGGTCTGCTGCCGGTGACTGGGAGACATGAACTCCATCGCACCTACGAGGTTGGGGAATCCTGGCACCTCGCCGGCGATTGGCGAAGCTGCGCCGAGATCGTAGAAGGACATGCGATTGTAGCGCTCCGTCCGCACAGTGTCTATGTCATATCGCAGGCCGTAGTTCAAGGTTAACTTCGGAGTTACGCGGAAGTCATCCTGCACGTAACCTGCCCAGTAACTGCTGGCAAACGCAACCTTCGGGACGATCCACTCATCGCCGGAAGTGGGAACGCCCAGCAGAAATGACCCGAAACCAAAGCCCCCGGTACTGCTGTACGCGAAAGGATCCTGCTGCGTCCAGGTGCTGTCGAAGTTGAACCCGCCGTTCGGCCCAGCACCCCAAGGCTGGTAGAAGTTCAGCCAGTACTTCCGGTACTCCCCGCCTGCCTTGATGGTGTGCTTGCCCGTTATTTTGGTCAGGGAAGCCGACGGGTTGCCGCTGTTAGAGTGCCAGAACACGCCACCACCACCACCCATCCCCCATACTCCGCTCACACCGACGCCGGGAAAGTTCAGCCAATTTTGGGCAGCTTCCGCGCTAAGGTAGCTCGGCAAGCCGAGTTTGTCTGAGTTGAAGCCCACGGTAGTGGGCGTAAGATCGTATGTCCATCGCGAGACGTTGGCGCGCAGGTCTATCGTAGTGGTCGGGTTGACGACGATCGTGTTATCCCACACGCCGTTCCAGCGCGGATTGACGGTGGCGTACGCCGCTTCGGCAGCCGAACCAGTCGTTTGCGCGGCAGGTTCATTGAGGGTGGAGTAGTTGAGCCGCCAGTAGGACCGCCAAGCGTCCGACCAATTCTGGTCTACCCGGAGCGTCAGGTTGGAAGCATTCAAGACAGCCTTGCCGGCGCCGTAGAAATTGTTCGTCGGCTGGAACTGGTTCGTGGATGCGCTATTCGGCTCCGGCCAAAACGGCAGAATGTTCAGCGCGACGGGGCTTATCCGACCGGCGGGGATGATGTTGCCCGGGAACGGCGTCCGCGTGTAGCCGCCGCTACCGTTCGCCTGGGTGGTCAATGGGTCGTAAATGGTGATTGGCTGGCCTTGGTAGTTCAGAAGACTGGAGAAATTTCCACTTCTCCAGGCGTCGATGGGCATCGTGGTGGTAGTCGTTGCCGGTGAGCTCTGTCTCGTGATATCGTCGTCCACGAAAAAGAAGGTGCGGTTCTTGCCATGGTACACACGCGGGATGTAGACCGGGCCTCCCACCGAAACCCCGAACTGATTCCGATGGAACGACAGCAACGGTTCACCATACTTGTTCGCAAAGAAATCGTTGGCGTCCAGCGCGCTATTGCGGAAGAACTCGCGCACGGTGCCGTGCACGCCATTGGTCCCTGACTTGGTGGCGATATTGATTACGCCACCGCCGAGCCGGCCATACTCAGCCGGAACATTGTTGATTTCGACCGTGAACTCCTGGACTGCATCGGGGGACGGAGGCAACCCGCCCATAACCCGCGCTCCGCCGGTGGGGTCGATCACGCTCAACGGAGCGCCATCCAACGTCGTCTCGCTGGTCATTATTCGCCCGCCGCCGATCTGCGGCGTGTAGTTATTATTCTGGACACTCGCCGAACTTACGCCCGTATAAACTCCTGGCACTATCGCGGCCAAGGCCACCACCAGACGGCCGTTCAACGGCAGATCGGTGATGCTCTCGTTGCCGACGGTTGTTCCGACCGTGGCATCGGACGTGGCTAATGGGGGCGCCGCTGCGGTCACTTGTACCGCAGTAGTCACATCGCCCACCTGCAGTTCCGGATTCGCGGTCAGGGTCTGCTCCACGTCCAGGTTGATACCGGTCTGCTCAAAACGGCGAAAACCAGTGTGTTCGACGGTGAGCCTATAGCTTCCGGGGAACAGAAACCCAATCGTATAGCGGCCATCTGGGCCGCTCGTGATTTCCCGCACGACACCCGTGCTCACATTGGTAACGGTCACTTTGGCACCCGGCACCGCTGCGCCCGTGGGGTCCTGGACCACCCCTTGTAGCGTGGCCTGCGAGGTTTGCGCGCACAAGACGCCGGCGAGCGCGAGAGCCAACACGAGGACTAGAATGCGACTTGACATGTTTTCCTAACCTCCTTGCATCGGGCAGGGCAGCAACGAGCCACCAAATCGCCCAATCTTGCGATTCGACGCGGCAGCGTAAACCCCTAGGCGTATAGGCCTCATCGGGCAAGCTGTCATGCTGGTATGATAGGTCTACTGCTGGATCTTGTCAAGAAAAATTTTCGGGAGTTTCGCCAGATGGGCTAAGGCTTGGCGGATCATCTGTTTGCGGGATTTCCAAAGTGGCAGGGGCGGAATCCGTGATGTGGTAGAGGGGTTCTTAGCGGAAAACCCCAGGCGTCCCCGACTGAAAGCGCAGAAGCTCATTCGGACGTAATACCCTCCACCGCGACGACGTGCATTGACGCCAGACTTCAAGATCCAGCGCCACTCTCGTCAGGGCCATCCGTGCCTGACGTGTCTTGTTTGGCAATCCCAACGGACCGGGCCAGGCCGTGGCCCTGAGAGGCTTCCTCTAACCCCCGCTAATGATCGGACCGGTCCGGCCAAACGCGTTGTGTGTCCCACAAATCCTGTTCATGCTGACAGCACAGGAGGGTAGAATTATGGGCTGTTGACAGGGACCCGGTTTCGCCGCCCCGCGCCGTTCCGGTGAATGCTCGGGTTGCGCCACCGCAGAGCCCTATTCCCGCCCCGGCGATTGCAATGTAGCAGACCAAGGGGAGCGGACAAGTACAAATTTCACTGCCTAATAAAACCACAACACTCAAAAATACCGTCCACCATCAGTGCGGCACCACAGATGGTTCCGCTGGCGCGCGCAAGGGAGCCCGGCGTCGCGCCCGCAGGCGGCGAACGACGCCAAACTCGCGCTCGGCTTCCGAGTCGCGGCCTAGTTCCTGGAACGTTTGGGCAAGTTGATAATGAGCGCCGAGGTCGTCTGGGGCGATTTTCAAAGCCCTTTCGAACGCAGCAGCCGCCGGCGCGGGCTGAGCCAGCATCCGGTAAGCGCGGGCGAGGGCCAGAAATGCGGATGCCAGCCGGGAGTCTTCCTCCACCGCACGTCGCAGTAGCGGGAGAGCCTGCTCCGGTTGGTGCTGCTCGAGATAGGCTTCCGCAAGTGCGACACGCGCCTGGGTATGGAACGCGTCGGACGCCAGTTCCCGCTGGCATTCAGCGATGGCTTCCGGCAGCCGCCGGCGCCGCAGCAGCAGAGCACAGAGGCGGTAGTGAATGCCGCTGGCCTCCGGACGGGCCAGCAGCACCGCGCGATACGCCTTTTCAGCTTCCTCGTCCCTTCGGGCAGAATCGAGAGTTTCGGCCTCGATGAGCATGGCTTGGTAGCCTTTGGGATCTAGTTCGACCATCCGCGCAAAGGTGCCCAGCGCCAAGCGTCTATAAACATCACCGAGAAGAAAGCGTGGCATGAGCCAGCCAGGTTTAGCCTGGATCACGGACTCGAGTTGCCCGCGCACCAGTTGGAGTTCACCGCGGGAAATTCGGCAGCGGGTGTAAATATCCAGTGCCCAGTCGTTATCCACACCCGACGGCATCGACTTCCAGAGGCTGTCCAGCGTCTGGCTGAGGTCCGTCATCCGGGGCCAGCCCGGGATCGCAGACGCGGACGCCTCCCGAGGTTCCTCCATCTCGATTACGCTGTTCAGCCAACCAAGGGTAACGTTGCGCGCCTTAGCCAACCCAGCGGCGAATTGATTGTCGTTGCGGGGAACGGCGGCAACTGCCGTATCGAGAGCCAGCAGCTCCCGCCCCCTTTCCGCATGCTCGGTTTGGCGATCGATTTCAGCCGCCAGCAACAAGGCCGGAACGTGTTCCGGCTGCACCTGCAATTCGCCGGCAAGCGCGGACCGCGCAGCCTGTACTGCCTCACCGCGCAACAGAACACGCGCGAGGCGCCAATGAAGGTTCGGGTAATCGGGCCGTAACGAGATTGCTTGTTCGTAACGCGCCCGCACCGCCGCGACCGGGTTATTCTGCGCTTCGCCCAGTTCCGCCTGGGTTCGGGCGAACAGGAACGGATCCGCACCGGCGGTATCCAGTTCCTTCGACGAAAGTTGCAGGTAGCTACCGCCGAGTTGATACAGGGCTTCCGTATCCGAAGGGTTCTCGCCCGCAAACTTTTCAAACCATTCGTTTGCGCGCGCCTCGTTGCCCAGTCCCGAGTAACTCAGCCCCAGGTAGAGGTATATTTCAGATTGTGTTGGGCGCGCTCGCAGCGCCTGTTCAAGCAAGGGAATGGCCTGCTCGTATTGGTGCATTTTCTGGTGGCAAATGCCGGAAAACACCAACGGGACTTCGAGGCCGGGACGAACGCGCAGAGCTTGACGGAACTGCACCAGCGCGTCGTCGCAGCGGCCTTGCAGATAATATACGATCCCAAGGTTGCTCCGCGCCTCAGCGAGATCCGGGCGAGCGCGGATCACTTTGTGATACTCTCCCTCGGCGAGTGCCAGGTTGCCGGCAGCCTTGGCGCGTTGCGCGGCGGAAAACCACTCGGCGACCTGCTCGTCGGTGCTCGCGCGCTCCTGCACCTGGGCCGCCGTCAACAACATCCCGAGACCAAGCGCTGCGATGCCTCCAGTCCAAAGCACGACGTCTTTAGTGTAATCCGGGGATGACAGGTGCACAACGGCCTGTCATCTGGTAGCATCGGTTCTTGGGATGACGCGATGGGGAATCGATGCGGGATCTCGCGGCGCGACGTGATGGCCGCCGCATTCGGAACGGTTGGCACCCTTTGGGGACAAATGGCCTCGCGCGGCGTTAAACCGGCGCTGCGCGGAAAGTCTTCCGGGATGCCCTTTCACAGCCGGCTGACGAACGTGGCGGCGCGGGCGGGGCTCAGGGCGCCGGTCATCTATGGTGCGCAAGACCGGAACACGTACATCATCGAGAGCATCGGCTGCGGGGCGGCATTTTTCGATTATGATAACGACGGCTGGCTTGATATCCTCCTGCTCTCCGGCACACACATCGACGGCGACCCACCCGGTGCGACCAACCGGCTGTACCGGAACAATCGCGACGGTACGTTCACGGATGTCACGGAGGCGGCTGGCCTGACCCGCACGGGGTGGGCCTACGGCATTACCGTGGGCGATTATAACAACGACGGTTTTGAAGATGTGTTCATCACCTATTGGGGGCACAACGTCCTCTATCGGAACAACGGTGATGGAACCTTCACCGACGTGACCGAGCGGGCGGGTCTGCTGAACAAATACCCGCGTTTCGCGGCCGGTTGCACCTTCGTCGACTATGATCGCGACAGCAAACTGGACCTGTTTGTCTCCCATTATGTGGGCTTCGACATGAAATCGGTGCCGCCGGCCGGCAAGGACGAGAACTGCAATTTCCTAGGCGTGCCCGTTTATTGCGGGCCACGCGGGCTGCCGACAGAGCGATGTGCGCTCTATCACAATAATGGTGACGGCACGTTTACGGACGTGAGCCAACACTCCGGCGTGGCTGCGGCAGCCGATAGCTACGGCCTCACTGCGGTGTCTGCGGACCTGGATGACGACGGGTGGCCCGATATCTATGTGGCTTGCGATTCTACTCCCAGTCTGCTGTTTCGCAACAACCGGGACGGGACTTTCAGCGAACTCGGTCTCGAGCGGGGACTGGCACTGAACGAAGACGGACAGGAACAGGCTGGAATGGGTATCGGAATCGGCGACGTCAACCTCGACGGCCGCCTCGACCTGCTCAAGACGCACTTCGCCGACGACACAGTCGCCCTGTACGTCAACTGCGGCAAGATCGGATTTCGAGATGTCACGATCCGTTCGGGCCTGGCGGTTGAGACGCGATACGTCAGTTGGGGCGCCGGCATCGTAGACCTCGACAACAACGGCTTCCCCGACCTGTTCTGGGTAACCGGTAACGCCTACCCGGAACCGGAGCGCAAATTCCCGCAGTACGCCTGGCGCACGCCGCGGGTCCTGTTTCGCAACTTGGGCGGCGGCCGATTCGAACAACTGTTTGACGAGGCTGGCCCGGCCCTCGCCGAGGCACATTGCAGCCGGGGGTGCGCGTTCGGCGACTTCGATAACGACGGCGACATCGATGTGCTAATTGTGGACTTGAACGAACCCCCTTCGCTGCTGCGGAACGATGTCGATGGAGACAATCACTGGCTCAAAGTAAGGCCGGTCACCGGAAAGTGTAACCGTGTTGCTATTGGAGCGCAGGTGACCTGTCACTACGGCAAGAAGGTTCAGGCACAGGCGGTCGTGGCGCAGTCCGGATTCCTCTCCGTCAGCGACAGCCGGCTACACTTCGGGCTTGGCCCGGACCGCAGCGCCGGGCTCGAAATCCGCTGGCCCAGCGGAGCTATCGAGCAGATAGGTGACGTGCCGGCAGATCGCCTCGTCACCATAAAGGAGGGCGCCGGCATCATCAAAACCGAACGTTTCCGGTGATCTATCGCACGCGTGCCCGCGAGCGCCGGGTTGTGGGCACGTTCTGGGGAACGGCGTTCCAGGCACCGACAGTGACCGAATCCAATTCCCGGTCTTGCCCGTCCACGGCTGGCAGTCGCTCGATCGCGACGTCCCGCGTCTCGTCAGGCATAAGCCAGAAGAGTGAGTCGGTGGCATAGTAACTGAATCCGCCTTGGCCCAGGCGCACGGTTACGCCCAGGGCGGGTAGTGTCCCCGTATTCGTAATCGCCAACACGGCGCCAACCTTCGGCGCTTCGGTCCATCGCGCGCTGAGGGCGGTCTTCGGCCGCTCGAACAGGCTGCCCCGTCGTGGGGTGAAGTTGTAGAAGGACCAGTCGCGGTCGATCAATTTTCCGGCGTTCGACAGCAGGTCCAGGCACAGGAACAGAGGCGCACCGTTCGTGGACGGGATGCGAAAGCTCTCGTCCGCCACACGCAGTGCCGCTTCGGGCGTGATCGTCACAGGGTATTCACGCGACCAGGCACGCTGGAGCGCGGCGTCATAGATGACCGCCCGGACCGTGCCAGACACCGGGGCGCCGGAATCGTTTACCGATTGGATGCGAAACTTGAGCACGCCGTCGGTGTCGTTCCAATCATCGTAGATGGACATTACGTGCACGGGGGCGTAAGCCTGCTTTAACAGGTAGTGCGAAAGCTTGGGCAGGCCGTAGTAATCAATCGTCGCCCATGACGCGCCAGGGTAGTCTTCGGTCAGTTTGTAGAAAGTGGTCTGTGTTGTATATGGCTTTCGGCTGCGCATGCTCTCGATGAGCACCTTCAATCCGAGGCCCTGCGATAGCTGCATGCCATTCACCAGATCCCGGAGAGATTGCGGTTCGAGGAAGTCTTGAGCATAGCGCACCATCTTCTCAACGTGCCGATACACATACGTCGGGGTATGGTGCACAAAAACGGAGTCCTCTCGGATGGGCCATTCGGCAAGCTCCCGTTCTGGCAGGATACGTTCCCACGTCTCGTAGGAAGCCGGGCTGGAGAGTCCGAATTCTGTGAACGCCACCGGTGCCGGAGGCAGCAAGCGGCCATCGGCAACTTTGCGATAGGCGAGCAGCGGCATATCATCCCAATACACACCGTACCAGTGCATTTTCCCGCCGTACGGGTCGGTCCGCCAGAAATCGCGCGTTCCGTCCAGTTCGAGGCAGCGGCGTCCCAGCACCTCCACAATCCGACCGACTCCGCTGATCTCGTTCGCCCCGCACCATATTGCCAGACTCGGACGATTGCGCAGCCGCAACACCATCTGTCCGGTCATGTCCGTGGCGTGCAGACTGGGCACGTTGGCCAGGCGGTGATAGCCGAGCATCGAGAACTCCTGCTGCACGAGGATGCCGAGTTCGTCGCAAAGATCGTAAAGGTCATCGTTCTCGACCGGCCCGCCGCCCCACACCCGGATGTACTGAATGTGGGCGTCGCGTGCAATACGCAGGAACCGGCCCTGCCTGGTACGGTCCAGCCGTAGCATGGCATCCGGATAACACCAGTTGGCGCCCTTCATGAAGATGAACCGGTTGTTTACGACGAACTGATTGTTATAGAGGTCGGCCTTGGGCCCGTCAGGACCCGGCAGCAGCCGGAGGGTTCGGACGCCAAAATTGGATTCGTACGTATCGGCGACCGTATTCCCATCGCGCAATACGGCGCGGAAGCGATACAGAGCGGGGTCGCCCATGTCCACCGGCCACCACAGCTTCGGGGCCTGCAATTCGCCGCTATATCCCAGAGCATTCCAGCCCGGCTGAAGAGTAACCGGGATGCTCGCCACGTATGCGTTGCCGGCGAAGTTTTTCGGCGTGAGGCTCAACTCGAGGGTATAGCTCCCCAGTTTTTCGCCCCATTTCCACAGATCGAGCGCGAGGTCGACGGTGGCGGCGCCGTCGGCGACGCGCGAAGTGCGCAGGAATGGCGAGCCAAGCGACGCGCCCCCGTGCGCCTCCAGCCGTACCGAGCGCCAGATGCCGCTGGTCACCAGGTTCACGTAATGCCAGCCGTAAGCGACGTTATTCTTGAACGTGTCCTCGTAATTGGGCGGCGCCGGATCGAGGCTCACTACCAGTATGTTGTCCCTCCCGAAATACACCAGTTGCGTGACGTCGAAATCCGGCCCACCGAACATGCCTTCATGTTGGCCCAGACGCCTCCCGTTGAGCCAGAACGTTCCGCGATAATCAACGCCATCAAAATGGAGCGTGACCTGCTTGGCACGCCAAGCCGCCGGTACTCGGAAGCTGCGCCGCAGCCACCATTCGCGCTCCGGCACCCAAAGGATGTCCAGGTTGTTCTTGAGCAGCATCGGATCGTGGATTTTGCCGGCGTCGAACAGGCCGGATTGTATGCTGGCGGGGATACTGGCCGCGATGGCGTCGTGCCAGCCTTCTTGTCCGAACAGCATGAGCTGTTCGGACACGCCGTGCTGCGGCGCCTGCTGCAAGTCCCAACGCCCGTCAAGGGAAAGCCGCAAATCGGAGTCGGTCGGCATGGGAGCATTTTTCACCGCCTTCCAGGCCAACGGCTTCAACTCCCGGTCGAACGGCGCTTTGCCTACGCCGAATGCGATGCGGTCCCGGTCATTTAACGATTGCTGATTTTTGGACACCGGCTCCTGAGCGGCCACTACGGTAAGCGCGAGCACTCCACAGAGTCCGGTCCACCATTTGCGCATGAATGCCTCCACGTTAAAGTATAATGGTAGGATGACAGGATTACAATCATCTTCCTGGCCGTATTTCACGCCTTTATCTTTCGCCTCCCCAGCCTCCAACAACTGGACAGCGAACTGGCCCAGTCCCACCTTGCGCAGTGGATTGGCGCCCCGCACGCCTTTCGCGACGATACCTTGCGCTACGGTCCTGTGCGGCATCGAACTGGAACCGCTGGAGCGCATGTTAGTGGACGTCAATCGCCACTTAAACGCGGGCGGGCTTTCGATGCGGGCCGGGTGGAGGGCCATGCTGGCGTTATCGACTTCGCCAACCGGGTTCCGAGTTGGCCCAGAAGGTGTGCCAAATAAGCAGGCAAGCTCCGCGCATCGCGGGCCGGTGGAGCGCGCTCAGATGCTCAAACGGTTGGGAATCACGATGTTCGTCTACGACTGGCGCGACAAGGACATCCCGACGTTCGACCAGGAGATCGATGCGCTGCGGGAGTCCGGAATCAAGCTTCAGGGCTTCTGGCTGACGTCGGGCTCGGAGCCCGACAAGGAGAAGAACGTCACCATTGTGCTCGACCTCCTGAAACGCCGCAAGCTCAAGACGCAGATCTGGTATCTGCTGGTACCTCCGCCGGGGTTCAATTCTTTGAGTGAGGAGGAGAAGGTCGAGAGGGCCGCGCGTGCAGCGCGACATCTGGCGGTGGAGGCCGGCAAGATCGGCTGCTCGGTGGGTCTGTACAACCATGGAGGCTGGTTCGGCGAGCCGGAAAACGAATCGGCCATTCTGCGGAAGGTCGATTTGAAGAACGTGGGGATTGTCTACAATTTCCATCGCGGGCAAGAGCAGATGGACCGCTTTGCCGAGTTCTTTCCGAAGATCGTGCCTCTGCTGATGGCGGTGAACCTGAACGGCATGCGAAAGGGCGGGCCAATGATCCTGCCGCTCGGAGAGGGCGACAGTGAATTGGGAATGCTGAAGATCGTCCGCGATAGTGGTTATCGCGGTCCCATTGGAATCCTGAATCACGACGAGAACCGGGATGCAGAGGTCGGTCTGCGCACCAATATGCTGGACCTGCAAAAACTCCTGCGCGACTTGGGGACGAGGCGGTCCTGAAGACTTACTGAGCGCCGTGATCGCACCTGCCTTATGTGACGACGCCCTTCTCGCGGACATTCGCGAGGCATGCCGCGATGACGGCCAAATCCGGCTGTGGTGGCTCGGACAGAGCGGGTTCCTGCTGCAATGGGGCAATCAGCATTTGCTTCTGGATCCTTACCTGTCGGATTCCCTGACTGCCAAGTACGCGGGCACCGACCAGCCGCACGTGCGCATGACGGCGAAGGCGGTCGATCCAGCACGCCTCGACTTTATCGACGTGGTGACTGCCAGTCACGCGCATACCGACCATCTGGATGGTCTGACTCTCAGCGCCGTGTTCCAGGCGAGCCCTCGCTGCACGCTAGTAATCCCGGAGGCGTGCCGTGAGATAGCCAATGCGCGAGTCTCCACAATGAAATCGTCCTCCGCCGGACTGGACGATGGACAGTCGGTGACTATCGGAAAGTTCTCGATCACAGCCGTGGCTTCCTCCCACGAAGAGGTCGACCGGGACGAACTGGGCCGCTGCCGCTATCTCGGCTACGTCGTGCGCTGCGGACCATGGACGATTTACCACAGCGGAGACACTGTACTTTACGAGGGGATGGTCTCTAAGCTTGCAGGGCAGTCTGTCGACGTCGCCCTCCTGCCGATTAACGGCCGCTCTCCCGGGAGGCGGGTCCCCGGCACCTTGAACGCGCGGGAGGCGGTCCAACTCGCCCGGCAGATCGGAGCTCGAACGGTTATTCCCTGCCATTACGAGATGTTTGAGTTCAACACGGCCCGGCCGGAGGACTTCATAGAGGAGGCAAGTCTGGCCGGCCAGCCTTATCACGTCTTGCGTTGCGGCGAGCGATGGGAGGGCACTTGCCAGGCCGGTTCCGCTAAGCCAGGTCCACCGGCGTTGAACAGATGAGAAAACTCCGCTCGCGCGTGAATATGTTCCAACGCCGCGCTGTGAACGGAACTCGGTCTCATCGTGATGAGGGCCGGAGCGGCTGCTCGTGGCGCATTGAAGTACTGTTCGTATGCATCATCCTCCAGCACCGGCGCACCCAGCGAACCGCGTTATGCTGGCTTCTTATGAAGGTTGTTTCGGTCTTCTTCTCGTTTCTTGCGCCCGCGCCAGACTTCCGCGCTCGACTCCTCAACCGTAACCGCCCGTCCCGGATGACACAATTGTTACCCCCACCCAAGGCCGATGGGCGGATCGCATTGAACGCGCCCTCACGACCCATTCCCCGGTCGGCATCGAACAGGATATCGCCTGGTAGGAGAGCAGCAGCAACCCGGGGGGATCCGGGACGTAAGGGCCTTCAGAATCAGCGCCAATTTCAGCGAGGTTGTTCGGCGTCGTTCAACACTACTTGCAGAATGCCGAATTCTTTAGGGGCCCTGACGGTTCAAACGCGGCTATTGATCCATAGAATCAATGAGCTGCGCTGTGGACCCCCGGGGTTGGCGCTACTCTGTTTGTACCTGCCATCCCGACCCCACCACTTTTCTCCGGCGTGCTTGGGCCCACAACCGGCCGTGCGAAGTTCGTGTGAAGACAAGAAGACAAGGTATTGACACCGGCGCTCCGGTAGTGCTAGGCTATAGTCCTGTAATGACAGCACGACGGAAGCGAATAAGAGGCGCACCATGAAGGAGCGCCTCCTGCTCGGCGTAGACCTCGGCACGACGGCAACCAAGGCGGCGCTGTACCATCCGGACGGCGTGCTGGTGTCCGAGTCGCGAGCCGAGGTGCCCCTGCAACATCCCGAACCCGGGTGCGTGGAGCAGGACTTGGATGATTTCTACGATTCGGCAGCACAGGCGGTGCGCGAATGCCTGTCGGCGGCGGCTATCCCGCCTAGTGAGGTAGCGGGTGTTGCATTCGACAGTCAGATGGCCGGTCTGGGCGCTATCGATGAGGCGTTTCGCCCGGCCACTCGGTTCGATTCGTGGCTGGACATGCGGTGCCAGCCGTATATCGAGGAACTGAATCGAACGCACGTTGAGCGCATCACGGCACTCACGGGTTGCCCGCCGACCTGCAATCACGGCCCAAAGATGCTGTGGTGGATGCATGAGCGGCCGGAAGAAAGCCGGCGCATAGCGAAATTCGTGATGCCCACCTGCTACGTGGCCGGGCGGCTCACTGGCTTATCCGCCGAGGAAGCGTATATCGACTACACCTTCCTCCATTTCACCGCGGCGGCGGATGCGCGCGCCGGCGTCTGGTCGCTGGAACTGTGCGAGAGTCTGGGGTTGGACCGCACGCGTCTTCCGAGGATCGTCGAGCCTTGGACGGTAATCGGCGAGGTGCAAGTGGAGCCCGCACGCGCTTTCGGCCTGTGCCCCGGAACGCCCGTGGCCGCAGGTTGCGGTGACACGGCCGCGGGAGCGCTGGGCGCAGGGGTAGTCCGGCCCGGCATGCTGCTTGACACCGCCGGGACTGCCTCTGTATTGGCCTGCTGCACCGATCGCTTCGCGGCTGACCTCGAGACTCGCGCACTGGTGGTGATGCGCTCGGTGATACCCGGGATCTGGAATCCGCTGGCCTACATTGGTGGGGGAGGACTGGCGTTGCGCTGGTTCCGCGAACAGTTCTCCGGCGGAGATTATGACGCCATGTTCGAGGAGGTCGACCGAGCCCCGGCGGGCTGCGACGGCCTGATCTTTTCGCCGCACCTCGGCGGCCGGATTTGCCCCGCCGCTCCCGCGATGCGAGGTGCGTGGCTGGGGTTCTCCTGGGGACACTCCAGATCCCACTTCATCCGGGCTATTGCCGAAGGAGTGGCCTACGAGTACGCGTACTACCTGCGCATCCTGCAATCCCTGTGGCCCGAACAGCAGTTATTGGAAGCGCGAGTGATAGGCGGTGGAGCGCAAAGTCCGACATGGAACCAGATTAAGGCCGACGTGCTGAATGTCCCTTTCCGCCGCGTGCTGCGAGCAGAATCGGCCACGTGGGGCAGCGCATTGATCGCGGGGAGGGCGTGTGGACTGATCCCCGATCTGGCGGAAGCCGCTCTCACCGGCTCTCCCGTAGAGGAGTCGTGTTATCGGCCCGACCCATCGCTTCGCGGCACCTATGATCGGGCGACTTCACGGTACTTGGAGTGGCAGCGAGCGCTCGAAGTAGGATTCGAACAGTATGCCTGAAGTGGTAAGAGTCTGTCTGGTCGGTACGGGACGCGCAGGACAGGTGCATGCGAATTCTCTGGTCCACCACCAGCCCGGCGGCGCGCTGGTGGCACTGGTGGACCAGTCGCCCGATGCACTCCGCACTGTTGGCGAGAAGACAGGCGTGGAGGCGCGTTACTCCACCCTCGAAGACGCCCTGGAACGTGCCGCTTTCGAAGCCGTAGTGATCACGACCCCCACGTTCACCCACAAGCACCTGGTCGTGCTCGCCGCCCGGCACGGAAAGCACGTGCTGTGCGAGAAGCCTATGGCGCTGGACCTCGTCGAGTGCGATGAGATGACCGTCGCCTGCGAGCGGGGCGGCGTAATCCTTCAGATCGGATTCATGCGCCGCTATGATCCGGAGTTCGAGGCGGCCTGGGCGCGAGTCGAGGCCGGCGAGATCGGCCGTCCCATGCTGATCAAGTCTCTTACGCATGGTCCCGGCCTCCCTCCCGCGTGGGCACGTGACCTTCGTACATCCAATGGCATGCTGGCCGAGGTGAACAGCCATGATTGGGATACCATCCGCTGGTTCGCCGGGGCGGACCTGGAACGCGTGTATGCCGAGGTCTCGAACTTCAAGGGCGAAGCGCGCGGGGTCAGTACGCCGCATTTCTACGACACCGCGCTGGTGCAAGTTCGGTTCGAGAACGGCGCGCTGGGCTGCATCACCGGCGTTTGCCCGTGCGATTACGGATACGACGCGCGCGTCGAGATTGTGGGCGAGCGCGGCATTCTGCAAATTGGAGATCTGCGCAGCCAGGCCGTTGTCATCTGTACCAATCGCGACCAGGGACTCATCACGCCCATTTACCGCACCTGGCCTGAGCGGTTTGCCGCCGCTTATGTCGCGGAGATGCGGCATTTCCTAGATTGCATTCGGAGCGGCGCGCGCCCGCGCGCGACAGGCGCGGACGGGCGATGGGCAGTCGCGGGAGTATTGGCGGCGACCACGTCCTTGTTGGAACAACGGCCGGTAACATTGCGAGAATTACTTGAAGTCCGAACGGCGGTAGGACGTTAAACATGCTGGCGGCGGTTTATCACGGACCGGAAGACCTGCGGATTGAAGAACGCGAGATTCCCTCCATCGGTCCCCGCGAGATGCTCCTGCGCGTGGAGGCCGCCAGCATCTGTGCCACGGACCTACGCATTTTCCAAGGTAGCCATCGCAAGTACAGCCCCGGTACGGTTCGCGTCCCCGGGCACGAGATCGTGGGCAGGCTGGCGAAAGTTGGCCGGAACGTGCGCGGTTATCATCCCGGGCAGCACGTGTTCATCGCGCCCAACATCGGCTGCGGGAAGTGCCGGCTGTGCCAAGCGGGCCGAAACAACCTTTGCCCCGATTACGACGCGTTCGGCATCACGATGGATGGAGCATTCGCCGAGTACATGCGGATAACCGAACCAGCCATCGAGCAGGGCAACGTGATCGTCCTGGATTCCACTGTCGATCCGGCCGGCATGGCGCTCGCGGAACCGTTCTCGTGCGTGCTGCACGGGCAGGAGACGGTGGCAGTGGGGGAGAGCGACGTCGTGCTGATTCAGGGCGCAGGCCCGATCGGGATCATGCACTTGCTGCTGGCGCGGCGCCGCAAGGCGCGGCGGGTGTTGGTGAGCGAGCGATCTCCCCAACGGCTGGCGATGGCGTGCGCGCTTGGCGCCGACCGCGTGATCGATTTCAGTTGTGAGGACCTCGTGGACGCGGTTCTGAGTGAGACCGAGGGCGCGGGCGCAGATGTGGTGATCGTCGCAACTGCGACGGCCGCCGCACTGGAGAATTCCGTGCGGGCAGCAGCGGTCGGCGGGCGCATTAATTTCTTTGCCGGGCTGCCGAAGGAACAGCCGGTGATTGCGCTCGACGCTAACTTGGTTCATTACAAGGAGTTGGTCGTGACCGGCACGACGGGATGCAGCACCGCGGATTGCCGGAGGGCCGCCAACATGGTGGCTTCCGGTGAAGTTGATTTGACCCCGCTCATCAGTGGTCGGTTTCCGCTTCGGGAGGTGATTGTCGCGTTTCAAGCGGCACGGGACCGAAATGGCTTGAAGGTCGTCCTGGAGCCGCGTGCCGAATCCGAAGCGCGAAAGGAAAGGCGGTCCAATGAAGAGTAAGAGTTCTGAGGAAAGCACCGACGGTCGTGTTCCCTCCGGATCGCGCCCGTTCGCCTTTGACCTCGGCGTTGGTGCTGAGCTGCTGAAGCGTTTCGACAGCCACGTCCTGCGGCGGCTTTCCGCGTTGCAGGGTCAATTCATCGATCAACAGGCCTATGCCCGATTGCTTCCGTCCGATCCGCTCATCTATGAGGTGTACGAGATGCGGAGACCGGAAGTCGCAGGCGAATTACTCCACGGCATCACGATCATCCACCCGGGCCGAGTCGGAAACGAATTCTTCATGACCAAGGGCCATTACCACGCCGTGCGGGAGACCGCCGAGATCTATTATTGCCTTCACGGTCGCGGGCTCTTGCTGATGGAAACTGAAGAGGGCGACTGGGTCGCGGAGGAATTCTCCCCCGGTCGCGTCGTGTACGCAGCCCCCTGCTGGGCACACCGGTCGATCAATACCGGAACCGACGACCTCGTGGTCTTCTTTGCCTACCCTGGGCATGCAGGCCACGATTACGCCACCATCGAACAGCGCGGCTTCCGCAAAGCCGTGATCCAGCACGATGGCCGCGTCGAACTGGAGGACAACCCGCGCTGGTCGGCGACCGTGGCGAGGTGACACCAATGGGAGACCTGAAATCTTGCCGTGTTCTGGTAACGCCGACCACGTACGGCAAGAACGACCCGCGCCTGCGGACGGAGCTCGAGGCGGCCGTCGGCGAGGTGATCTACAACCAACTGGGCCGGCCGCTCACGTCCGCGGAACTGCGGGAATTGCTGCCCGGTATCGATGGTTACATCGCGGGTCTCGATACCATCGACCGTGCCGCCCTTCAGCGTGCGGACCGGCTGAAGGTCATCGCACGCTACGGAGTGGGGGTGGATAACGTCGATCTCACGGCGGCCCACGAACGTTCTGTCGTAGTTACCAATACGCCGGAAGCAAACTCCGTCTCGGTTGCCGAGCTGACGATCGCCTTAATGCTTTCGTTGGCCCGGTCGGTTTTGCAAAACGGTATCGAGGTTCGCGGTGGCGGGTGGCCGCGAACAAGAGGATTGACGATACAAGCGAAGACTGTGGGGCTGATCGGTTTTGGCTCGATCGGCCGAGAAGTCGCCCGCCGCTTGCAGGCATGGAACTGTCGCGTGCTGGCCTACGACCCGCGCCCGGACACGGAAGCCGCGCGCTCCTTGGGCGTGGAATTGAGGATCGCCGAGGAGGTGCTGGCCCAATCGGATTTCATCTCTCTGCACGTCCCGGTGCTCCCGGAAACGCGCCAATTGGTAAATTCGGCTTTCCTGGCCCGAATGAAAAAAGGGTCGTACCTGATCAATACGGCTCGCGGTGAACTGGTCGATGAAGCAGCCGTTGCCGAGGCAGTACGAACCGGCCACATCGCCGGAGCCGCTGTGGATGTCTATGCCGAGGAACCGCCGCCGGCCGGTCATCCGTTTTTCGAATTTTCCCAGATCATCACAACGCCACATTGCGGGGCGCACACGGACGGCGCGATGGACGCCATGGGCTGGGGAGCGTTGCGAGCCTGCCTCGCCGTCCTGGCAGGCGAACAACCCGTACATCGCATTCTTCCCAAAGGGGATACTCCCGTATACAGCATCAGCAGAAAAACGTGCCCGACCGTGTATTTCATAGGGGTGACGACGGCCAATTCGTCAATTATGAAAGTGTTTCCACTCTGGATGCAGGAACTCGGCCGCACCGACGTCGTGATTCAAGGCGTGGACCTCAAGCTACATGATGATCCGGAGAACTACCGGGCCGCCGTGGCGCAGATCAAGTACGATCCGCTCTCCCTCGGAGCCCTGGTCACCAGTCACAAGATCAACCTGCTGGAGGCCGCGCGCGACATGTTCGACTACTTGGATCCACATGCGGTGACGTGCGGCGAGGTTTCCAGCATCTCCAAGAATGGATCCGCGCTGGAGGGGCATGCGAAGGATCCGATCACGGCCGGACTGAGCCTGGATGCGTTGCTGGGCAAGGACTATTTCCACACGACCGGCGGCCACGTTCTGTGTCTTGGCGCCGGCGGTTCGACCACGGCTATAGTCCTCCATTTCGCCCATCAGCCGAATCGCGGAGACCGCCCCGAACGCATAGTGATCGTGAACCGTTCACCAGGCCGCCTGCAGCATCTTGAGTCCATGGTCGCCGCCCTGAATACGGACATTCGGTTCGAATACTATTGCAGCAGTGACCCGGAAGCGAACCACCGGTTTATGGCTCAAATGCCGCCCGGTTCGCTGGTGATCAATGCCACTGGAATGGGCAAGGACTCACCCGGCTCCCCGATCACCAACAACGGCGTGTTCCCGGAATATGGCATTGCATGGGAACTGAACTATCGAGGCGAACTGGACTTCCTGCACCAGGCGCTGGCGCAGGGCGAGAGCCGCCGTCTCACCGTCGAGGACGGCTGGCTGTATTTTCTGCACGGCTGGACTCAAGTGATTGCCCAGGTGCTGAAAGTGAACATCCACGACGCCATGTTCACGCGCTTGGCCGATATCGCAGGGCGGATCTGCACCCCGGCGCTCCCGAACCGCGTCGTGCGCGGAGTGGCTTTGGGCCAGGATGCCGGTGCCCAGATCCCGGCGGAAAGCCATAGGAGTTGATATATGGAGAACATCTATGAACGAATCGCGGCGCTGCGAATCGTCCCGGTGATAGCCATTGAGGACGTTGCGGCGGCGCTGCCGCTCGCCGATGCGCTGGCTGAAGGTGGCTTGCCGGTCGCGGAGATCACATTCCGGACCGACGCGGCGGCCGCGGTCATCGAGCGGATCGCCCGGGAGCGCCCGGAAGTGCTGGTGGGCGCGGGAACGATCCTGACGACCGACAACTTGATGCGTGCTGTCGAATGCGGAGCGGCATTCGGCGTAGCGCCTGGTTTCAATCCTGCCATCGTTGCCCGGGCGCTCGAACTGAAGTTCCCGTTTTCGCCCGGCATTATGACTCCCACCGACATCGAAGGCGCGCTGAGCCTGGGAGTGAAGGTCCTGAAGTTCTTCCCTGCCGGCGCGGCCGGCGGCGTTGCCATGCTGAGGAGCATCGCGGCGCCATATTTGCACACTGGCGTGCGCTTCCTCCCGACCGGAGGCATCAACCAGGCCAACCTCAGCGAATATCTCGCGCTGAGAGCGGTTCTTGCCGTTGGCGGAACATGGATCGCAACAGCCGACGATATCGCTGCGAACCGGTGGAACGTGATTCGGGACAACTGCCGAAACGCGGTTGCCCTTGCTGACAAACTGAAACCCGCGGCCGCTGCCGCGCGTTGATTCGAGGGTCCGAACATGCAGAAGCTCAAGTATGCGGTACATGCTTATGCCTGGACGCCAAGCTGGAGCAATCAGACGCTGCATCTGATTGATCGTGCCCGGCGCCTCGGGTTCGATATCATCGAAATCCCGTTGATGGAACTGGAACTGGTGGATGCCAAGGCCATTCGCAGCCGTGCGGAGGAAGTCGGCATCGGCCTGTGCACATCAACGGCCTGCTCGGAAGCTAACGACCCCACCGGCGACGACGAGGCCACCCGCCGGCGGGGCGTCGAGTACTTGCTCGCGTGCATCCGGGCGACCGCGGACATGGGCGCCACCGTGTTCACCGGTGTGACCTATTCCGCGATCGGCCGCCGGATCTCCGCTATGCCGGGCGAACAATACTGGGAGCGGGCCGCAAGTGCGCTCAGGCAGGCCGCACGTTATGCCGAAGGATTGGGCGTGACCGTCGGTATCGAACCCATAAACCGTTATGAAACCTTTCTTGTGAACACCTGTGACCAGGCGGTCCGGTTGAAGGAGATAATTGGCGAGCCGAACGTATCCATTCACCTCGACGCGTACCACATGAACATCGAGGAGGCGGATTTCTATCAGCCCACCAGGAAGGCGGCCCCGTACCTGTGCCATTACCACTTAAGTGAAAGCCATCGCGGAACGCCCGGCACGGGGCGCGTGGATTGGGATGGTATCTACCGGGCTCTGGCCGAAGCGGACTACACCGGGATGGTCGGAATGGAGTCCTTCTCCGAGGTTTCCGGTGCCATGGCCGCTGCTACTTGCATTTGGCGCAAGCTGAGCGGGTCGAGCGATGAGTTGCTTTCCGAAGGCCTGCGGTTCCTCAAAGGCCTGGAGACCAAGTACTATGACCGCCCGGCGAAAGCCGCCCAGGTGTCACCGGGGACCCGACATGGATAAGTTGAAGGTCGGTATTTTGACGTTCTCCGACGGTCGCGAGTACATCCACAATGATCTCCTGCCCGTCAATGAGGCATATCAGGACAGTCTTGCCCGAACGCTCGAAGGCACCGGTCAAGTGGAAGTCGTGCCGGGGCGGGAAATCATCTGGAACCAGCGGCTCGCACAGACGGAAGCGCGTCGCCTCGCCGCAACGGGATGCGACCTGACGATCCTGAATTATGCGATCTGGTGCTTCCCGCACCTCTCCGCTATCGCCACGGCATTCGCGCCGGGTCCATACCTGCTATTCTGCAACCTGCATCCGTCCGAACCGGGCATGGTTGGCATGCTGGCCGCCTCCGGCGCGCTACAGCAGCTCGGCCGACCCCACACCCGGGTCTGGGGAAGAATCCAGGATCCGGCCGTGATGGCGAACGTCATGTGTTACATCAAAGCAGCCGGCGCACTCTCACGCCTGCGCGGGCAGACCTATGGCCTCTTTGGCGGACGCCCGCTGGGAATGTACACGGCGGTGGCGAACCTCGATGAATGGCAGAGGATGTTCGCCGTCGATGTGGAGCATATTGAACAGTACGATCTCGTGGAATACGCGAAACGCGCCGACATCCACCGCGTCGATGCTGCGCTCGCCTGGCTCGAAGAACACGTCCGCGAGATCAAGTATGACGGGAAGGCCCTCACGCCGGAAAAGCTGAAGCTCCAGATCCGTTCGTATTACGCGTACAGGCAAATCATCTCGGAGCGGAGGCTCGATTTTGTCGGAACCAAGGCTCACGGCGACCTGACGGACCATTTTGTCACGATGGACGTGGCCGAGGCCTTTCTGAACGACCCGTATGACTGGGATGGGCCGCACGAGCCCATCGTGGCCGCCACCGAAGCAGATATGGACGGCGCGCTCACCATGCAGATCTTCAAGTTGATCGCTCACAAGCCAGCGCTATTTGCCGATGTGCGGCATTACGATTGCCAGGACGACGTCTGGTACCTGTCCAACTCCGGCACTCACGCGACGTACTTCGCCGGCGGCTCGGAAGATCCTGCGGTCAACCTCAAACAAGTGACGTTGTACCCGGAAGTTTCGTATTATCCGGCCGGCGGCGCCTCGGTGCATCATTTCGCGGCTCCCGGCAAAGTCACGCTGGCGCGGCTTGCGCGGCGAAATGGCCAGTATTGGATGGCCATCGTGCCTGGAGAATTCGTGGAGTTTCCGCGCGACGTAGCTCTCGCCAAGGGCGCAACCTGCACGCCCGAATGGCCGATCGCCTTTGCGCGCCTGGAGTGTCCAGCCGACGTGTTTCTGGCCACGTACCCCTGCAACCACATCCATGGCTGCTACGGCGACTGGGAACGCGAGCTGCTGCATGTAGCCTCGCTCCTGGGAATTGAGGCCAAGGTGTATCGGTCCGGTACGCGCGGGGTTGGCGCCTTGATGGCGGGCGATTGATTCCGTTTTCAGGAAGTGCGGCTTATTATGTCCAGCCCGGCAATCAGACCCGGCATCCGCCACGGAGCGGACGAGCGCGGGAGCGTGCTGTACCTGACATTCCTATCCATTGTCTCGGCGCTCGGCGGCCTGCTGTTCGGCTTTGACACGGTCGTCATCTCGGGCACACTCACGCCGTTGAAGGCGCAGTTCACGCTCAGCCCGGCCATGGAGGGTTGGCTCGTCAGTTCGGCCCTGCTCGGCTGCGCTATCGGGGCAGGACTGGCAGGCACGCTCAGTGATCGATTCGGCCGAAAAAATGTTCTACTCGCATCCGGCTTCCTTTTTGTGATCTGCAGTATCGGATGCGCCCTGGCGTGGGATATCGACGTGCTGATCTGGTCAAGGCTGGTGGGCGGATTGGGAGTCGGGCTCGCGTCCATGGTCTCCCCACTGTACATATCGGAAGTCTCTTCACCACGTCTCCGCGGGCGCATGGTGACCCTATTTCAATTCGCTATCACCATCGGCATCTGCTTGGCCCTCCTATCAAATGCATGGCTTCAGCAACTGGCGTCGCGTGCCGCCGGAACACGCGGAGCCGGCCTCTATCGTTGGGTCGTCGTCGATCAAGTCTGGCGCGGCATGTTCGGCATGGAACTATTCCCTTCCGTGGTTTTCACGGTCCTGTGCTTCGCTATCCCAGAGACTCCCCGCTGGCTGACGAAGGTCGGGCGCGCCGGTGATGCGATGCGGATTCTCGCGAAGGTGGGCGGGCGAACCGTTGCCGAGAGGGAGATGAAAGAAATCCAGGATGCTATTACGGAAGAGACGGGCTCGCTGGCCCAGTTGTTCGCGCCCGGCCTACGCAAGGCCTTGTTTGTAGCCCTCTTCCTGGCGATCGTCTCCGAACTCAGCGGCATCACAGTGGTTCTGTACTATGGTCCCGGAATCCTGAAGAAAGCGGGTTTCTCGCTTGGTGCTGCGCTCGGCGGCTTTGTCTCGATTGGGCTGGTGAACGTTCTGTTCACGCTGATCGCAATCTGGCTGATAGATAGCGTGGGCCGCCGGCCGCTGCTTTTTGCCGGCAATGCAGGTGCGTTTGCCGCGCTGGCCACCATCGGAGTTTTGTTCCGGACCGGCCGCACCGAGGGTCCGCTGCTCGTGGGTATGATGTGCTTGTTCGTCGCCTGCTTTGCCTTTTCCATGGGGCCCATCAAGTGGGTGGTGATGTCGGAAATCTTCCCCACGCGCATCCGCGGCCGAGCGATGGCGATTGCCACCCTAGCGGTTTGGGTAACGGACGGCGTTTACAACCAGATGTTTCCCATCGTTCGCGACAGCCTCGGAGTGCCGGGCAGTTTCTTTGTTTTTGCGGCGGTCCTGGCGCCGCAGTTCTTCTTCGTCTGGAAGATCATGCCTGAAACAAAGGGCCGCACGCTGGAGGAAATCGAACGTTCCTGGAAATGATAAGCGGCGCTGGGCCGTCTGCCGCCGCGCAAGAGATGCAAATGAGAGGTGACCCATGAGAGCAGTTACACGAGCATTCCTCACTACCCTCTTGGTAGGCTTACCGATCTGGCCCGCAACCCACTACTACTCCGCTGGACGGTTTGGCAGGGCGCTTAACGCGCAATTCGGCGTGCTTTCGATTCCGGACCGGCCGGACTACAGTCAGCCGCCGTTTACCGTTGACTGTTGGGTTAGGCTGCGCAGTTCCCGGCAACCCAACATCCTGGTTTCGAGCGAGCGCCGAGAGGCGCCCGGGCATTGGGAGATCTTCACATTCTCCGGCAGCGGCTATTTCAGCGCTTATCTGCCCGGCTATACTCCGGCGCTGACCATTGCGGAACGCGATATTGTGGACAACCAGTGGCATTACGTAGCCATGACGTTCGACGGCGGCACTGTACGCCTGTTCATTGACGGCGAAGCGGTGGCGACCCAGGGCGTGAGGCGTGCGGACCGGAAAGGCGAGAACTGCGGCGGCCTCTGGATCGGCCGCGCCGTGACCGCTGCGCCGGAAACGGGCGTGTACTCGGACCCTCCCGCTTGCTCGGGCCTCATCGATGAGGTGCGGATTTCCAGAGGCTTGCGTCTTGTTTCGGCAATTCCCGAGTCTGCTTCGAAACCCGATGCCGATACTTTGGGTCTGTGGAATATGGACGCCGGCACCGCGGAAGGAGTCCCCGACCTGTCGGCCAACGCCAGTTCAGCGCGCATCGTGCAGCGGTTGGCGCTCGACGATTACGAGCGCCAAAGTCACCCCGCGGGCGCTTCGCCGATGTCCGGCTCGCCAGCAACGGTCGAACTTCGCGCGGGCATGGCGCAGCATCCCCCCGCGCCGGCGGTGTTGTCTCTCGATGGCGAGTGGCAGATGGCCGAGGCTGGGCAGGAGCGGGACCGGCTGACGGGTACCTGGCCGGAAGCCATCCCGGCGCAAGTACCGGGTGGCGTACACGGCGCCCTCACTGCGGCCGGCAAGATACCGGATCCGAAGTTCGGCCTCAATGACAAAATTGCGCACGACAAGAGCTTCGAAACATGGTGGTTCAAGCGAACTTTTGAAAGGCCTCGCGGGATGGCCGGCGAGCGCCTGGTATTTGACGGCTGCGCCATCCGTTGCACTGTGTGGCTGAACGGAACGCTGCTCGGCAGCCATGAAGGCATGTTTGGCGGCCCTGAATTCAAAGTCGCGAGTTTGCTCCACGATAGTAATACCTTGATTGTCAAGATCGACCCGGCGCCCGGCAAGAAGGAGTTGTGGTCCAACTCCGATTGGCGCCATACAGTGGTCTTCAATAACGTGTGGGGTTGGCACTACTCTGCAATCCCCGCGCTGGGCATCTGGCGCTCAGTTCGAATTGAGGACACACCGCCAGTCCGGTTAATCCATCCGTTCGTGGCTACGGCTGACGCTCAGCGGGGGCTGATGGAACTCAGCGTGGATCTGCAGGGAACGGCCGCCGGATCGTCCGGTAAGCTGATCGGGACTATCGAGCCCGATAACTTCCAGGGCACGCCCGTCAACTTCACGCACTCCGTCTCCTCGTCAACCGCTGCCCGGCGGGTGCGGCTGCGGTTCACGATTCCCTCGCCTACGCTTTGGTGGCCCAATGATGTTGGCGATCCCAACCTCTATCGGATGAGGCTCTCTTTCATCCCTCCGAATGATGCGCGGCCGGATACGAAGCAACTGACCTTCGGCATCCGGACCGTGGAGATGTTTCCGCAGGCCGACGGCCCGCGGCCGGATCACTACAACTGGACTTTCGTGATCAACGGCCGTCCGATGTTCGTCAAGGGGTCCAACTGGTGCACGATGGATTCCTCGATGGATTTCTCGCGGGCGCGCTATGACCGATTCCTCAGCCTGGCCGCCCTGCAACACGTGCAGTTTCTTCGGGCCTGGGGCTCCGGCATGCCAGAGACAGACGACTTTTACGATCTTTGTGACCGCAAGGGCATTATGGTGATGCAGGAGTGGCCGACGGCCTGGGACAGCCACAACGATCAACCGTACGACATGCTGGAAGAGACCGTCCGGTTGAACATCTTGCGGGTCCGCAACCATCCCGCGCTGGTGATGTATGCGGGCGGGAATGAATCGCCGCGCCCGTTCGGCCCGGCAATCGACATGATGGGCCGCTACAGTATCGAACTGGATGGAACACGTGTCTTTCATCGAGGCGAGCCCTGGGGCGGAAGCACGCATGCGTATGACACCTGGTGGGGGTTCGCGCAACTGGATTTTAATCTGAACACGACCAGCGTGTTTTTCGGGGAGTTCGGGCTGGCGAGCCTGCCGGTAATGGAATCGGTGCGGCGCTATCTTCCCGAACAGGAGAGGGATCTCTGGCCGGCGCCGCCGGATGGCACGTTCGCGCATCACACACCTATTTTCAACACCGCGGACGATATGGCCCGACTCGCGAAACAGGCGGGTTACTTCACGCGAGGCGCCACCATGGAGCGTTTCATCACCGCCACCCAACTGGCGCAGGCCACAGCGCTGCGGCACACCCTCGAACGGGCCCGTACCAACTGGCCCCACTCAGCGGGCGCGTTATACTACAAGATCAACGACAACTACCCTGCCGCATCCTGGTCCACCATCGATTGGTATGGTGCGCCGAAGATCGCCCACTACATTGTGCGGGATGCGTTTTCGCCGCTGCTGGGATGCGCTCTGTTCCGCTCGATCAACCTAAACCGTAAACCAGCCGAGATTCCCGTGTTTCTTTTGGACGATACGGATGCCTTGAAGGGTTCGGCTTGGGAGGTTGCGGTGCGCGTATACGATTCGCAACTTCGGACCATCAGGAGCGAGTCCTATCGTGGATCGGGTTCCATCGATCGCGTTCGGCAAGTTGGGACCCTGGAGCTGAGCGCGGATGAGACCGACACATCGCCTTTGCTGACCGTGGTGGACGTTCGGCGAAATAACACGCTCGCCCAGCGGGCCTTTTACTGGTCGAACTTCGAGTACGCCAAAGACTCGCTATTCAATCTGCCCGAGACGAAATTGAGCTTGCAGGTCGAGGGCAACACCGTGATCCTGGCAAACACAGGCAGCGTTCCCGCCGTGGCGGCGCACGTACTGCGGCCTGGTCACTTGGACTCCTTTACCGCTGATGACAACTACTTCTGGCTGGATCCGGGCGAGTCCAAGAAAGTCACTGTAAACGATTCGCGCGGCTTGGTCGCCGGCGCCCTAAATGTTCGGCATCCGGAGAGCGGGTTGGCACACCCTAGTTCGGACCGGTAGCCACGGCCAGGCGGTGTTGCTCATGGCGAGCAACGATAACGAAACCGCTGTCCGATGACAAGGCGCCAAATCTACAATGAGGAGCACCGTCACGGCTAGATAGAACACCATGAAGACAGACCGGCGGCAATTCCTTCAACAGGCGATGAGCGGCGCGGTTGCGCCGTTGCTTATCGGCGCGGAGGGCCCTGCAAACCAACACGGTGGCGGAGCCGGCCTAAAGGGGGTCACGCTGGAGAACGATTTGATCCGTGCGGTCTTCGATCCGGCCACGGGTGCGCTGCTCGAATTCTCGAACACGCAGACCGACAGGCATTTTCAGCACCGACGCGAATTGGGGCGCTCATTCGTCCTGGTCGCGCCCCTGCCGGAGCGCCTGCTTCATGTGATCGATGGGCTACATCAATACCCCCAAAGATCGGGAAGGGTGCAGATGGCAAGCGGCTGGAATTCGCCTGGGACGGCCTCCGAAGCGAGCATGCGGGCAGGCTGGATATCCGGCTCACTGCCGTAGTGGAACTGAATGAGTGGGGACTGGTCTTCGACATGGAGATCGAGAACCGCTCATCCTACAGGGTCGAATCGATTGCGTATCCTTACATCGGAGATCTCGCGCGACCCCGGTCCGGCGAACTACGCCGTGCCAATTACAACTACTGCAATCTGTCAGTCGTGCCCCTCTTCCCAAGCTTCGAGAATGAACGTGGTTACTGGGGTACCGAGTACCCCATCCAGATGGTCCCCACGCCCGAGAGTCCCTTCGTATTGATTCTCGATGACCAGGAAGGGCTGTATGCGGGCTGCCACGACGTCAGTCCTAAGGAGCGTGTCGAGTTCACCTTCCAGTTGAAACCCGGATTTGGCAGGGTAGGGGAAGTCCCGCCAGGTGATGAGATCGGAGGCGAGAAAGTAAGCATCGAATTCTTCCCCACACACCTGCCGTTCGCGCAGCCTGGCGAAAGCTACCAGCTTTCCCCTATCGTCCTAAAACCGTTCGTGGGTGATTGGCACGCAGGCACGGATTACTACAAAGCCTGGCGTCGTACTTGGATGAAGCAGCCTCACGTACCGAAGTGGCTCCAGGACGTGCACTCTTGGCAGATGCTCCAGATGTCCACCTGGGGTGATTCGCTGCGCATCCGCTACAAAGATCTGGTGAAGTACGGTGAAGTTTGTGTGAGGCACGGTGTCAAGGGCATTCAGTTAATTGGTTGGACCTTGTACGGCCAGGACGGACGGCTGCCGATTCACGATATCGACCCGCGGCTGGGCACGCGCGAAGAACTTCGCGAAGCCATCGCCAAGCTGCGGGAAATGGGCATCGAGGTGGTGCTCTACGAGAAGTACACTTGTACCGATAGGGGCACTGACTGGTACAAGCGCGAGCTGCACCAGTACGCCAGTAAGGACATTTTCGGTAATACGCACGGGCATGAGGGTTGGCGGTATGATACTCCCGCGCACCTGGCCGGCATCAACACGCGCCCTTACGCGTGGATGTGCATGAACTCGTGCAAATGGCGGGAAATCGCGATCGATCAAATCCGCAAGAGCCTGGACCTGAGACCGGCGGGCATTTTCCTCGACGAAACGCAGTGGCATGGGACCAACGCGTTCTACTGCTTCGATCCGAAGCACGGACACCGCGTACCGGCATACAACTTCGGTGGCGACGCAGCGTTCGAGGTCATGCTCCGTAAACTCATCGACCGGCGTGACAAGGAACTCGTCCTCGGTGGCGAGGGATGTTATGACTTGCAGAACCGGCACTACACTCTTTCGTATCACCGGGCCGGTGTGGGGCACGTCCCCGCCATCCGCTACATCGACCCATGGCTGCCCATGATGAACTGGGTATACGGATATGACGACCGCGAGGGGGTGAATATCTGCCTGCTGTACCGGTACATCATCAGCTATGAGCCTCGGAACTTTCGGGGCTATCTCGGGGAATTTCCGCTTACGCTGGAATACGGCAAAAAGATGGACGCCCTGCGGCGGCGCTATCGCGAGTTCCTTTGGGATGCGGAGTTCCAGGACACCATCGGCGCGACGGTACGAGACGACGGCGGCAAACTGGTGTACGCGATCTTCCGGCACGCGAGATCGGGTCGCAGGGCAGTGGTGGTCGTGAATCACGACCGGATTCCGATCCCAGCGGAAGTGCGAACGGCCGCGAATTCTCGACAGTTCGTGGCCGTGTCCCCCGAAGAACCCGAACCGCGCACCAGTGATGGCAAAATCCACGTGCCAGCGCGGTCGGCTATCGTGTTAATCGAATCTTGAGGCCTGGCGCCACTTGCTAGGCGGCTATCCGCGCGTCGCTTCGCACGGCGAGGTTCTCGCGTATGCGCCGGCCGCGTCTCGAATCAGTCGTGCACAACGGATCGCGCCATATCGCGCCTCAAGGTCCGAAGCGATTTGGCGCAAATGGTCAGGATCGCTGCGCCCGGGGCGCATTGAGTCGTAGATGGCGAGGATCTCGGCTTCTGGAACCCCCACCAACTCCGCGGCGCGGCGGAAATTCTCTGCCAACTGCGGTCGTCCGGCACGTTCCGCGATTTCGGCCTGCAGCTCCAGAGCCTCCCGGGTCACCCGCAACTCCTCCATGCCGATCTTGCCCTCCAGAACGCCGTCCAACGTGATCTCCTCGAACGCCAGTCCGGTGGGGGTCTTCAGTTGATCAGGGCACGTCTCGAACAATGGATATTCAGCTTGCATGGGTCAGCTCCAACTGCCCGGCCGGCATGCCCGGCACGATCTGCTCCGTCTCCCGCAAGTGCAAGATGGTGGTGGTCACAATGTGCTTCAGGCGGGCCATGTTGTCGATCTGCACCGGTACCGGCTGCACGGGCACGGCTTTAGCATATCGGGCGGCATTGCGGCCAATCGCGCGATACGACTCCAGTGTCAAATTTGGTGCCTGCGGAAACAGCTCCAGGTTATTGAGCGGCGCCAGATCGCGCTGGTGGATCACGGTCGTGCCTTTGGATTGGATTCCCACGGCAATCCCAGACCCGCTGAGATATGCGCCGGCGTGGCCGATTGATCCGCAATCGGAGCTGGCATGAATCTTGACAATCCGCGGCCGCAGGCCTTCTTCCCGCACACCTGCCAGGAGCGCCTCCAGCACCGCCCGGTGCGGGAGCCCCAGGATGGTGGTGCGCAACTCGGCGCCGAATGCCGGCCCAACCGCGATCACGATCTCCGCCCGGTCCGTTCCAGGCAGCGCCGGGCCGGTTTCCCGGACTGGCGGTTCGGCGGCATCGCGGTCGCCGGTTCCAATCGTGCGCGGGTCCGCGGCCTGCGGCAGATCGTCAATCTCCCGCTTGCGGTTGCCGTTCACCTTGTAGCCCGTGCCAGGCCCCCGGTAGTCGTTGGCATCGTTGATGGCGCTCAGCAGCCTGGGGCCCGGCAACAGTATCGCGGACGTCTGCAGGAAATCGCCGGTCACGCGCAGTTTTTGGACGGCGAAAATCTTCTCCGCGATGTCGCGAAAACCGCGGCGTGCCAGTGCTCGAATGATGTCCACGCCGCCGCGCGAACCGTCTAGCAGGTGCTCGGCCGCCGCGAGATCCGCGGCCACATCGCGGTCCGGCATGTCCGCGCTGTTGTGCGCCACAACCGCGGCTTCCACCTCTGCATCCCGGATGGGCGGAAGGCCCATCTCCTCGAACACCGCCTGCACCGCGCGCGCGGCCCGCTGCCGCACCGCCAGGATCTCTTCCTCCCGCACCGGCCGCAGCCCGCCGTCCACCTGCATATCCCGTTGCAGCACGTTGTAGTCGTCCAGGTCCAGCGCGTCGTAGTTGCCCCCGCCGAAAAGGTTGTCCTCCCGTGGCATGGAGCTGTAGCCCGAGAACACGAAATCCGTGCCGGGGAGGAATTGAAGCATCAGCTTGGCGGTCTTGCGGATATCGGAGTGCGAGGCCATGGCGTCGTTGCCGGAGGCGAGTTCCAGGTCCAGAAGCGCCGCAATCAGGTTCTCCGCCAGCACCCCGCGCACGCCCCCCGGCAGCGACTCCGGCAGCGCGATGCAACTGATCGACCCGTTCTGCACGCCCTGCGAACCGGCTCCCTTCACGGCCATCAGGCAGCGAGTTTCCAGGTAGATCATGGACTTGCCTTCGGCGTAGCCCATCAGCGCTTCCGAGCCGCTGCCGGAAGTGAACCGCACCTTGATGCCGCGCGAAGCGTAGGCCGAAGCCAGAAAGGCCTTGGACCAGGGCGTGTCGTCGCCATCGCGGAACGCCCGGTCGGTGCCGTAGACCGAGAGCGTTTCCGCATAGGTGGTCAGGCCGAGCAAGGCCAGCCGCAGCCCCAGCGCTTCTTCAACCGCGCACTGCGTCAGCGCGGCACCGCGTCCGGTCTGCGAACCGATCAACACCGCCAGCGCGTTCAGCGGCGCATAGCGGGCCACCCCCACCGTGGTCTCCAACTCCGAGAACCCGCGCTCCACGGCCTCGGCCGCGTCGGCCGCCAGCAGCGCCGGGTTCTCTTTGCGATTGGTGACATGCGCCTGGTTGGAGGGCGTTCGCCGCGCCCGCATCTTCTGCAGGGCCATCATCATCTCGACCACGTTCAAGCAGTCCACCGCCTGCACGATCTTCGCCGGCGTGAGGCCCCGAAACAGCCGCACCACTTCCGCCCGGGGTACGTCGGGATGAAATGCGGCTCGCGCGATCGCCAGCGCATCCAAAGCCATGGCCTCGGGGGCGATTGCCGGGTCAATGGCGTACTGCGCCAGAAAACGGTCGATCAGGTCGAACTCCGCTTCGACCTTGCCGTCCAGTTCCACGATCCGGCCGTTCTCGATGCGGATCTGCGGCTGGGGATCCAGCGGGCTGCCGAATAGCACGAGTCCTTTTTCGGGCCATTCGTGGATGAAGCTGTCGTGATTCACGGGGCGCGCGGCGCGAGCCTGCGCGCGTTTTGAACTGCGGTGGGGTTCGGCGGCGGGCTGCATGTCAGTAGGTTTTCAGCGCCGCTTCATCGCCGAGCTGCCGTCGCAGCTTCTGCAGACCTCCCATCTTCTCCCGGAGTCCCACCTCGGCGTCGCGCTCAGTGCTGTGATTCAGGATGCCAATCGGCCCATGGTATCCGCTGTCGCGGATGATCCGGAGCTTCTCCAATTCCCGGTATCCTTCGCCGAGCTTCAGAAGCATCGGCGCGTCTTTCTTCATACCATTCAGATTGATGGCCATCAGGTGCGGCAGAATCTTCGGGAAAAACTCAGCGAAACGGTCCATCTGCTCCCGGCCATGGTGGAAATTGTAAACCATTCCGACATTCGCCGTCGCGGCACGCTCCAGGATCGCCAATTGGTTTTCCGGCTCGCCAAACCAGCCGCCATGGTTATAGAGCCCCACCGAGCAGTCGATTTTCTTCGCCTCCCCCGCCAGGTACTGCGCGGCTTTGGTGGCTTGGGCCACCTTTTGCTCCTGCGGCAACCCATTGAACGTCGTTGGCGGCACCAGCAGATACCAGATCTCGGTCTTCAGCTTGCGTCGTTTCCACAGGTCCAGAACGGTGTGCATGTTCTTTTCCTGGGCTGGCTGCAGCCCCGAGGTCAGCCAGAATCCTTGCAGCTTGATGCCGTATTCCTCGAGCGCATCGACTTCCTGATCAAAGGATGGGATGTCCTTGTCGCGCCAGTCATAGACAAACCGCGTGATGCCCAGGCGTTTCAGCATCCTGGCGCGTTCCACGGGGCCCCTGTGCCCGGCATCAAAAAGGGGTTGATGCACCAAGCCACCAGATTGCTCTTGGCGAAAATGTCGGGAGCGGCGGACCGGCCGGCCGGACCGGCGGCCAGGGAGAACGCGGCCGCGGCGAGCACGGCCACCAGGCGGCTTCATGCACTTTCCTCCTAGCTATAATGCTAGGATCATATCTTGTTTCATCAGGTCCGGTCAAGCGCCATAGCTTTCCGCTAGCCATAATATCCTCCTATCGTGCCTGGTGCGACCAGATGAAAATCGGAATCGACAGTGGAAGATTTCCTGGACCGCGCGCACGCCCTGGCGGTCGACGGCGTGTGGCTAGAATCCTCCTTCATACCACACTACGACACGGACTACCTGGCGGATGTCAAGGAGAAACTCGACCGCTACCCTGGACCGCGTTTATGCGTGGGGCCGTAAAGACGGGCTGGAATGCCGGCCGCCTCCGACGAGATGCTCGCCTGTCTCGAGCATGCCTGCTAAATCGGCGCCACCGTGATGCGCGTGGTGGGCGGCAGGCTGATATTCCACCAACGCTTGGAGCCGGAGCCGGTCGAGTGCGCAACGCGAGGAATGCCAACCGCTGGAGTTGGCCCTGGTGGAAGGCGAGGCAGAGAGCAGGTTGTGCGCAGCACGTGGAACGCTATCGCTATCTGGAGTGCTGCGGCCATTCATCGCCAACTTGAGCTATTGGGTGCGAGATCGTGATCGGGAACTCGCCTGCCTGTTCTCGACGTCGTCAGCCTGGAAGATGCCGCCCTGCGATGCTTGGATCGGATGGAGCGATGAGCGGCGGAAGCGCAACTTGCAATGGATCGTCAAAAATGGGCGAGTCCTGATTCTGCCGTGGGTGCGCGTCGGAGGGTTGGCGAGTAAGATCCTGGCGTTGGACGCCCGGCAAGATGCTGCGCAATTGGCGAACCCGATATGAGCATGGTCCGTTACTGTTGGAGACGCTGGTGGATACGCAGCGCTCTCGAGGGACCTGCTACGGGGAAGCCCCCTGGATCTATGTCGGGCAGACCAACCGGGCGGGATCGCATGGACTGGGAGCACGAAAACCACGGCCGAGTTATCAAAAACATCTACGTCTATCCGCTGGCCCACGATGCCCGCCAACGTCCTCTGGGAGGATCCCACCCGGTAAACAAATTACGAAGCGGGACATACGAAGCGGGTCGCCGAGGTCGCCGAGGTCGCCGAGCCGAGCCGTGGCACGAAGCATGATAGGATGATAAGCTGGGAGAGCATAGAAGCGATACTTATGCACGACTGTGTGACGATACAGCGTGCCGGCGTCATCCAACACGACAGTCCGGTTCCGTACTATTTCCAGCTCAGTACTTACATTGAGGCCCGGATCAAGTCCAAAGAGTGGCAGCCGGGGCAATTGCTGCCGAGTGAACAGGAGTTCTGTGACGTCCTGGGGATCAGCCGCACGGTAGTCCGCCAGGCCATGGCGGATCTGGACCGCAAAGGCCTCATCACCAAACAGAACGGCAAGCGCAGCACCGTCGCCCACCCGAAGTATGAGGGCGGGCTGATGCAGACCCTGCGCGGGTTCTACGAAGATGCCGTTGCCAAGGGCCAGAAACCCTCGACGCAGGTTTTGAAATTCAAGGTAATCGGCGCGGACGCCGAAGTAGCCCAGGCCCTCAAGCTTGCCGAAGGCGAGCCGGTAATCATGCTCGACCGCCTGCGCTCCCTGGACGGCGACCCGGAGGTGCTCGTGGTCACTTATCTGCCGGAGAAGATGTGTCCGGACCTGGTGCATGAAGACTTCTCTAACCAGTCGCTTTACGAAGCCCTGTCGCGCAAATATGGACTCACCATCACCCAGGGATTCCGCACCATCGAAGCCATCGCACTTGATCGCGCTGATGCCAAGCTGCTTGGCCTGCGAGCCGGCAGCCCTGCGTTGCTGCTGAAGAGCATCGGCCTTCTGGAGAGCGGCACGCCGCTAGAATACTTCATCGCCAAGCACCGCGGCGACCGGAGCAAGTTCGAGGTGCGGCTGGTGCGCTCCCCCTCAGCTCCGGCGCTTAGCGGTTCGTAGCGGCGTAGGTGAGGGCCGCCCCGTCGCCCATCCGCGCAGGAGCTTTGGAGCCCGGCCATGTTGTTGCACAGCCCTACCTCGGCGTCCTGGTCGGTGCGGTGGTTCAGCACCTCTGGGGCCGCGGTAGCGGCTGTCGCGCACGATTTTGAACATCCCCAGCCCCGGTCGCCCTCGCTTAGCATCAGGGCCATCGGCTCATCTTCTTCATGCTGTGTGGCAGGATCTTGGGACAGAACTCGGGAAAGCGGTCCATCTGCTCGCGGGCCGTGGTGGAAGTTGTAGACCATGCCCACGCTCTCTCACCCGGCCTTCTCCGGGATCGCTAGTTCGTTCTCCGGCTCCCCGAACCATCCGCCGTGATTGTAGAGCCACCGAGCAGCCGATCTTGCCGGCCTCATACGCCAGGTAGGCCACGCCCCGCGCCGCTTTCGCCACCTTATCCTCCTGGCCCAGCCCCACCAGCAGGTACCAGATCTGGGTCTTCAATTTGCGTCGCTTCAGCAGGTCGAGCGGTGGCCACATTCTTTTCGTTCTCCAGTTCGAGCTCCGAGGTCAGCCAGGAAGCCCTGCAACTCGATGCAGTATTCCCACAGCGCATCGATCTCCTGGCCGAAGTGGGGGTGTCCTGGTCGCGCCAATCATAGACGAATATTGGTGATCCCTAGAGCTAAACACAACGTCATAAATTATTGCGCATAACGGTGGGTTGTGTTTTGATGGAGTAGTGAAGCGACTCACCATCGCCGATGCGGCTTCCATTGTTTTGGGACTGCAGGACGAGATCCGTCGATCCGAGGAATCTCGTTATGATCACCGGCTGCACGGAGTGCTGCTGGTGGCGCAGGGCATGAGTTGCCCAGAGGTGGCCGGTCTCCTGGGCGACGCTCCGCGGTCAGTGGAGAACTGGGTTCGCCACTTCGAGACGAACGGGCTGGCTGGGTTACAGGAAGGCGAACATCCCGGACGGCCGCAGCGGCTCAACACCGAACAAGTGGCAAAGATCAACGTGGTTTTGCGGCAAACGCCGCGCGCCACCGGCTTGAGTCAGAACCTATGGGACGGCAAGGCCCTCAGCGCCTGGATCGTGCGGGAATACGGAATCAGCCTGGGCGTGCGGCAATGCCAACGCCTGTTTCGACGCTTGGACTTCCGGCTGCGCAAACCGCGACCGATGATTGGCAAGGGTGACCCGAGTAGTTGTCCATGATCAGATGGAGTTGCTTGTCCGGCGGCGTGCGGCGGTCAATG
>OBLT010000169.1_pt1 | contig 49279 bp, 49 predicted proteins | sample 1518721 | NCBI WGS metagenome assembly OBLT01 (sample SAMEA3539307, study PRJEB22396) | soil metagenome | biome: tundra; feature: field; material: soil | place: USA | collected 2010-05 | depth 0.15 m | reverse complement strand
GCGGCGGAACAACGCGTCATCGATTCCGGCCCGTACCGTTTCATCCGGCATCCGTCCTACACCGGCGCGCTGATCGCATTCGTCGGCTTCGGATTTTGTCTCGGCAATTGGATATCGATCCTGTGTGTGACGTTGCCGATTGTGGGCGCGTTTCTGTGGCGCATCCACGTTGAGGAGCGCGCGCTTGCGGAGGGACTTGGCGATGACTATCGCAACTACATGCGAAGGACGAAAAGGCTGATTCCCTGGATTTGTTAGGCGCGTGAAAGATGAAAGGGGTCGAGCCGCGGCACGATTCATCCGGAAGAAATCTCCCCTCTGGCTGATCGCGCGGGTCTGTGATCTCATCAAGCTCTTCACAAATCCGCTTACGGCCGGTCATATGAAGACCGAAGCCCTGCTTCGAATCCTACTCCGGCGGGCAATCGATTTATTTGAATTTGGAACAGAGTTCCTTCCCTGTTTTCTCAAGCGGAGAGCGCTCGTGCAAATGGCCGTCCGTTTTCGAAAACCGGCGAATACGTAGGTTCCGCGATAAGTTATAAATCGCGCAACGCGCGGCGCGCTTTACCGACATCGCTTGTGACAATCTAACAAAATTGAACGGGCCTCGCGCGCACACTTTCAAAAGGGCAGCGTGAATAAGGCCGCGCACATCCGAGTCGATTAGCTATCGTACCAGTGAATGCCGTGGTCGATCCTACCGTGAACGCGTCCCCGCGCGAAAACCCGCCGCCCCCGCAGGGACCGCGACGGTCGATCGGTTTCTTCACCGCGTGCGCAATTGTCATTGCCAACATCATCGGCACCGGTGTCTTCACCAGCCTCGGTTTTCAGCTCCCGGAGATTCATTCCGGTTTCGCCTTGCTCATGCTGTGGATCGTCGGCGGAATCGCGGCTCTTTGCGGAGCGCTTTCCTACGGCGAGCTAAGCGCCGCGCTGCCGCGTTCGGGTGGCGAATATCATTTTCTTTCGAAGATTTATCATCCGGCGGTCGGTTTCATGGCGGGCATTGTTTCCGCGACGGTCGGCTTTGCCGCGCCGGTGGCGCTCGCCGCCATGGCCTTCGGCAAATATTTCAACGGCGTCTTCGGATTCGGATCACCGGTTGTGCTCTCGTTTGCGATTGTTTGGGTGATCGCTTTCATCCATCTCGGCAACTTGAGACTTGGCAGCACGTTTCAAAATATCTCGACACTCGTGAAATTGCTCCTCATCGGCGGTCTCATCGGCACAGGACTCTTTCTCGATCCAAAGCAGCCGGTTTCGTTTTTACCTGCGGCCGGCGATACGACGTCGATCTTCGGCGCGCCATTCGCGGTCGCGCTAGTTTACGTGATGTATTCGTATTCGGGCTGGAACGCCACCGCCTACATCAGCGGCGAAATCAAACAGCCACAGAAAAACGTCCCGCGCTCGCTCTTGTGCGGCACGCTCGTAGTTATCGTGATCTACACCGCACTCAACGCTATTTTTCTTGCGACCACGCCGATCCGGGAATTGAGCGGCCAGTTGGAAGTCGGTTTGATCGCAGGCAAACACATCTTCGGCGAAAATGGAGGCCGCGTCGTGGGTGCGATTATTTGCTTCGGCCTCGTTTCCGCCATCAGCTCGATGACCTGGATCGGTCCACGCGTGACGATGTCGATGGGTGAAGATAATCCGCTGATTCGATTTCTCGGACGAAAGAATCGAAACGGCATTCCAGCGAACGCATTGCTGTTGCAACTCTTGTTCGTGAATCTTCTTCTACTCACGCGCAGCTTCGAGCTGGTTGTGGTTTACATTCAATTCACGCTCTTGCTCTGCTCGTTGCTCACCGTTCTCGGCGTCATCGTGTTGAGGCAAACTCGTCCCCAACTTCCGCGTCCCTCCAAGGTATGGGCCTATCCGCTGCCGCCGCTTCTCTTCTCCGCTATCACAATTTGGATGATGATTTATATTTTCCGTTCGCATCCGAAGGAGTCGCTGGCCGGACTGGCGACAATGCTTGCCGGTTTGGTCCTTTACGTCTTAACGGGAAAACGCCTCGGCAAATCGGCATGAACAGGTTCCACGCGAGCATATTTTTGCTGGTCGCGTTGTCGATCTTCGTGGCAGCGATCAAGCTTCAGGCGCAACAACCTTTCCAGCCGGGCCGGCCACTCGGAGCTCCAACCCAAAGTCCCAGTCCAAGTGGAAAGCCTATACAGTTGCGTCGGGTGCCAACGCCGACACCAATCCCGGCACCCGAACGCCCGCATACAGTTTTGCCTCCAGTATCGCCGGGTTTGATCGCCTCGCCGGACGATGCAGCCCATTTTCTCGCCGGCATGCCGGTTCCACCGGATTCGCCGCTGGCGCCGTTCGCTCAGATTCCCGAATGGCGGGAACATTCCGCCGCGCTCGAGGACCGCTTTATCAAGCTTATCCCACGTTTTGAAGTAATTCGTGCGTGGCAGGCTGCGTATCTCCCGGAATCCACCGCGCCGATGCCGGTTGCGTTCTACATGTTTAGCGGTCCCGATTTTCTATATGCCGATCAATTCTTCCCGAGCGCTTCGGTTTACGTTCTCTGCGGTACCGAACCGATCGGCCCGGCGCCCGATCCGCTTCGTCTTCGCGACATGTCGAGCGCGCTCCTCAATCTGCAAAACTCGATGAACTCGCTGTTGCGGTTCAGTTTTTTCATCACCAAAGACATGAAGACCGATTTGCAGCAGGAGCTCAAAGGAACGCTACCGATCTTTTACGTCCTGATTGCGCGCGCTGGCAAAACAATCACCGACATCACGTTTGTTTCGCTTAACCGCAACGGCACCTTCCAGCAAACTGCGCCGAGCAAAACTGGCGGCACCATTCCCGGCGTGCGCATTTCCTACATCGACAATCGCACGCGCAACACGCAAACGATGTTTTACTTCACCACCGACATTTCCAACGATGGAATCAAGTCGAATCCCGGCTTTCTCAACTTTTGCCAACATTTCGGCGTGGGCTCGAGTCTGTTGAAATCGTCTTCCTATCTTTTATTTGAGAATGGCTTCTCAACGATTCGCAACTTCCTGCTCGATCACAGCACCACAATCGTGCAGGACGACTCCGGGATTCCTCTTCCCTATTTCAATCGCGACAAATGGAACCTGCGACTCTTCGGCACTTACATTGGCCCGATCGATTCCTTCAAACAACATTATCAGCCACAGCTGCAGGAGCTTTATCGGCAAAGCAATCCGCCTCCGCTTGAGTTTGGATTTGGCTATCGCTGGAATCGCACGGAAAGCAATTTGGTCGTGGCGCAACGCAATTGAATTCTTGCGCCGCCTAGTCCTGGAAACGCCGGAACCAGGAGTATGGAAACGCATCGCCCGGACAGTCGGTCGCCCAGCGCGGTGGATTCACGTCGCGATGCGGACGCACGATCGCGTAGTGATTGTCGATCTTGCCGCAACGTTGTCGCAAATACCGGATTAGTTCTTCGGCGCAATCCAACTGCGCGCGCGTCGGCTGGTCGCGATTGAAATCGCCGACCAAACAAATCCCGAGCGCGATGTTGTTGAGATAATCGCTGTGCACGTGGCCGCCGTTGATTTGCCGGCGCCAACGATCGCCTATTTCGACCTCCCCGTTTCGAGTCGAGGTGCCGTTACCGATGACGAAATGATAGGCCAGACCATTCTGCATACGCCGGACATGCCGATGATAATAGTCGAACGCTGCGGCATTGCCCTGCCGCGTCCCGCTGTTGTGCACAATGATGTATTGCCAGCGACGTGGGATGACCGGCGCACGATCGATCTGCGCGCGTACGGAACTGGTTAAATATCGATAATTGCCGCCGCTGCTGCTCCGACCGCCGCCGCCGAAAAGCCGGGCAAAGAAACCCACTGGTTTCTCGTAACCCGATTTCTCGATCGTGACCTGCGCCGGTTCTTCTTCGATGGGCGCGATGGTTGGCGCGGGCGCAACGACGGCGCGCGGAGGTGGCGCAGTCGGCTGCTCAATCGGCGTGGCAATTGGACTTGGCGAAATTGCTTTTACAGCCTTCGGTATTCTCTCTGGCGCCGGAGTCTGTTTCGCCTTCGCTCCACTTGTCTTGGCGATTCCTTTTTTCTTCGGTGTCGCTTCTTTCTTTGCCACCGATTTTTTCTTGGTCGATTTGGATTTTGCTGTCGAACTCAATGATTTTTTTGACTTCGGCGAGGCCGACGATTCCGGCGTCTCGCTCGACTTCGGCTTCGTTTCTTCGGCCTCCGATTCTTTCTTCTTCGATGATTTCGCCTTCGGAGTTGCGCTCGGTTCAGTTGTTTCGCTTGGTTTCGCCTTTTTGGACGCGGACGAAGGAGTTGCCTTGCTCTTCGGTTTCTTCGCCTTTGGCGATGCAGTCGGAGATGCTTCGGCTTCGCGAGTTTTGAGAAATTGCTCTCGCTTGCGGTCTTCTTCGTCGTTCCCCTGAGCGCAAAGGAACGTGCCGATCATCGCGCTGAGCGCGAATGCAATTGTGAGCCAAATACGAAAACGCGCCACGGCAGCGGAGCGTAACAGACCCGGCGTTGTGTTCAAGCGGTCTGCGGCGCGGGAGGAGCTGGAACTGTTACCGCGCGTTCCCGCTCGTGGCGCAGGATCGCGTTTAATTTACCGCCGAGAAGCAGGAGCAAACAGGTCAGATACATCCAGGTGAGCAAGACAATGATCGACGCGAGCGCGAGATAAGTCGGGTTATAGCGATCGTATTTCGCGACGTAGTACTGGAAGAGTTTTGTGACAATGATCCAACCGACCGCAAAGAAGATCGCGCCGGGCAACGCTTGCCGAATGGTGAGATAATTTTCCGGCGTGAGCAGATACAGCGCGAGTGCGAGCAGGACGAGCGCAAGTGCCGTAAGCGGGAGATTCAGCGCCACGACCCATTCTTGCAGCGGGATAGTTAGTTGAAAATTCACTTCGGCCACGCCGGCGAGCTTTTCGCCGAAGACGACTGCGTTGAAACAAACAAGCAGCGTGATCCCGAACCAAAAAAGCAGCAGAAACGAGATGATATATTTCGACCACCAATGTTGATCTTCGCGCACGCCGTGGGTCTCGCTTAGCGCGCGCGAGATGGTCGAGATAAACATCGTGCCCAGATAAATCCCGAGGATGATTCCCACGTTCGCCAGTATTCCATTTGAACCAGTGACAACAACGCTCGCCATCGCCGCATCCAGAATGTCCTGCACCCTCGGGTCCGGCGGGATAAAACTCTTTAAAATGAGAAACATACGATGCAGTTTCGCGGGGTCGGTGCCGAACAGGCCAAGCAAATGCCAGAGGAAGAGCAACCCCGGCGCGAGAGTGAAAAGCATCTGATACGCCATCTGGGCCGCGAGACCGGTGGTGTTATCGGTCGCGGTTTGCCAAACCAAACGCCGAAAAATTCTCCAAACAAAGGACAGCATTCTCACGCGGGGGAGAGTTTACTTTGCCGCATCGAAATATCCATTAAACTTCCGTCCGTTCTCGCCGGAGATCTCTCTTAACGATTCGTGAAAAAAATTCTGATTCTCACGACGAGCTTCGGCGAGGGTCACAATGCGGCGGCGCGCGGAGTTCGGGATGGTCTCGCACGGGTAGCGCCGGATGCGGAAGTCGAAGTGCACGATCTCTTTGCGGAAACCTATGGCGCACTCAACGAACTTCTGCGCAAAGCTTATCTAACACTCATCAATCGGTGGCCCCGTTCCTGGGGCAGTGTTTATCGGTGGCTCGATCGCAAGACAACCGTGGACCAGGATTTGGGCCGCTTCTTTTCTCCCGTCAAAAACCGGTTCGCCCATTTGCTCGCTCGTTTTCAACCCGACGCGGTCGTTTCGGTCTTCCCGCCTTATCCGTACATGCTCGCGCAGATTCTTGGACCACGCCGATTTTGCAAGAGCGTTGTCGTCGTCACCGATTCGATCACGGTCAATGCAATCTGGTACCGGTGTTCCGCGGATTATTTTCTCGTTCCGAACGAGCAGAGCGCAGCGGTCGTGAACAAGGGAGGAGTCGCACCCGGACTGATCAAGACCTTCGGCTTTCCAGTAAGCCCAAAATTCGCCGATCTCGCACAAGATCGACAACCGCCTTCGGAAAACAACCGGCGCATCCTTTACGTCATCAATGCAGGCACGCAAAAGGCGCCGGAATTAGTCAACAAACTTCTCGATCTCGACATTGATCTGACCGTGACGGTCGGGCGCGATGAAAAACTTCGACGCGCTGTTGGAGCCGCTGCGGCCGATCGCAGGATCGACATCGTTGGCTGGACCGAAGAACTGCCGCGCATGCTGTGCACCAGCCACTTGCTCATCGGCAAAGCCGGCGGCGCCATGGTGCAGGAAGCAATCGCGGCGCGTTGCCCGATGATCATCACTCACATCGTCTCCGGACAGGAAGAAGGAAATGCGCGCCTGATCGTGGAAACGAATTCGGGCGCAATCGCGATGTCGCCCGACGAAGTTGTCGCGCAAGTCCAACGCGCATTTGCCGATGATGCGAAGTTATGGCGCGAATGGGAAACGAACATTAGCAAACTGAGCCGGCCACGAGCGTCGCTTGATGTCGCCGAATTTCTATTGTCGATCTAACGCAAAAACTTCGTCGCCCCGGACAAACGTTCGTAGCACCTCAAGATCGCGCGATAGAATTGCGAAATCGGCGTCGGCGCCAATTTCGAGAGAGCCTTTCGTTTTTAGTCCGATTGCGCGTGCCGGAGTCTTCGTTGCCATCGTGATCGCTTCGCTCAACTGGACATCGACATGTTGCACCAGATTACGAATGAGATCGATCATGCGCGCAGCACTGCCCGCAAGTGCGGAACGATCGGCAAGAAGACAAACGCCGCTTTCGACGATGCAATCGCAGCCGAAAAGCGAAAAGCGTGATCCCGCCGGCAAACCGGCGCCCGCGGTTGCGTCGGTCACCAGACAGATCCCGTGGGCACCTTTCGTGCGATACAACATTTTCATCAATGTCGCCGAAACGTGATGACCATCGGCAATTAGTTCGCAAAGGATCTCCGGCTCGCTTAACGCGAACTCGAGCAAACCGGCCTTCCGATAAATTCCATCTCGGCGCGCGCTCGACATGCAATTGAACGTGTGGGTCACGCTTCGCATGCCGTGCTCGAACGCGGCGCGCGCTTGCTCGTCCCAGGCATCGCTATGACCGCCGCTGACATCGATATCATGCTTTCGCAGTTGATCGATCAGGTCGAGCGCGCCGGGCAACTCGGGCGCCAGCGTCATTCGCTTGATTACATCCGAGTATTCAAGCAACGGCGCAAAGCGTTCCGGAGCCGGGGCTTGAATGAATTCCGCTCGCTGCGCCCCGGGTTTTGCCTTTGAAATAAACGGACCTTCGACGTGAGCACCGGCGATTTGTTTAATCGAAGATCGACAATCGCGAATCGCTTTCATCACATCGATAATCGCGTCGATCGGGGCAGTCGCGGTCGTTAAGAGCAGCGCGGTCGTGCCGCCGCTCGCGTGATAATCACAAATTGCGCGAAACGCGTCCGCGGAAGCTTCCATTGTATCGCGCCCGACCGCGCCATGGACGTGAAGATCGACAAATCCAGGCGCGAGATAATTTCCGCCCAGATCGACAATCTCTCTTGCGTTCGGATTCGTCCGCTCGCGAATCTCCACGATTTTGCCATCACTAACAACCAGCTCGAGACCGTCGCGAATACCGTCGGGAAAAATGAGACGCGCGTTACGAAAAATCATTTCGACGGATGAACGTCCAACGCTCAACGCTCAACGTCCAACGCTCAATCGTCTCTGATTGCGTTTGCCAGCGGCAAAGTCCATTCTCTTTCCCGGCTAAGGCTGGAGATTTCACGCTCAGTTTCACAGCCGGATTCTATGAACGATTTTCGCGGTTGGTGGCAAGGCCTGGCCGTTCGCGGAGTTTTGTGGCGAAGAGGACTCGACTGGGCGATCGCTAACGTCCCTTTTTACTTTCATCCATTCCTGATCTGTTTCTGGACGATTTTCTTTTTCTTCTTCGCCGGCCCGGCGCGAAGAACGGTCGTGTCTAATCTCGCGGTCGTTCTGCCCGGTTCGTGGCGCGCGACTGATTACTTCCGGGCTCTTCGCACATTTTACAATTTCGCGTGGACGATCGCGGAAGGAACGATCTATAAACTGAACAAAGCACAATTCTCCTGCGAATTAAGCGGCGCCAATTTCCTGAACGAGCTGCTCGCGGCCAAGGGCGCCATCATTCTCACTGCGCACATGGGCAGTTACGATCTCGGGGCCGCGCTATTCACCGAAAAATTCCAGCGCGCGATTCGCATGATCCGTGCGCCCGAGCCGGACAAGCGCAGTGCCCAACATCTCGACCTGGCCTTGGAACAAGCGGCCGCCGGCGCGGTCAAGGTAGATTACAGCACAGCGGGCGCGTCGCTTTCGTTCGATCTGCTCAATGCGCTCCGTAACGGAGAAATCGTTTCCATTCAAGGCGATCGCGTCATGGACAATGTCGCATCGTCACCGGCGAAACTTTTCGGACGGAAAGTTTCCTTGCCCAGCGGTCCATTCATTCTTTCTCTGGTCGCGCCGGCCCCGATCTATCCGCTCTTCGTCGTTCGCCTGGGTTACCGTCGCTATCAGATCGTTGTGCGAGAGCCGATTTTTTGTGTGCGCACGAATCGCCCGCGGGAAGACGATCTGGCCGAGGCGATAACTCTTTGGTCGCGAGTGCTCGAAAGCGTAACTAGGGAGTATTGGAACCAGTGGTATGCGTTCGCGCCGATCTTCTAGGATATGAAAACCGGAAATGAGAGTGCGTTTGGAGATTTCTATTTCGCCTTGCCGCGATTGCTGCATCGAATGGGCGGCGGCACGGACAAGATTTCGGAAGGCAATGCCGCAGAAGCTTATTTAGGAGGCATCGTGACTTTCCTGGTGAGTTTCCTTTTCAGTTGGCAATTGTTCGCCGGCCGTTGCACCGGTGGGCAGGCAATTGCCGTTGGCATCTTGCTCCTCTTCGCTGTTTCTATTTTTTGGTTGTTCGTTTTCTACTTCAATTCACTCCTGATCAAGATTCTGCGAACCTGTGGAATCTTTCGCAAAATGGCGCACCGGCATGCCCAGGACATCTTGATCGAAATTCTCATCGCCTTTTTTGCTTACGAACTATCGATCTCGATTTCGTGGACGCGATGGATCGGAATTTTCTGCCTATTACTGCTCGGCACTAATCTCGCGGCCGCGCTGCTCCTTGTTCTTTACCGGTCGCGGCGCTTTACGGGCTAAACAATCCCGTGTACCAACGAAGCAACGCGTCGCCGAAAAACATCCATATCAGCGCGCCGAAGGCGAGATAGGGGCCGAACGGCAGTTTCGCCGACCAGACTCGCTTTCCGACGAGCAGCGTGACCAGACCAACCAGCGATCCGACGAGCGACCCACCAAAGAGACTGAACAAGACGGCGCGCCAACCGAGGAATGCACCAATGGCTGCTAGAAATTTCAGATCGCCACGGCCCATCGCTTCGCGCGGAATTTGAAGCTCGCGCACAACGCCGGAAATCTCGTGGAGCTGATCGAGCGCGAATTTATCGGCGGCGATTGCTACGCGGTTGTAATGAAAATCCAGCGTGACCTCTCCGTAGGAATGATGGTCGATCTTAACGTGATCGCACTTGAGCAGCATCCGATCGCTTTCTCGCGCAAAATGATCGCTCCACAAGCTGCGCTCATCGCCGACAACGAAATTGGCGTCGTCGTCATGCCTGACCCAGGTAAACCGAGTCGGTTCGTCGAGCCGGATTCTCTTCTTGCCGAACGCAATTTTGCCCGCCTCGAGAACAATCCAGAGGATTACATAGCCCAGCGCAGCCGCCAGCAGAGAGCGGACGCCCGCGGCTATTCGCGAGTGCGTGTTCATCAATCCGGGAACGAGAACGCTCGCGATAATTCCCGTGATGGCGCCGCCAATTGTTATTTGATCTGGAATAATAAAATGCTCGAAGTCGATAAATGTCGCGACGATCACGAGCGAAACGAAAACCCAATAGGCAATTGCAATCTCCGGCGGGAATGTTTGCCAGAGCGCAAGAAACAAAAGCGCGGTGACCAATTCGGCCGCGAAATAGCGGAACGCGATTCTGGCTCCGCAATTCGCGCAACGACCGCGGAGCAACAACCAGCTGAGCAGCGGCAGATTTTGGCGCCACGGGATCGGAGTCTTGCAACTCGGGCAAAATGAACGGCGCGGTTTGTTAATCGAGAGATCGAGAGGCAGCCGATAAATGCAGACGTTCAAGAACGAGCCAACCACCGCTCCGAGCACGAAAGCGAGCGCACTGAAAAGAAACCGGTAGACGGATTCGTCCACGCGTTAGATGCTGGTCGATCTCGATCTTCGACGCTGCATGAACCAGGAGATCCAGATGCAGCTTTCGTAAAGCAGGCACATCGGCAGGCCCATGGCGATCAAAGTCAAGATGTCCGGCGTCGGAGTAATGATGGTGGCGAGCACGAAGATAAGAACAATGGCGTACGGCCGGGTGCGGGCCATGAACTGATAAGTGACCAACCCGAACCGGACCAGCACGAGGACGACCACCGGCAATTCAAAGGTGAGACCGAAGCCAATCGTGAACCTGGTGGCGAAGGAATAGTATTCCTGCACCGTCCATGTCGGCGTCCAACCGAGCGACTCGGTGTCGCGAAAGAAAAACAGAATCGTTCTTGGCAAGAGCCAGAAATAGCAAACTAGAACGCCGAGCAGAAAGAGCGCGAAGCTCACGAAGATGGCCGGCAACAAGAAACGTTTCTCCAACCCAGTAAGCGCAGGCAGAACGAACTCCGCGATAAAATAAAGGAGCAGCGGGAATGAAAGAACGATCCCCGCGTAAAACGCCAGATGAAACGAAATCACGAATGAATCGGTGATGCCAAGCGCACGGAGTCCGCCGACTTTTGGATCGACGGCGTGCAACGGCGCTTGCATTACCTGGACAAGTATTGAGCGGAACGCGAGGCAAACGATCATCGCGGCGACAAGTGTGATCGCCATCTTTACAATGGTCCATCGCAAGTCCTCGAGATGTTCGAGGAACGGTTTCGAAGTTTCGCCCTCCGGAAGCTCTCGAAATTTGAAAATGTCCCGCAACGCCATTGGATCGAGAATCGTTCAGCAGGATTTGAGCGAGAGAAAACCGCGCACCGCCATTCGCGCACAAATACTCAGCGTGTTCGCATCGCGAATTTCGTTTTCGGCAATCATTCGCGAAAGCTCGTCAATGCTGAAAGATCGGCAATCGAGAATCGACTCCGACTCGTCGCGGGCGTGCGCACCAGCGCATGGCTCAACTGGGCGTGCCAGAAAGAAGTAACCATGCTCATCCGTAAATCCGGGCGAAGAAAAGTAGTAACCGAGCGAAATCAATTCGCCGTCCGCCGCGAGTTCATGGCTAGTTTCCTCGCGCAGTTCGCGCAAGGCGGCGTTTTCGATTTCGTCTTGCTTCGGCTCGTGGGATTCGTCGATTTGCCCAGCCGGAAATTCCCAAATCGCCGCCCGAATCGGCACGCGCTCCTGTCGAATCAAAAGAATTTTACCGTCGCGAGTCATCGGTGCGATCACCACTGCCGGTTTCCGATGCACAATCGCCCATACGCGCGGATTCGATCGCGAGGGCGTTTGCACTCGATCGGTCACAACTTCGATATGGGAATTCGCGAAGTGCATTTCGCTAGAGATCGTCTTCCAACCCTCTGCGTCTCGCACGAAATTACTGCGTCTCACGCCGGAAATGTAGTGGCCGCTGTCCTCAGCGGCAAACTGCGCGTGAGGACACGCGCTTCTACACCAATTTCCTGCGCCACTCTTCAATTTGCGTGGCAATATTTTCCGACGACGGCGCTCCGGTGGCACGACGAGCAGCAAGAGAATGTCGCACATCGAACACATTCGTAACATCAACATCGAATAGGAGCGAAACCTTGCGTAAATTTTCGAGCGAAATTCGATTGAGAGTCGTATTGGCTTCGACGGCTTGCCTGACAAGCTGGCCCACAGTTTCGTGCGCTTCGCGAAACGGCATTCCTTTCTTGACGAGATATTCGGCGAGATCGGTGGCGAGAAGATTTGGGTCGGCCGCCGCCGCTTCCATTCGCGCGGTATTGATTTTCAATTCCGGCATCATGGCCGCAAAAACCTCCAGCGCGGCTCGAACGGTATCGACCGAATCGAAGAGCGCTTCTTTGTCTTCCTGGAGGTCGCGATTGTAAGAGAAGGGCAATCCTTTCAACGTCGTCAGGATCGAGACCAGATTACCGTAAAGCCGCCCCGTTTTGCCGCGCGTCAGCTCCGCCATGTCCGGGTTTTTCTTTTGCGGCATCAAACTGGAGCCGGTGGAGAACGCGTCGCTGAATTCAACAAACCCGAACTCGCTCGTGCTCCAGACGATCAAATCTTCGCTCAAGCGCGACAGGTGGAGTCCGACCATCGCCAGGCAAAAAAGAAATTCGCAGACGAAGTCGCGATCGCTCACAGCGTCGAGACTGTTTTGGCTCAGGCGCGAAAACCCGAGGTGACCCGCAATCAGTTCGCGCTCGAGAACAATCGTCGATCCAGCGAGAGCGCCGGAACCGAGAGGCAAAACGTCTACGCGCTGCATGCAGTCGCCGAGACGATTCACATCGCGGTCGAACGCTTCCATCTGCGCGAGAAGGTAGTGCGCGAAAAAAATGGGCTGGGCGCGCTGCAAATGCGTATAGCCGGGCATGACAAGATCGACATGGTGATTAGCGAGATCGAGCAGCGCGGTTTGCAACGCGCGCAACCGCGCGATTGTTTCCGAGATCTCGGTCTTTACATAAAGACGCAGATCGAGTGCAACCTGGTCATTGCGACTTCGCGCAGCATGCAGCTTAGCGCCGGCCGAACCGATTCGTTTGGTTAGCGCCATCTCGATGTTCATGTGCAAATCCTCGAGCTGCGGATCCCATTGAAATCTCCCGGAGGCGATCTCTTCTTTGATGGCGTGCAATCCTGCGGCGATCTTCTCGTAGTCATCCGCCGTGATAATTCCCGCTTTGGCGAGAGCGGCCGCGTGGGCAATGGAACCGGCAATGTCGTAATGATACAAACGTCGATCAAAAGAAACGGACTCGCCGTAACGCTGCGCCAAATCCGGGGCCGGGCTAGTGAATCTTCCCTTTCGCACAGCTTTAACCTTCCGCTGCAACCCGAGTTAACGTCACCGCGACAAATTTTGCGTCCGGGACAACGAACTTGCGGATCTCGATGGTGATCCTTTGCATGGCGAACCGCTGCAACAAATGCGCGGCCAGGTGATCGGCCAACGTTTCGATGAGCTTATCGGTGCGATTTCGGACAAACTTTCTAGTTTCCGCGCATACCTCCGAATAGTCGATTGTGTTTCGGATGTCGTCGCCAAGATCGACAAGCGGGCGGCGCGGACACGTCGTCAATGAAATGCTCAAACGCTGTGGCTGAGCGCGTTCCGACTCGGTAACACCAACTCGGGCAGAGACTTCAAGTTGCTCGACACAGACTTGATCGGGCGAAAACGTAACTCTCTCCACACCGCTAGCACTTGCACGAGGCGAGGATTTCGCAACTACCAGACCAATCAAGGGGTATTTTACGCTTGAGTAAGGATTAGAATCCTACCATGATCTCCCTTCGTGAAAACGGAGAACGCGGCCACGCTGGCAAGCGCCAACCAATTTGCAACGACCCATTGGAGTGTGGTTCTCGGCGCGAATCCCGCGCGCCGCAAGCAGCAAGGAAGCGTCGCGTTGACCCAGCTCTGCCAGACATATTGGCGGCCGATTTTCGCTTTCATCTGCCGCCGCGGTTATCCAGTAAGTGATGCGCAGGATCTGACTCAAGATTTTTTTGTCATGGTGCTGGAAGGTAATCTACTAAAGCTGGCTGATCCCAACCGCGGGCGCTTTCGCTCGCTCTTGCTCAAGTCGCTTAAGAACTTCCTGCTCGATGCTGCGGAAAAGCGCCATGCGGAAAAGCGCGGTGGCAAAATAAATTTCGTCTCATGGGATGATTGGATGGCGGAGGCGCCTTCGCAGCTTTCCATTCCAGTTCGGACGCTCGAGAGTCTTTCGCCGGAGAGTATCTTTGATCTGCGTTGGGCGGCAACGGTCGTGGAGCGAGCGTTGCGCCGATTGCGCGAAGAATGCGAAAGCCGCGGCCGCCGCCGCTTATTCGATCTTATCAACGGTTATCTTATAGCGGATCGGGCGGATATTTCTTATTCGCACATCGCGCAAAAGTTGGGCGTGGCCGAATCGGAAGTGAAGCGACTGCTTCATCGGATGCGGCAGCGCTATCGCGATTTGCTGCGGGATGAGGTTTCGCAAACCGTTGAGCGTTCCGACGATGTCGATGAGGAAATACGATATCTGTGTGTGGCATTAGCCGCGATGGAATAGACCTCCATGAATCTCCCCGGACTTACTGATTCGCTCGCGAACATGGTTCGCGAAGTAGCAAAGTGTAAGCGTTGCGACGGCGTTTCCCGTTTGGCCAACGGCCTTTGTTTAGGATGTCTTATGCAGGCTGGGCTCGACGATCAAGACGAAGAGCACGCTGAAAGCCTGCAATCTATCCTTACCAAGATAGACATCCGCGATAGCGATTGGCGAATCGGCCACTATCAGATCTTGGAAGAAATTGGCCGCGGTGGAATGGGTGTGATCTATCGAGCACGGCAGCAGCATTCGGGGCGCATCGTTGCATTGAAGCGCGTGCTCAGTTTTCACTCGGACTCGCCCGAAACATTGGCGCGTTTCCGGCGCGAAGCGGAGGCCGCCTCTTTGCTTGATCATCCAAACATTCTGCCGATTTACGAAGTGGGCGAAAGCGAAGACGGTTTGCCGTTTTTCGCAATGAAATTCGCTCCGGGCGGAAGCTTGAAAGAAGTAGGACCAGCCCTGAATCATGCGCCGGATCGGATTGTGCCACTGATGGTGAGCGTCGCGCGAGCGGTCCAAAGTGCGCACGCACAAGGTCTTCTCCATCGCGACCTGAAGCCCGGCAATATCTTGCTCGATGGACGCGGCGAACCATTGGTGAGCGATTTCGGTCTGGCGAAGTGGCTCGACGCGTCCAGCGATCTAACGCGAACAATGACAATCTTTGGGACGCCGGGCTACATCGCTCCTGAACAAGCTCGTGGACCAACAGTGCGTTCCGGTCCCGCTTCCGATATTTACAGCCTTGGCGCAATTCTCTTCGACCTGCTCGCCGGTCGCCCGCCCTTTCTCGGCGAACACGCGCTGGCGATCGTCTCTCAAGCGGTCGAAAAGCCCGCGCCTCCCTTGCGCTCCCTGGTGCCCTCGATCGACCGCGACTTGGAAACAATTTGCGCGCGTTGTCTCGATCGCGATCCCGCCGCACGCTATTCTTCGGCCGACGCTTTGGCCGACGATCTGGAGCGTTGGATACAGGGCGAATCCATTTTGGCCCGCCCGATCTCGCCGCTCGCCAAAATTTGGCGTTCGGCTCGCCGCAACCGGGTGCTGGCGAGTGCCCTTTGTGGATGTCTTGTGCTCGGCGGAATCGGCGTCGCCCGGCATCTTCACAGCCAGCAATTACAAGCAGCCCTTAACCGGGAGCAACTCGCAGTCCATTCGATCGCTATCTTGCCACTCCTCAACCTAGATGATGGGGAACCAGATCTTCACGGCACACATGCGATGGCGGATATCCTGCAGCAGCAAATGTCGAATGTGGGGGTGTCAGCGGTCCGCGACGAGGAACCACCGCCGCGGTGGACCGGCGGTGGAACTCAAGAGGAAGTCCAGGAGGCCGCGAAACAATCTGGCAGCCGGTCGATCTTGACGGGAACGCGTCGCAAGGTCCCAGCGGGCACGCGTTACTCGCTCCACCTGATAAATCCGGCGGGCCATGAGTTACTAGACACGTGGATCTTTGAAGGAAGCGACGACCTCGCCGCCCTTCTCCGCGTGCACGACGTCGGCGCATCCGCCTACGAGCTTCTCAACAAACACCACTCTCCGCGTGCGACGACACCTGTCGACCCTGCGATGAAAAACGATGGCGCCCGCCCGTTTATGATCGCAGGGCGCGACCTACTCGCGCGGCGCAACATTGCGGACATGGACCGCGCGATTAGCTGCTTCGAAGGCGCAGTTCGGGCGGAACCGCGGTCCATTAATGCCCGGTCGTTTCTAGCCATGGCTTATATGGGGCGCAATATACTTTCATCTGATGCGGGAACTTTGGCGCGGGCGCTCCGGAGCGGTCGAGACGCCATCCAACTATCTCCGGAAAATCCCACTGCGCATCTCGCTTACGCGATGATTTGCACGAACAGCGGCCGCTATCTTGAAGGAGAAGAACATGCTTTCCAGGCGCTCGAATATGGCGACCAAAGTGAGCGCTCGTTCGGGCAAATTGGCTACTCGTTGCGAATGCGTGGCCGCGCGGACCGCGCAATCGGTTGGTACTTGAAGGCGAAAGTGAGCCAGCGCCAACCGGCGGATTACGACGCGCTGCTCGGCGATTGCTACGCCGATCTGGGCCTCGAGGACTTGGCGCGCCGCGAATTCGAATTGGCGGCGTTGCACCAGCCGGACCAGCCGGAAGGCTGGATTGGCTTGTGCCAACTGAAATTGTTGTCCGGAGACATCGAAGCAGCACGAGCGATTTACCGCGCCGAGCTGCCGAAGTATTCTACTTCTCCGACCGCCTCACAGATGGCGGCGTTGGTTGAGTTCTTTGGCCGGAATTACACGCAAGCAGAAAAACTCTACAGCACTCTCTCCTCCACCAACCCCGCAGGGGGGGGCAGAGCAGCGTCCACCGGGGCCGTGGATTATGGTTCGGCCCTAGCGCGGCTGAGCAAGGAACGAGGAGACGCGGGTCGAGCAGTTGCGCTGGCCGAAGTCCGGATCAATTCGGAGAAGGCTCATCTTGCGACTACTCCGGATGATGCAGAATCGCTCTATCGGCTGGCGGCAGGGGAAGCGGTGATCGGGCGCACTGAAGACGCGCTGCGCGATCTGCAGCTCGCAGCCACGGCTGGTTGGCTCGACTATCGCTCGCCCCAACTTGACCCGCGATTTGATAGTGTTTCGGAGACGCCCGCGTTCAGGGAGATTCTCTCAGGCATCACTGCGCGTCAGACCCAGTTGAGACAAGAGCTCACATCCATTCAATCCGCGGAAGCAAATCAGAGGAACAAACCACATGGATGAGACACAATGGCAGGATGACAAGCAGGCAAAACGTGACGCAGCCGACAAGTTTCTGCTCGCCACGATTAACGATCCCGAACTGCGGAAGAACGTCCTCGCGAATCCGAGTTACGCGAGGGAAGCCTTCCAAAAGCTGGGCGGCATCACGATTCCACCTTCGGTGGAGGTAATCTGCGTCGATACCCCGACGGAGGCGCGCAACAGGCTCGTTGTCTTCGTTCTTCCCGACGACAAAGCACCGCCCCCAGCGGAGCCGTGGCGCGATTCTTGGGTCGCGACTTGGGGGCCTTATTAACGCCGCGCCTGGTTTAGTTGTGACGCAATCGCGAAGAGCGCGCTGAGCGATTTGCAAGCAACCCTGCCGTCGGGTAGCTCCCATTGGGGCCATGCTTCCCGTGCCTCGCAACGATTAACGTAGGAGTCGGGATCGTAGCGCCGCGCCGCGTGGAAGACTTCAGCCACGATGTGGCTTCCGGTGCGGCCGAGATGGTTGCCAGCCGCGCGCACCTCCGATTCCTTCAGGATATAAAAGAACAGCGGCGTCTCGCGCAGCAGACCCCGCTCGCGCAGGACTTCGCCCTGCGCGGTGGGCACCCCGGCGCAATCGCACGTCAGTTCGTGCTCGCTGAGTTCCGGTTCGCCAAAGGCCCGAGCTGCGGCCTGCCCGCTCGGCAATCCCAGTGCGGAGCCCCGGAGTAAAGTGAGCAGAGGTAAGTTGATGGTTCCGTCTAACGAAGTAGGCACGCCAAGGTTGAACACATGCAAAGCCGGCAGCGGAAGACGGTGCAGCGGCGCGGTGATCCTCGCATCCAACGGCCGAACGGTGATCGGCTGCGAATCGGCGCTGGCGTTCTGGAAAAATTGTCCCCATTCAATCGCCCACTCCGGTTCCAGTGATCGCGGATCGCGCGACCGATTGGCCAGCTCCAGCAGCTTCAAGTCGCGGCTCGTGCGCGAGAGAAAATATTCCGCGCGCACCATGCTGTGCCCGAAACGCATCGCCGCGGCGGAAAATTCCACTGGGATGGAGAACGTCTGCCACTGCACTCGAGGTGAGTTCTCGACGAAAACCATTCGGTAAACATCGGGATCAAGCACCCGCGGCAGATAGTCTTCATAGATCAGGCGCTGGAATTGCCAGCTGGTTTGCAGACGCGCGCGTGCAAATAATTTCTGCAGCTCGCCACCCGCTTCCGGTCGAAACTGCTCGACCGCGATATTATGCAGACGCGCGAAAAATGCGGTCATTTGCCGCAGGATGACGTTTTCACTCGCGCGCCGGTCGGCACTCAGCAGCGATCCATTACTCGTCGCAAGATCGAAAGAATGCAGCGCCCCGTTTTTCGGGCCGACTCTCAGCCGCACGTCCCTGGGCTCGTATAGATCCGTGTGCCGCCCCGCAAACGGACCGTCTCCGTAAAGATTGCTCAAATCGAACCGCGGCAGTTGATCGTTCCGAATTTCCTCCGGCGCCAGCCGCAGCGCCTCGTCCAGCGACGATGAATCATCCGTCAGGTCGTGATGCAAAAACTGCCCAAAGTAGGTGTAGCCGGCGGTTATCAACTTTTCCGGCCAATGCGGCGGAAAATGCTGACAAACGCGTCGCTTGTCATCCACCATCGTCGCGACAAGCGCTTCCAACGCTTCCGTATGCCGGCGAAACGCGTCGGTGCCAGCTGCCGGCCTCTGCTGCCACCGTGGCAAGAGCCTGCAATACTTGTCTGGGGCGGAAGTCGAGAAAGGTTTCATCGGCCGCACTGGGCCCAATCAGCCGACACGAAAGCGAATATCGCGAATCGTTTTCGCTCCAAAGCGCTGCTTCAATTTTCGGAGGATGTCGGTCTTGGAAACTTGATCGAGCTCGTAATGTAACGCCGGTTGCAAAACGCGGACGTACAAAATGCCTTCCCGCAAAGCGACCGGAGCGGAATGGGCCGCGATGAAATCGCCCACGATCTTTGCCCAAGCCTCGATCACTTCGGTCTCGTGCAGCCGCTCCCGCAGTCCGAGCCGCTGCATGATCTTCGGCACCACGTCGGTTGTGGATTGGAGGCGATCCGCGCGTGGCTTGCGTTCGGAGAGACCGCGCCACTCAGCGATAACGGTGGCGCGCAGGGAGGAGTTCACCATTTCTTTTTAGTCCATAATTTGGACAGATGGAACACAGATTTTGGACAAACACTCTTGTTAAGTCGCCGCCTCTACACCATCGACTCGAAGATCGATAGCGAGGAAATGAAATCCGGTACCTCAATCCTTCAACTTCCCAACAAATCAACTATGCCCAAGCATCAATATTTCCGCCGCATGTTGCTGGGCAGAATATTTAATTCGGTGCGGTATTTCGCCACTGTGCGGCGCGCAATTGGGATTCCTCGCTCGCTCAGAATTTCGACGATTTCTTTGTCGCTCAAGGGCGAGTTACCATCCTCGTCTTTCACGAGATCCATGATGGCCTCTTTCACGCTGGTGTTGCTCATCGATTCGCCGGTCGCGGTTTGATAACCGGGCGTGAAGAAATATTTCATCTCGAACACGCCTTGCGGCGTCGACATATATTTGCCGGAAATGGCGCGGCTCACCGTGGTCTCGTGCACGCCGACCGCATCCGCGATTTGCACCATTGTCATTGGTTTCAAGTGCGCGGAGCCGCGCTCGAAAAACTCGCGCTGCCGGCTCACGATCTGGTGCGCGATGTTAGAAATGGTTTGCTGACGCTGGTGGATCGATTTGATCAGGAATTTTCCGCTGCGGATCTTGTCCCGAATGTAATCCTTTACCTCGCTGCCGTTTCCGTCCTGCGACATGATGTCTTTGTAGGTATTGCTAATGCGTAGATGCGGAATCTGTTCCCCGTTTAGGATCACCTGATACTCGCCATTTATTTTTTCAACGGTGACATCTGGCAAAACGTAGTTTTGCGGCGCGGCAGCGAATATTTGTCCGGGCCGCGGATCGAGCTGCGCAATATTGTTCGCGCACTTCTGCACCTGTTCGACGCTGATTCCCATCCGCCGCGCAATTTCCGGGAAACGCCGTTTTCCAAGGTCTTGCATATGTTCAGAAATAATTTTGTATTCCAAACTGCTCTGCTTGCCCTCGCGCTTTAGTTGAATGAGCAAACATTCACGCAAATCGCGCGCGCCCACTCCCGGCGGGTAAAAGCTCTGGATGAGGGTGAGGATGTTCTCAAAATCTCCCTGCGGAATGCCGGTGTTGAGCGCCATTTCCTCCGGGGTTGTTTGCAGGAATCCGTTGTCGTCGATGTTGCCGATGATCAATTCGGCGGTCTTGCGATCGTCGCCGTTAAGAACCGTCTGGTTCAATTGCCCCATCAAATGTTGCTGCAGAGTTTCCTGCGTCGGGATCGAATCGAAAAAGAATTGGCGTTTTTCCTCCGCCTCCTGCGAGCGGCCGGAATACGTACTCGATTGCGCCATGTAATCGCGCCATTCTTCATCGAGCTTGGCTAGTTGATCGAACTCCTCCTTGAACTCCGCATCGGCCACGGTTTTCGCCTCTTCACCCTCGATAATCGGCTCGGTCGCCAGTTCCTCCAGGACCGGATTGGTTTCCATTTCCTGCTGAACGAGATTGCGTAACTCGAGAAGTGGCGCCTGAAGAATGAGCAGGCTTTGCTGCAGTTGCGGCGCCAGGACCTGCTGCATCGAAAGGTTCTGCGTCTGATGCATTCCTGGGCCGGCCATGTCCCGGGAGTTTACCGAAGCGAGCGCCGACAGGCAAGCAGTTTGCGGGCCGCGCGCGGCGACGCGTTTTCGCAACCTCTCTAAAACTCGGATACGGAATGCGACTTGCTACCCAATCAGCGAAGCCAAACTTTCCCATGAAACGATTCGTCGCTGCCATTCTCTTCGCCGGCACGCTTTCTATTATCTCGTCAACGAGCGCGCAAGCGCCCGCACAGAAAGATGAGCAAGCACTTTTGGCGCTCGTCAAAGAAGTGCAAGCCCAGCAACTGGAAATTGCCGCCAATCAAGTCAAGATCGAAACGAAACTCGCCGAGGTCGCCGAAGCCATTCGCATCGCGCGGATCTACGCCGGTCGGGGCCGATAAATGAACCGCAAGCTCGCTCTGCTCTGTTTGATCATCCCGCTCGCTTTCGGCATTATCCGCGCACAAAGTCCGACGATTGTAGTCCAAGCCGCCTCCCCTGCACCCATCGCATCGACAACTGCGACGCCGCCATCGGCTTCGGATTCCAAATCGCTTCCAACGTTGATTAAGTTGCTTCAGGAAATGAAAGCAACCAATGAGGAGACTTTGAAGAAGCAGGAAGCCGCGTTGCAGCAGCTTGATGATTTACAAAAGGCTGCGGATCAAGTGAAGGCCTTCAGTCAACGCGGTTAGAGATCGACAATTCATCGTCGAGCCGACGACTAAGCCGCTATTTCTTCTTCGGCTCGACCTTTCGGTAAAGCGTCGCCATGCTGATGCCGAGCATGCTGGCCGCCTTCTCGCGCGAGCCCTCGCAATGCGCCAGGGTCGCTTCAATGTAACCGCGCTCTTGTTGCTGAACGAAATCATCCAGTGGCTGCCCGACCGGCATCGCCGCTTTCGCTTCCTCAACCGCCTCGCCTTGGGCATGGCTAACGAGATGCGGCGGCAGATCGCTCGGCAGAATCATATCTTCCTCGCATAATGCACACGCGCGCTCGATTGCGTTTTCGAGCTCGCGCACGTTACCGGGGTAATCGTAGTGACACAAAATATCGACCGCCTTCGGATCGATCTTCTTCGGCTCCCCACCCGCCGCGCCCGCTTGCTTTTGCAAAAAGTGGTTCACCAGCAGCGGCACATCTTCTAAGCGCTCACGCAACGGCGGAATTTCGACCGGTATCACCGCCAATCGATAATAGAGATCTTCGCGAAAGGTTCCGTCCTTCAGCTTCGGCATCAACGGCTCGTTCGTTGCGCCCACCACGCGCACGTTGACCGGTGAGCTCTTGTTGTCGCCCACGCGCCGTATTTCGCGCTCCTGCAACACACGCAGAAGTTTTGTCTGCAACGGCGGCGCCATCGAGTTGACTTCGTCGAGAAAAATGGTGCCGAGGTTCGCTTCTTCAAACAATCCTCGCTTGTCCGCAACGGCGCCGGTAAACGCACCTTTCTTGTGCCCGAACAACTCCGACTCCAGCAAATTCTCCGGCAACGCGCTGCAATTGATCGCTACAAACGGGTGATGTTGCCGATTGCTGTTGAAATGAAGACCACGCGCCACCAGCTCCTTGCCCGTGCCGCTTTCGCCTTGAATCAAGACCGTGCTGTCGGTGTCCGCCACCTTGTTAATGAGATTGTAAACATTCTGCATCTTTCGGCTCGTCCCGATGATGTTCTCGAAGCGGTAGCGGTTCTTGAGTTCCTTGCGGAGGTAAACGTTCTCCCGAAGCGCCGCCTGATAATCGAGCGCGCGTTGCACCGTCAGTTGCAGTTCATCGATCTTGAACGGCTTAGTCACGTAATCGTATGCGCCCATTTTCATCGCCTCGACTGCCGTCTCCACCGTGCCGTAAGCCGTAATCAAAATCACCGCCGTCTGCCGGTGATGCTCCCGCACGTGCCGCAGCACGTCGAACCCGGTCATCGTCTCCATCTTAATGTCGGCGATCACCACCTGAGGGCTGATGCTGTCGAGTTGTTCAATCGCTTTCGACGCAGAATTGAACGGGAAAACCTGATGCCCTTTTTCGCGACAAAGAGTCACGATGACTTCCACCATTGCCGGTTCGTCATCGATGATAATGATCTTTGCCATAAAATCTCAGCGCAGAGAATATTTCAAGTTTGAGAAAAAAGAAAGCGGAAATGAGAATCGAGGTCACGTCTCAGAGCGCGCATGGCCATCGATCATGACCCATGGCATCGTTTTATCGAACGCGATGATTTCCTCGAGGACCTCGCCTTTCCCTTCAAACCGCAGCGCTATCATATCTGCGCGAAAGCCCTGTTTGATTCGCCCAAGTAACGTTTGTCGATCTAACGCGCGCGCCGCGTTGACCGTTACCATTTCTACGATAGTCTCCGGAGAGAGCGCCGGGTAATTCTGCCGCAACTCGCGCATCTCGGCGAACAGACTCAAGTGGTCATTGCTGGCGAGACTGTCCGTGCCGAGGCAAATGTTAAAACCAAACGCGCGCAATCTCTCGAGCGAAAATGGCGAATGTCCGAAATACTTATGACTGCACGGCGAATGGACGATGTGAAACTTCGTTGTCGATCTTGCCAGCAAATCGAAGTCGCTTTCCGTAAGCTCATTCAAGTGCGCGACGATCCACTCTGGTGGTAGGGCGCGACCGCCGGGCGCGCCGACGCTTTTTAAGAACGCAGCCAGCGGCGTGACACCGCCGCAATCGTTCATGTCGCGTCCGATCTCTTTGAGAAAATCGTAAAGAGGACCCGAACCATCTCGAAACATCGACATTTCCTCGCGCGATTCCGCCAAATGCGTGCTCAAAACGAAGTTCCCGCGTCTTGCGACCTCTGCACAGCGTCGATACAAGTCGGGCGAAGCCGTAAACGGCGCGTGTGGCGCTAATCCCCCATTCTCGATTGCATTTAGCGAATTCATCGCAAGATCGACAACTTCACCGGCGCGATTTGCATTGCGCACATCGATCAACTCAGCCAGCCACCAAGTCCGGATTGGCGCGGGCGTTCGTGCAATCAACTCCGGAAACGCTTCGTAATTAACGATCGATGTCGTGCCGAATCTCTGCGCCTCCGCGAAACCGGCAGCGATAGATTTCACGTAATCGCTCGGCGAGAGTGTCGCTTTTGCGGCGTTAATCGCGCGAATCCAATCAGTGAAAGATTCTTGCTGCTGAATCTTCCCACGAAAACAGGTGTAATCCAGGTGGCAATGCGCGTTGATCAATCCGGGCAAAAGCGCCTGCTCGCCAAGATCGACAATTTCATTTGAGTTGTGCGCTTTGACTTCGGCAAACGTTCCAACATCGACAATTCGATTTCCTTCGACAACGACCGCGCCGTTCTCGATCGGCGGGCCATCCATCGTGACGACAATACGCGCCCGGACGATCATTCGCCTTTGACCACTTTGCGCGCCGCTGCCACGAGCAAATTGCAAGCTTCCTGGCAAAGCAGCGGAATTACAGCTATAGCCGCGGTCGTCGGCCCCGGCCCGAGCGCTTGATCGTGCGCCGGCTCGAACTTTTCCGGCGGCAACTTTGTCGACGGAATTATTCCGCTCTCATTGCGTTTCCACAGAATCGTCCGCAAACATCCGCCATCAGATCGACAGAAATCTCCGACGAGACCGTTAATCTGCGCATCAGAAATCTTCGCGGCGATGCGATACATCCCTGATTGCCGATCCAATGTTTGCCGCAACGGCGTCGTCTTAAGGCGATTCTCTTTCCAAGCAACCAACGCCGCCAGTCTTCCTGGATAAAAATAATCGAGAGCGCGCCGCAAATCGGAAAGATCGACAACCGCCAATTGCCATCCACGGCTCAAATTGGGTGCGGTTTTCAGCGGGCGGTAATTTCCGGTGTCGTCGAACTTCGAGATTTCAATCGCGTCTTCCGGATTTTGAAATAGTCGCAGTCCGTCGAAGCCTTGATCGTCACGATGGCAAAGAACAAAACCATTCTCGCCTGCCTTTCGAATCAAGATCTGTCCGAAGTAACAAGCGTCGGTCAGCGCGGCTGCAAGAGCTCGCTCAATCGAATCGGGCATCGCGCCGTTTGATTTCGCTAACTTAGACAGTGCGCGATCAGACCGGCCGCACGCTCAAGGAATTGTCCATCTACATCGCGAAAGGCGTTCGTCTTTTCGCTTTCGGCGTCGAGCATGCCCACAACCTGCTTATGCTCATTCACAATCGGGATGATGATTTCCGAGCGCGTCGTGTGAAACGTTGGCAGGTAGCGCGTGTCCTTTCGCACATCGCCCACCACGATCGCCTTCTTCGTCTCCAGGACCGCGCCACATAAGCCCTGGGTAAGCGGGAACCGCGGATAGGCCGGCGGTTCATCATCGCTTGCCGCCATGATCACAAATTCCTTTTGCGTGACTTTGTAAATGCCCACCCACCGGTAATCGCGCGCCGCCCGGATCATTTCCGCGACGCTCCTCATCTGTTTCGGTTTACAACCGCTCGCAAGCACGAACGCCCCGAGATCTTGCAACTTCTTGATTGTGGCGGCGTCCATTTCGAAAATTAGGAGGTTGGGAGGGAACCTTCGCTGCCGCAATCGAAACGCGCAACTTGCTTGATAATGATATCCGCGAGCTGCGGTTCGGTGCCGATGGCGCTGGCGTAATACAACGAGCGATTGCCGATCTTGTATGGATTTTGTCGAAAGATTTCGTCGCGCGCGGCAGCGCTCAAGTTCAATGCGGACCTTTTCTTGGCGATCCCGAGCATGACGGGAATATCCTCGTAACTATGCAGTCCGTCCGAAATGAAAAAGGGAACAACGACGACGTTCTTTGTGTCTGTCAATTTCATCCAATGGGTAATCAACGGCGGTTCTTCCATGTAAAGGTTCAGGACTGCGGCGTAGCGATCAAGTTTGCGAATCTTCTCGGCTTCGCGTTTCGCTGCCCCCGCGGAGTTCTCATTCAAATCGGTGCCGTGCGCCGCAATAATGAGAGTCGTCGATCCTGCTGGCGCTTCAGGCGCGATTTCTTTCGCGCGCTTGAGCAGCAGCTCGGTCATCTCCGAATCGTTTCCAACCGGCTCGCAATACTTCCATGTTTGCCCATTCCCGCGGTTCGTAATTCGCCCGCCCAATTCGAGCTCACGCGGAATGACCGTCTGCGTGAAATAACCTTCGCTGATGAAATTCGGCACGACGTAGACCTCTTTGATCGCAGAATCATCGAAGAAAAAACGCGCGTCGCGGAGACTTGGTTCTTCTTTCCAAAATGCGCAGGCAACATCGACAAAAAAAATTCGTCGCCGAATCTCGGCCGCGTACGCCAGCGTTGGCGCACTCGAATCCGGATTCACGGTCGAGCCGTGACCGACGATGAGTAACGCACTGGTGGTTTGTCGGTTTTCCATTCGCGATCCAGTTTAAGCCGAATCGCGTCAGACGGCGAGGGACCTCCCAATCCAAGAGCGTGCTTTCCACCAGCTTGTGTGATCAATCCGCGTTTGCGAGATCCTTCGCTCCGCTCAAGATGACATGGCAGTACGATCTTGGATGTTGAGCATGGAGTGCTGGCCGTTTACCTTCGATATCAATGCGCTTTCGCACTTACAAAAACACTGACCTCAAAGTGAGCGAAGTCGGGTTCGGTCTTTGGACGATTTCCACCGGTTGGTGGGGAACTTTCACCGAAGGCGAAGCCATCGCTCTCATGCACAAGGCGTTTGACCTTGGCGTCACGCTTTTCGATGCCGCCGATACCTACGGAAATGGATTGAGCGAGGAACTCATTGCCAAAGCTTTTCCGACACAGCGCGATCAGCTCGTGATCGCGACCAAGATCGGGTACGATTTCATCACGCACGGTGAAACCCGCGGGCGCGGACAGCGCGAGATACCGCAGGATTTTTCGCCGGAGGCGATCATGCGCGCGACCGAGGCGGCGCTGAAACGACTCAAGACCGATCATGTCGATCTCTTGCAGCTCCATAATATTCGCATGGAACAAGTTTATGACGATGCTCTCTGGACAACGCTGGAGCGGTTGAAAGTCTCGGGCAAGATTCGCTATTACGGCATCGCTCTCGGTCCGGCAGTCGGCTGGCTCTACGAAGGCATCAACTGCATCCGCGAACGGGAGATCACGAGTGTGCAGCATATCTACAACATGCTCGAGCAACATCCCGGTCGCGCCATGCAAGATGCGGCGACCGAGGCGGGCAAGGACACAATGTTTCTCATTCGCGTGACGCATTCATCGGGAATGCTCGAAGGCAAATACACGGCCGACACAATTTTCCCGCCGACCGATCATCGTAGTCATCGGCCGCGCAGTTGGCTGCTCAATGGGATCAAGAAGATCGACAAGTTGCGGTTTCTTGAAACTTCCGAGCGCACCCTTGGCCAGGCCGCGCTGCAATGGTTGCTCGCCGACGATCGTGTCGCCTCGACGCTGCCCAACATTTACAACGAAGAGCAGTTGATCGAATTCGCGAAAGCACCGGATTGTCCGTCCCTGACTGCGGATGGTCTTGCCAAGATCGACGATCTCTATTCCGAGAATTTCGGTCTCGAACCGGAAGAACCGAAGTTTAAAGGCACGATGGAATTGCCGGCCGAAGCGAGCGCTGCGTGACTCTAGCGGCGCTCTGTGAGCGCCGAATCTAATTTGTTTTCGGCGGTCATAGACCGCCGCTACAGCTAATCAGATTCGTCTTCTTCCACTGGTTCGGCTCGCCGAACTTCTCCGCGCTGTGGTTCTCGTTTGCGACGTCCGTTGGCCTTCTGGCCCTTGTAAATTTCTTTGAAAATGTCGGCTATCATCGGGCCAGCCGTTGAGCCGCCGTGAACTTTACTGCCGACATCGCCTTCGTAAAGTGCGGCGAAGGCGTATTGCGGTTTGTCCGCCGGCAAAAACCCGGAGAACCACGCGGCCGTGCGCTCTTTGTTCTTGGGACCCCACTGCGCGGTACCAGTTTTCCCGGCGACTTCCACATTGTCGAGACTCGCCTGATGCGCGGTACCGCCGGCACCGTTGACCACCTCGATCAGACCGGTGCGGACTTGGTCCATAGTTGAAAGCGAACAATCGAGCGTTTTCTTCGCGCGCACTTGATATGCGGTGACGATCTCGTTGTTCAACGTCTGCACCTGTTGCACGAGGCGCGTCTGATAAAACGTGCCGCCGTTCGCGACGATGGCCATGGCTTGCGCCATTTGCAGCGGCGTGACCAGCATGTCTCCCTGGCCGATCGACAAATTCGCGATGTCGCCGTTGAGCAATTTGCGACCGTGGGTCGCTTTCATGTATTGGTCGTTTGGCACACGCCCTTCGACTTCGCCACGCAACGGAATCCCGCATTTTTCGCCAAAGCCTAACTTCAACGCCCAGTCGATAATCGGCTCCGCGCCGGTCTTGATCCCGACTTGGTAAAACCAGGTGTCGCACGATTCGGTCAGCGCCTCGACAAAATTAAGAGCGCCGCGATTGTCCTTTTTCCAATTGTGAAAAGTCAGGTTGCCGATATCGATTGACGGAACGCACTCATAGGTGTCTTCGGCCCGGACGGTGCCGCTTTCCAAAGCCGCGATGCCAACTGCGACTTTGAATGTCGATCCCGGCGGATACGACGAACGAAACGCCCGCGGCAGGAGCGGAATGTCCGGATTGTCCTGCAACGCTTTAAATTTTTCTGCCGAGATTGAGGGAATGAAAACGTTCGGGTCGTAAGTCGGCCACGAAGCCATGGCCAGAATGTCGCCGTTGTTTGGATCGACAATTACGATCGCGCCGCGTTTCGCTTTTGCTTCGAGCGCTTTTTCCGCCAGCTCCTGCAAATGAAGGTCGAGAGTCGTGACGACGTTATTACCCGGCACCGGCGGCGCGATTAATTTCTCGGAAGTCTTGCGGCCATCTTTATCAAACGTGAGCTTGTACTCGCCGTGCTTTCCAGCGAGCATTTCGTTGAATGTCTGCTCGAGCCCTTCGCGGCCTTCCGTCTCCGGCCAAAGCGTTTCGTGATTGTCGATGACACCGTCCAGATTGCGGCCGGTCTTGCCTGTGTAACCGACAATTTGTCCGCCAACTTTCCCATTCGGATAAGTGCGAACATAGATCGGTCGCACCACCATCGGCGCCTTCATGTCTTTGACCTCTTCGTATTCCGGCTTGCTCAGGTTCGGCGTGATCTCGAACGGAAGAATCCCGCGGTTGCGATAATGCCGGAGAATGGCGTCGTCAGGAATTTTGATCGGGCGGCCGATTAACTTTTCCGCCTTGTCGATTTTCTCCCGAACAAAACTGATCGCCTGGGCATCCGAAAAATCGAGCGGGGTCGGAAAATTGATCGCGAGATTGTAACTGAGTTTGTTTTGCGCAAGCGGAACGCCATTGCGATCCGTGATCTGGCCGCGCGGCGCGGGAACATCGAGAATGTAAGTGCGCGCCAGTTTTTGTGTTTCGAAAGTTGGAATAATCGTTTCTTCTTCTTGTGCCGGCGTCGCACTTGGCGAAGGCGTTGATTGTAAACTCCGCGCCGTTTCGGGCTGCAATGTTTGCGCGCGTCCTCCGTGAGTGGTCGCGACAAAAGCAAACAGCAGCAAAGTTCGGTAAAGACGAGGGCGGGCTAACATGACAAGATCGACATCTTCCTTTGGCGAGATTGCCGAACGCGTCAATGCCGCTGCAAAAAGCGATACACTTCGTCCGCCAGCTTCGGCCCGATTCCTTCGGTCGAGGTAATTTCTTCTATGCTCGCTTTGCGCAGGCGATTGACCGAGCCAAACTTTCGCAGCAACAAGCTTTTCCGGTTCTGACTTACGCCCGGGCAATCATCGAGGATACTTTCGCCGATGCGCTTCTTCATCAGCAATTGATGATAAGTGTTGGCAAACCGGTGCGCCTCATCGCGGATCCGCTGGAGTAAACGTAACGCGCCGGAATCGACCGGCAGTTGCAACGGCAGCGCGCGACCCGGCCGATAAATCTCCTCGTGCTCCTTGGCCAGGCCGATGATCGGGAGATCGTGCAAACCGAGTCGCTGCAATTCCCGACAAGCCGAGGAAAGCTGCCCTTTCCCTCCATCGACAATAATGAAATCGGGTAAACGCACCGGAACCATCTTGGCTTCTCGATCGCCTTCGGCGTTGAGCGTTTGCTTTTCTAAACGCTGCAAACCCTCAACCGTATCCTCCTGCGAAAACTCCGCCGCATCCGGATTCTTTTCACGCGCTTCGAGCAGTACGCGCGAATAACGCCGTCGCACCACCTCCGCCATGCTCGCGAAATCATCCTGGCCCTCCACCGTCCGCACTCGATATCGCCGATAAAAATCCTTGTCCGGCACGCCGTTGCGAAAACAAACCATCGAAGCAACCACGTGCGTCGTGGAAATGTTCGAAATGTCGAAACATTCCATGACTATCGGCACGCGCGGGAGCTGAAGCGCATCGGCCAATGCTTGCACATCGGCCGTCGGATCGATTGTGCTCGGCAAACTTCCGCGAGTGAATCGGCGCATTGGCCTGGTCGTGTTCCGCAAGTCGTCGATCATGTTGCGAAGTTCGGCCGCTTTTTCGAAATCTGTTTTGTCGGCTGCTTTCCGCATCTCGCCTTCGAGCGCTTCGATCATCTCGCGCGAATGGCCTTCCAAAAATTCGCACGCTTGCGCCGCGCGCTCTCGATATTGCTCGGCGGTAATTTCACTTAACCGCACCGGCACCTGATACGTCGCCGATTTCAATTCGCGCTCAGTCGGCGAACCGCGTCCAAACGTGAGGACGCCGAATTTTTTGCGCATAAAATTGAGTGTCTGCCGAAGCGCACCGGAGTGCGCATACGGTCCGAAATAGCGTGCGTTGTCGTCCTTCTTGAATCGCGCCAGGCGAAAACGCGGCCACTCTTCCGACAGGTCGATCTTGACCAGAAGGAATCGTTTGTCGTCGCGAAATGAGATGTTGTAACGCGGCCGGTATTCCTTGATCAGCTTGCCTTCGAGCAAGAGTGACTCCGCGTCGCTCCGCACCGTGTGCGTCTCGAAATCCCAAACCGCGTCGAGCATCGCGCGCGTTTTCAAATCGGCTTGCGCAATTTTCGAAGGAAGAAAATAGGAACTGACGCGTTTTCGCAGATCGCGGGCTTTCCCGACATAAATCACACGGTTAAAACGGTCGCGCATGAGATAAATGCCGGGTTTGTGCGGCACTTCGTGCACCTTTTTGCGCAAATCTGGTCTTTCTCTTGCCGGCAACGCCATGCCGGAATTTACGCGAGAATACGCGAGTGGAAAATGTCTCCTACTTCGTGCAGCTTACGAAACGCGCCGCCGCGGCATAGCCGACTGAACCATCATCAACTCGCTCACATTTTCCGGCGTGAGCAAACCAACCAGCCGCTTCATGTTATCAAGTACCGGCACGGCCGGACAATTGCACTCCTGCATGATGCGAAACGCTTCTTCGAAGCGCGTGCCGGTAGTGACGGTTGGAATGTTACGTCGCATTACGTCACCGACGCGAATTGAGGGATCATCGCGCCGCAACGCCGCGATGAGATCATGCCGGGTGAGCACGCCAGCCACGTTTCCTTTTTCGTCGAGCACAGGAAAATCGTGTTGCGAAGTCGCGAGCAACGCATCCACAGCTTCCTGAAGCGTGGCGTTTTCGGGCAGAGAATGGAACTCTCGCACCATCGCGCTCGAGACCGGAAACCGGCGCGAGATATCCTTTAATTGCGCGAGCGCTGCCTCTTGCGACGCGCCGATATAAACGAAAAGTGCGATGAAAATCAGGAACGGATTTGCGATCAAACCGATGAACCCAAATACGAACGCGCAACCTTGACCGATGCTCGCGGCTATTTGCGTGGCCCGCGCGTAATTTAATCGCGTGGCGAGCAACGCGCGCAAAACCCGGCCGCCATCCATTGGAAATGCCGGCAACAGATTGAAAAGCACCAGCCAGATATTGATCGCCATCAATTTCATCATCAGGTTTGGCCCTGCGACGACCGTCGGGTTCATCGCCGCGCGCCAATCGATCGTCACCAATAATACAAGGACGATGACCACGTTAACCATCGGCCCAGCCACCGCGATAATCAGTTCCTGCATTGGCTCTTCCGGCATTCGTTCCAGCCGGGCCACGCCGCCGATTGGGAGCAACGTAATGTCCGGCGTATTAATGCCGAACGCCTTCGCGGCAAACGCGTGACCGAACTCGTGCAACACCACGCACACAAAAAGCAGCAGAATAAAAATCACGCGACCCGCCGCTTCGGCTGAGCCTCCTTCCGCATAATAGCCAAACGCCAGCCAGGCGATGAGCAGCAAAAAGGTTACATGAATCCGCAACTGGATTCCCGCAATCCGGACAATCGTCAGCGACCAACTCATGATTTCGAAAGCTACTCGAAATCTTCAGCTGCGAAATCGCTTTATCGGTTCAGTCTTTCTTCGAAAGTGAAATGGAATGGAGATCGTCGATGTTGCGATCGTTGGCGCCGGCCCCGCCGGATCGACCTGCGCGGCATTTTGTGTAGCGGCGGGATTAAGAACCGTACTGCTAGAACGCGAAAAATTCCCGCGCGAGAAAGTTTGCGGCGATTGTTTAAACCCATCGTGTTGGCCTGTGCTTCGCCGGCTCGGAATCTTCGAGCGGGTTCGCGCGCTGCCTCACGGAATTCTCGATGTCGTCGAATTCATCGCCATCAGTGGCCAAAAGATCCATGTCGATCTGCCGAGCGGTAACGAAAGCGAGATCGCAATCAAGCGCAGTCTGTTTGATGAACTGCTCATGTCGCGCGTGCGCGAGCTCGGCGCGGAAGTGCGCGATTCGACTACTGTCAGCACGATTGAAAAGATCGAGTCGCGTCATTGGATGATCGAAATCGGCAAAGAGAGAATTGAGGCGCGCATTCTCGTCGGCGCCGACGGACGCAACTCGACTGTCGCGCGTCTTTGCAATTTGCTGCCGCGGCCTGCGCGCGAGCGTGTTGCTTTGCAAACCCACATCCCATTGCCTCACAATTTCGGCAACCGCGTGGTTCTGCAGTTCTTGCCGGAAGGTTACTCGGGACAGGCGCCGATCAACGATCGCGAATTGAATCTTTGTTTGGTTGGCATGCCGGCGAGCATCACCTCGTTACGTCGATGGGCAGAACAAAATTTCGGCATCGATGCCGATCATCAATGGCGCACAATCACACCGCTTACTCGCGATGCATTGCCGCCCGCGCATGAAAATCTTTTTCTGATCGGCGATGCGTCGCGCGTGGTCGAGCCATTCACAGGCGAAGGAATCTATTATGCACTGCGCAGTGGCGAACTGGCCGCGCACGCAATTGCCAAAATCGTTCGCGGCGAAGATCGACAATCAGCTTTGCGCGAATTCTCGTGTGCACATGCCGCGATGTATCGCGGAAGATTGTGGATCAATCAGCTCGCGCGCGCCGCCGTTCTGTCGCCACGCTTTGCGTCTTTAGTTTTACAAACCGCGCGATTTCAGCCATCGATCCTGCGATTACTCACAGGGAAAATCGTCCCGGGATCGAAGATATAGTGGCGTGTGTCCCCACCCGCACCTAGGACATTTGCGGCTAGGGACAGCCGCCACTACACAATCCGCGGCACGCCTTCACCGTGTTGGACATCAACATCGCGATTGTCATCGGGCCGACGCCGCCGGGCACCGGAGTAATCGATGAGGCCTTCTCCGCGACCTCGTCAAAGGCTACATCACCAACGAGCCGATAACCACGCTCGTTCGTCGCGTCTTCCACCCGGTTAATTCCCACATCGACAATCACCACGCCCTCCCGCACGTGCGCCGCTTTGACGAAGTTCGGTTGGCCGATCGCAGCAATCAGAATGTCGGCGGAACGCGTGATCGCAGAGAGATCACGGGTGCGCGAATGGACGATGGTGACGGTCGCGTCCGTTCCTTTTTGCATGAGCAAAAGGGCAAGCGGCTTACCCACGATCATGCTGCGGCCGAGCACGACGGCATGCGCGCCGGAGATGTCGATCTTGCTTTCTCTGAGTAAACGCAAAACGCCGAGCGGGGTGCACGGAACGAATCCGGTCGGGTCCTCGAGCGCGAGCTTCGCAATGTTGAGTGGGTGAAAACCGTCGACGTCCTTGCGCGGATCGAGCGCACGCACAATCGCGGCTTCATCGATCTGCTTGGGCGGCGGCGACTGGACAAGAATTCCGTGAATCGCCGGATCGCGATTCAGCTCTTCCACGCGCGCGAGCAACTCCGATTGCGAGGTCGAAGCGGGAAGTTCCAGCTTCACGGAATGCAAACCGAGCTCGCGACTTATCTTGTCTTTCGAACGGACATAAGCGCGCGACGCTGGATTGTCGCCGACAAGAACGACGGCTAGACCCGGCGTAAGACCGCGCGATTTCAGTTCCGCGATTTCATGCCGAAGATCGACATAAACCTTTTCGGCAATGGCGCGGCCGTCGATCAGCTTGGACATAATCGAACTTAGAAGAGTCAGCGCCGTTCAACCAGCGTCATCATTGCCTCTTGCAAGCGAACTCGCTCCGCCTCGAATTCTTCCGGAGTCGTCGTTGGTTTTATCCGGTGCAACGGACCAAAAATAACCCGGACTGTGGAAAAAGGACGCGGCAGGATGAATCGGTCCCAACTGTTGACGCGCCAGCAGCTGGAGAATTCCAAGTTAATTGGCTGGATCGGAGCACCCGATTTTTGCGCGAGGAAGATGATTCCGGGTCCAAGCGCGTAAATGGGCCCGCGTGGACCGTCCGGCGTCATGAGGACATCGCGACCTGAAGCCAAAACGCCCGCCAGTTCCAACGTGGCGCTCGCTCCCATTCGCGAACTGGAACCGCGCACGACCTGAAAACCGAACCGCTCGGTTAAAGGCGCGATTAAATCTCCGTCGCGACTTGCACTTATCAAACCGGCACCAGGCCGGTGAGGAGCGAACTTGTTTAACACAAACGGAATCAGTAGAAGCCGATTATGCCACAACGAACCAATGTAGTTCTCGGCCAAGGGAGTACTGAGCAGAGCGGAGCGATCGTCGATTTCGAAACGCAAGGTGCCGGACCAAAGCTTGATCAGGCGAAATCCGATGGCGATCAACCAACGCGCGCGCCAACCCGCGATCTTCAACGTTTGCGAGCAGCTTTTTCGGTCTTATCCGGCCAGCGATAGGTACGCGGACTGGGAAGATCGAGTTGATCAAGGATTCGCCAAACCACGGTATCGACAAGATCGGCAAGCGATTTTGGCCGGCTGTAAAAGGATGGAATCGCCGGCAGCACCACTGCGCCGGCCTCGAGCAGGATCACAATATTGCGGGCGTGGATCAAATTCCACGGCGTTTCGCGCGGAACGAGAATGAGCTTGCGACGCTCCTTGAGAAAAACATCGGCCCCGCGCAATAAAGCGCTGTCGCTCGCGCCGGCCGCGATTCGGCCAAGCGTCGCCATCGAGCAGGGAACAATCACCATGGCATCGAAACGGGCCGAGCCGCTTACGTAAGGCACGTTCAGATCATTCTCCGCATGTTGCTTGACCGCGCCCGGGATTTTGAAGGCGTCAAGCTCCTGCGCGGCCACTTGTTTGGCGTGGGAACTCATCACCAGATGGACTTCGTGCGCAGAGCAATCAATTTGCTCGAGCAAGCGTTGCAAGTAAATCGTTCCGCTCGCGCCGGTCGCGGCGATGACAAGTTTCATCGTAAGAAATTACCCCGAGTTTGAATTTAGTCACTAATCGGGGCAAATAAGATACGTCATGGTCAAAAAGTTGTTACACACTCGTTACCGCGTGAAGGACTTGGAAAAGACGATTTCCTTCTACAAAGACGTGCTCGGTCTTAAGGAAATTCGCCGGCACACCTCCGGCCGCGGCTCGCAACTCGTTTTCTTCAAAGCGTCCGGAAGCGAGGAGGAAATCGAAATCTGCAAGTTCGACGAGAGCGGGCCGGTGATTGTCGGCCCCGATCTGACCCATCTGGCTTTCGAGGTGGACGATCTAGAAGCGTTTGCCCGCGAAGCGGCCGCGAAAGGTTATCCGCTGTCGGACGGACCCCACGCAAGCGGCAGTGGAAAGATCGCGTTCATCGATGCGCCGGAAGGCTACGAGATCGAGTTGATCGAACGCGGGCGGGTCGGATAGGCAAATTCGCGGGCAATTGCTTGCGCGAAACAAAACTTTATCGCTAACTTCCGGACTCCATGAAACTACCACGCCGCTCAATCACGTTTTTGTTCGCGGTCACATTTGCGTTGCGTGCGTTCGCCGTCGATCCCGAGACGGAGCCGGACGTGGTGCGGCCGACCGGCATTGAGAAGTCGCCGGCAAAGGAACATTCGTCAAAACCCAAACGCGCAAGATCGGCGATTAGATCATCAGAAGACGACGTGCCGATCGTCTCGACCGTTCCCGGCGGCAGCGTTCCGGCAACGGGCGCCAAATCCGTGATGATCGTTGATGCGCACAGCGGCCAAATTCTGTATGAAAAAAATGCCGATGAATTGCGACCGGCGGCGAGCACGCAAAAATTGCTGACGGCGTTGATTGTCGCCGAGCATGGTTTTCTCGATCAGCCAGTGCAGGTCGAAGTAATCGATACCATGGCTGAGCCAGTGAAACTGAACATCAAACCTGGCGACACCTATCAGCGCATCGATTTGCTGCGCGCGCTGCTCGTCAAAAGTCCAAACGACGTGGCGCGTTGTCTGGCGCGCGATAACGCCGGGAGCATCGAAGCATTTGCCGAAGTAATGAATCGACGCGCGATAGCGCTGGGCGCGACTCATTCGCATTTTATAAACCCAAACGGATTGCCGATGCCCGGGCAATATTCGAGCGCGCGCGACCTCTCTCTCATTGCGCGGGCTGCTTACGCCAATCCCACCATCCGCTCGATTGTTTGTCTTCCTCGACTTGTCTTTCGCTACGCGAACGGCCGGACGCGCGAGCTTGAAAATACGAACCAAGTTTTGAAACGACTTCCTTACTGCAATGGAATGAAGACCGGTTACACCGAAGCAGCGGGACATTGCCTGATCGCGAGCGGCTCCCGGCCTGGCCGCGACATCATTGTGGTGGTGCTGGGCGACAGCAAATCCGGTGTGTGGCGGGACGCATCGGCCCTGCTTTCCTGGGGCCTCTGGATGTAGCGGCCCGTTCGCTGCACACAATGAGCGACCTTTTCGCGGAGCAACTACAAGCGCTTCGCGCCCGTTCGTTGCATCGCAAGATGCGCGAGATTGGCAGCGCTCAGGGAGCGATTGTCGATCTTGTCGGCAAACGGCTGATTAATTTTTCTTCGAACGACTATCTCGGCTTGGCGAACGATCAACGGCTGCGCGATGCGGCTACGGCGGCGATTGCAGAATTTGGCGTCGGCGCCGGATCCTCACGCTTGATCAGCGGGACGCAATCGCCGCACTTGAAGCTCGAAAACGCGCTCGCGAAATGGAAGGAAACGCAAGCCGCGCTTTGCTTTAGCAGCGGTTACGCTGCCGCCGTCGGGACGTTGCCCGCCCTGGCCGGCAAAAGCGACGTTCTCTTGCTCGATAAGTTGTGCCACGCCTCGCTTATCGACGGCGCGAAATTGAGCGGCGCAATCCTGCGCGTGTTTCCGCACAATCACTTGGGAAAGCTCGAAAGCCACTTGGAATGGGCGAAACGCGAGCATCCCAATTCGCGTATTGTCATTGTAACCGAATCCGTTTTCTCAATGGACGGCGATCGCGTGCCGCTGCGCGAATTGATCGAATTGAAGAAACGCTTCGGCGCGCTCTTGCTGCTCGATGAGGCACACGCGATCGGCGTGATCGGGCCAAACGGGCGCGGCCTCGCTGCGGAAGAGGGTTTGAATGAAGATGTCGATGTCCAGATGGGGACGTTGAGCAAAGCGCTCGGTGGAAGCGGCGGTTACATCTGTGGAAGCCGCAGCTTGATCGAATGGCTGATCAATCGCGCGCGGTCTTTTATCTATTCCACCGCGTCGCCGCCCCCAATCGCGGCGGCTGCCCGAGCCGCAGTCGAGTTTCTCGCGTCGTCCGAGGGAGAACATCGCCGACTGCTACTTTGGAAGCGAATCGAACGGATGCGCGAGAGCCTGCCGGCAGATGCGGCAAGACCCGCGAATGCCGCCGGCAGCGCGATTTTTCCCTGGATAGTGGGCGATGAGCAGGCAGCGATCGACTTGTCGAGTGGACTCCAGATCGAAGGTTTTTTCGTCCCTGCGATCCGTTACCCGACTGTAACCAAAGGATCGGCGAGGCTACGGATTACCCTAACTGCATCACACGACGAAGCGCAGATCAAAGCGCTAGGTGACGCGCTACGCCGGCTTTCCGCGACGAAATAGACTTGATCCTTACGGCGTGCGCGAAGATGCCCAGTAACGGAGCAGCGGCGTCGGAACCATCTTCGGGTTATGATCCGGATCGCTCGGACCTTCCGCTGGAACATCTTCCGGTCCTTCTGCTGGCGGAGCAGGTTCTCCCGCCGTGGTGGTGTCCGCGTTGGCGTATTTGTTCTTTAAACGTTGCTCAAGGGTCTCGTGTTGAGCAGTAGACTGAGTGGTAGAACAGGCGGGAAGCAAGGCGAGGCCGAGCAAGCAAATGGCGATTTTGATTTTCATGACTCCGTATGTAACAAACGCCGGCTTATGCCGACGGTCTTTATAATTACTATATTCGCAGGTCGGAAGGCAAGTACCTTTTTCCCCTTTTATAAAAATCGTCCCAAGATTGGCTTCAGACGCTCTAGCGTCGCTGGAGGCCAGAGCCTTCGTTCGGTAATCAAAGCTGAGTCCAAGGACGTGTGTTCCGGCCAATTAGGCTCGCTCGGCATTCGCGGGATGACATCGGCAAGAACACGCTTTGCCATCTCGGCGTTCGCAGTCAAATGGCCAAAAACAGTCTGCGCCGAGACGGGTTCCTCGTCCACCTTCCAGCAGTCGTAGTCCGTGATCATCGCCATCGTGGCCAGCGCGATCTCCGCTTCGCGGGCCAGCTTCGCTTCCGGCAAGTTCGTCATGCCGATCACGTCGAAACCGTGCCGGCGGTTTAGTTCCGATTCCGCGCGCGTCGAAAACGCAGGTCCATCCATGTTCACATAAGTGCCGCCGTTGTGAGCTGTGATGCCGACCGTCCGCGCCGATTCGGCCAGCATTGTCCGCAGTTTTGTGCTGATTGGTTCGGCAAACGACACGTGAGCGGCGATCCCGTCACCAAAGAAGGTGTGAGTCGACCGCGAGCTGGTGCGATCGTAAAACTGCGACGGCAAAACAATATCCCGTGGCGCATATTTCTCCTGCAAACTGCCCACGGCCGTGACCGCGATAATCCAGCGTACGTTCAGTGAACGCAACGCGTAAATGTTTGCCCGATGATTCAATTCATGAGGTAGCAGACGATGGTCGCGTCCGTGCCGTGGCAAAAAATAAATCTGACGGCCGCTTAACTGGCCGCCAACGAGCACATCGGACGGGGGACCAAATGGTGTGTCGATCTTGAGTTCGGTCGTGCCCCGCAGCTCTTCCATTTGGTACAAGCCGCTGCCGCCGATGACGCCAATCGCGGGACTATCGTTCTTCATGCGAGCGGACGATTAGAGCGGAAAGATCGGCAAGTTGGAAGGTAGATAATCGCGTGGCGCCTGATGTCTTCCCTTTTTCCCATGAAGAACGTGGCGAACGCCGGTCGCCCGTGTATTATTTCGCCCGTCCATGCCGAAATTCTTCATCAAGACCTATGGGTGCCAGATGAACGAGCGCGACTCGGAGCAAGTTGCACACTCGCTCATTACGCGCGGTTACGAGCGCGCGACAAGTGAAACGGAAGCGGACGTTGTGCTTTTAAATACCTGCAGCGTGCGCGACATGGCGGATCAAAAGGCGCTCGGAAAAATGGGCATGCTCGGCCGCGTAGCTAAAGATCGGCCGCACGTTGTCTTCGGTTTTCTCGGGTGCATGGCGCAGGCGCGCGGCGAGTCGCTACTCAAGAATCTGCCGCATGTCGATCTTGTCGTCGGCACGCAGAAATTCCATCGCGTTGCCGATTACGTCGAAGACTTGATCGAGAGAAAACGGGACCGACGGATGGATGATCCGCGACTGTCGATTGTCGATATCGCAGAGGAATCCGGCTCCCAGGAAGCAATCCGCGAACAGGAACTGAAACCGAAACAGGCGACCGCGTTCGTTTCCATCATGCAGGGCTGCAACATGCATTGCGCTTTTTGCATCGTCCCGCAAACCCGCGGCTCCGAGCGCAGCCGATCCATCGCCGAGATCGTCCACGAAGTGGGTGCGCTCGTCGCGCATGGAGTGAAAGAGGTCACTTTGCTCGGGCAAATTGTGAACCTGTACGGACGCCACGAGTTTCCGAAGGTCGACGACAAGAACCCGTTTGTGCAGTTGCTCGAAGCCGTGCACGCGATTGACGGTCTGGAACGGCTGCGTTTCACTTCGCCGCATCCGATCGGGTTTCGCGACGATCTGATCGAGGCGTTTTCACGACTGCCAAAGCTTGCTGAGCACATTCATTTGCCGTTGCAATCCGGTTCCAACAGAATGTTGAAAGCGATGCACCGCGCTTACACCACGGAGAAATATGTCGATCTTGTCCGGCGACTCCGCAGAGTGCGTGATGGCATTGCGCTTACGACCGACATCATTGTTGGTTTCCCCGGCGAGACTGAAGACGATTACAAACAGACGCGCGATCTCGTCGAGGAACTCCAATTCGACAATGCCTTTGTCTTTCGCTACTCGCCTCGCCGCGACACGCCAGCTGCGAAAATGAGCGAACAAGTCGATGAACAAGTAAAGGAACAGCGAAACCAGGATCTGCTCGCCGTGATCGATAAATCCGCGTTCCGCGCTAATGAACGCCTTGTCGGCCATAAGCTCGAAATTTTGTGCGAAGGCCCGAGCAAGACGAACCCGGCGCGTTTGATGGGTCGCACACGCACAAACAAGATAGTTGTCTTCGAAGGCGACGACGAACTCGCAGGAGAACTTGTCGATCTTAGAATAGAGCGCGCCAACGGATTCAGCCTGTATGGAACACCAATGCACGAAGCCGGCGCATTCTTAGCAACGACCGCATCATGATTTACCACTTGCCTCTGCAAACCGTCGGCCTCATCGCGGGGATTTTTTTGGTCCTCCTCAGCTTGCCCGGAATATTGAAACCAGGTCTGGCGCAAAGTTGGGCAAAACGCCTTCCCCGCTCCCGCATAGCTGGAATCGTTCTGCTTACTGTCGATCTTGCCTGGAGTTTTTGGCTGCTCGCCACCATGGAGATGGGTGAATTTTCCTCATTCCGCCGGCCGCTCCTCATCGCGTTGCCGATCGGCTACTTGCTCGCCTTGCGCTTCGTCGATGAGTTTTTGGCTGTGCGCGCGCTCGGGATACTTTGCTTGTTGGCTGCGGAACCGCTACTGGACGCAGCGTTTTTCCGTTACGAAACTTCTCGTCTGATCGTGACCGTTTTCGCTTACCTGCTCATTATCGCCGGGCTCCTGTGGGTGACGATGCCTTACCTTTTGCGCGATCAAATCTCTTGGAGTAGCCGCAGTAACTTACGCTGGCGATTTATGCATGGTGCAGCGTTGCTTTACGGCGCAGCCATTTTGGCATTGGCGATAACGCGATACTAAAGCCTGTCGCCACAAACAGTCGACGCTCAGAGAGCCCCGCTACAGCAAGGAAGATTTAGGAGCTGATGCGCATCGGCATCAGGACGTAAAGGAACGGCGTTTGAATCTTGAGGACGCCGGGGCTCATCTCATCGATGAGATCGAGAAACACCTCGTCCTCGGTTAGATTGCGTAACGGCGCCATGAGGAATTCGGGATTGAAGGCGATGGAAAACTCGCGTCCTTTGTAAACGACCGGAAGCGATTCCTTCGCTTCGCCGACCTCGGGAGTATTGGCGCTAATTTCGATGTTGTTCTTGCTGAAACTGAGCTTGATCGAATTCGATTTGTCACTCGCGAGGAGCGAAACACGACGAAGGGAATTCAGAAACGTTTCGCGCTCGAGCGTGACTCGTTCCTTTGTTTCTCCGGGAATGACTTGCCGATAGTTCGGATAATTGCCTTCGATCAGCTTCGAAACGAGGAGCGTCTTGTTTAGATCAAACGCAATCTGCCCGCTGCCGACGCTGACCTTGAGCTCGCCGTCATCCGTCAACAGGCGTTGCAACTCGGTCACCGCTTTTGTCGGAACGATAATATCGGCTTCGTGGCTGCGCGGGAACTCCAGTTCCAGATCGACCATGGCAAGCCGGCGGCCATCCGTCGCCACCAGCGTAAGTTTGTTTTCCTTGAAACTGAAGAGCACGCCGTTGAGCACGTAACGCGTCTCGTCGGTCGAGATCGCATAGGAAGTCTTGCGCAGGCCGTCCCGCAAATCTTTTTGGCGAATGGTAACGACCTTGGCGTTTTCGAATTTCGGCAGTGGCGGAAATTCCTCCTCGGGCAAACCCAGGATTTTGAAAAAGCTTTGTCCGCTCCGGATGGAGGCCGCGTTCTTTCCATCGACATCGACCTGGATTTCGCTGGAGGGCAACTCGCGCACGATGGTGAAAAGACGGCGCGCTGGAAGCGTGGTGGCGCCTTCCTTTTCTACCTGTGCCTCAAAACTCCCGCGCACACCAACGTCCAGATCGGTCGTGGTGAGGTAAACTTCGTTGCCGTTTGCCTGAAGCAGAACGTTCGAAAGAATCGGCAGCGTCGTTCGCGTGCTGACTACGTTTTGAACCTGTTGCAGGCCCTCGAGCAGTTTTTCTTTCGTGACACTGAATTTCATGAACAAGTAGAGCGATTAAGATGTAAAGCTTCCGATTTTATTCGGCAACCGCAAAGTCGCGTGCGTTGGCCTGCGTTCTACTACCACGCAACACTTAATATTGATAAGAGATTCTCGGGCTTCGCTCAGGGGACAATGGCAGTCAACGTTTGAGTGAGCTGTCGATGAAAGAAATCGTCTGCCGAAGGCTGTCCTGCTCTGTCATGCGCCTCTTCACCAGCTTGCACGCGTGCAAGACCGTGCCGTGATCGCGTCCGCCGAACGCATCGCCAATTTCATTCAAGGACGCCTTGGTCAGCTCGCGCGCGAGATACATCGCCACCTGCCGCGGAAACGCGATGTTGGCCGGCCGGCGCTTACTCGTCATATCGGCGATGCGCACGTCGAAATGTTCGGCCACGCGCCGTTGAATCTGCTCGATCGTGACCGAATGCCGTGCTTCCTCTTGCAGAATATCCTTAAGCAGGTGCTCGACCACCTCATTGGTAAGCTCCTTGCCGCTGAGCGACGCGAATGAAGCAACGCGCATCAGAGCACCCTCCAGACGCCGCACGTTGCTACGAATCCGATTCGCCAAAAACTCAAGAACCTCGTCGCGTAACTTGATCTGCATCGTGCGCGCCTTCTTGCGTAGGATGGCCATGCGCGTTTCGACGTCGGGTGGTTGCAACTCGGCGGTCAGGCCCCATTCGAAGCGCGAAACCAGACGGTGCTCGAGGTTCGCGATCTCCGAAGCCGGTCGATCGCTGGAAAGCACGATCTGTTTATATCCGTCGAACAGGGTATTGAAGGTGTGAAAGAATTCCTCCTGCGAACGTTCTTTGCCCCCCAGAAACTGGATGTCGTCGATCAAAAGCAGATCGGCCTGGCGGTAACGTTTCCGGAACTTGACCAGATTGCTGTGCTGAATCGCGTCGATGAACTCGTTGATGAAAAGCTCGCTCGAGAGATACATCACCTTGGTATTTTTCTTTTTCGCGACAACGTATTGGCCGATCGCCTGCATCAGGTGCGTCTTGCCAAGCCCAACTCCGCCGTAGACAAAGAGCGGATTGTAAGTTTTTGCAGGCGATTGCGCGACGGCGAGGCTGGCGGCATGCGCGATCTCGTTGTTTGGGCCAACCACGAACGACTCGAAAGTATTTCGAGGATTAAGCCCGAGCGCGCTGCCGATCGACTTTGTTTCGCGAACAGAATCGGATTTGCTCTCCTTCTCGGCGCTTGGTCCTTCGATGTCCGATTCCATCGACGGTTCCGAGGGTGAGAGGAAGTTGACCTCCCGTGGCGCGCCGAAGGCGGTGACAATGGCCGCTTGCAGCGCCGACATGTGGTTACTCTCGATCCAGAATTGATAGATATTATTTGGAACGCGAAACGTGAGCACTCCGTCGGTCGCGTTGACGAGCTCGACCGCAGAAAACCAGCGCTTGAAGGTATCGGCGCTGACCTGCGGCTTTAGCGCAGCCGAAAGTTCTTTCCAGAGTTGAGTACACTTCTCGTCCATGTCGACTTGTTAACAGCGTTACACAATTGCCACAAAGGCAGATATCGAAGGAAATTGCTGGGTGAAACGCAGTTTGCGTCTTGTCATCGCGAGAGTCATTACGCTGGTAGAATCGTGCGATGAACTTGTAAAACGTGTGAAATACGAGGGGAAACTCTCGTTACCAAGGCGACCTGCTGGAGTTCTGTGGTTAGGATCCGCATGTTCTTTCGAGGGAGATCTCCGCGAGCGATGTTTGGGTTCATTCTAGGCGTGCAAATTTTTTCAAAGCTGTTCACATCTTATTAACAATCACTGCCTTCCGCCCTGCCAGCGGCTTGAGATTAGAAATCGGCATCAACATCGACAAGAAAAAATCTGAATTTTATTTTCTGATGCCGATTAAAAACATCTTGACTGAAAAAGCGAACCAATATCGTCCCAGCACCGAAATTTTGCGCCAACAAGCGAAGTTGACCGCAACCGTGCCTGCGCGCATTTTCCCCCTCTTCGCCCGTGAAACGCCCCTTCCTTTGTAAACTCGGAGTCACCTAGAAATGCGACGCGTCCTGTTTTCGCTCTGTGCTTTTCTTCTCGCGGCCTCTTCAGTCAGCGCCGCCGAGGAACTGCTGCCGCCTTTCGGGTTTCGATGGAACGATCCGATGTCGCGAGTGGAAGCGGTCCTCAATGGGGCCAAGGCGAAAATCGTTTCGCGCGACAAAAAAGAAAATCGCGAGGTCTGGACCGTGGAAGGTCTGGTTCATCCTGGACTACAGCGAACATTGTTTACCTTCAAACAAGGATCGCTTTTCGGCGTCGAGCTGCAATACGAGTATCCGGATTGGACGATTGAGCGTTACAACGAGCGGATGGGAGAGGTTCGCCGGTACTTTGATTCTAAATTCGGCACCGGAACGCTCGTCTCGCGCACTCGTGATAATGATTCCGACGTCATCCAAACTTTGGTCGGATATAAGTGGGACGTCGGCACGACTACGCTCGAGCTTTTTTACTTCTCAGCCCAACGCGGCCACGATCTCTACCGGACAATCAGCGTCAATTACAAAGCACTCTGATCGACGACCACTCGCCGGTCTTTCGCGCGGCCGCGTTTCGTTTCCTTTTGCAATCGCTTCAGCCGGCTGGCCAAACTCACTTTCGTCGCGGAATTCATCCGATCGACGAAGAGAATTCCGTTAAGATGATCGATCTCGTGTTGAATGGCGCGCGCCAGCAACCCGGTCGCTTCGATCTCAATCTTTTCGTTTTCGAGAGTTTCGGCGTGTACGATCACGGATTCCGCCCGCTCTATATCGCCCGTAATATCAGGAAAGCTTAGACAACCCTCGCTTCCGACTTCGGTCTCCGCGCCCAACGTGATCCGTGGATTGATTAGTACGAGCGGCATCTTCGCCTTTGGATCGACATGTTCGCCGTTGAAAGTCATCGTGCTCGGCCGGTCCTCCACTGGCGAAACGTCCAGCACAGTGAGCTGAATCGCTTCGCCTACTTGCTGCGCGGCCAATCCGACTCCGTTGACCGCCTGCATCGTCTCAAGCATGTTGGTGGCAAGCTTGCGAATGCGATCGTCAACCTTGTCGATGCGTTTGCCTTTGGCCCGCAAGATCGGCTCGCCGTACTCGAAGATCGACAATCTCATTTTCCCTCGTGCGTAAAGGCCGGCAGGTTTTTCACGCCCGCCAGTTTCAACGCGTCCATCACTTTAATGATCATCCCAAAGGACGCCTTCTTGTCAGCCTGCAAAGCAAGGGAAGATTTCTGCGTGGGCGACAGGTTTCGCACGGCGCCTTCCAGTTCCTCCACGGCAATAGTATTTCCATCCAGCTTGACCTCGTCGTCCTGGTTCACGCTCACGAGCGCATGGTCGAGTTCAGCGGGCGCGCTGGTCGCGGTCTTGGATTCCGGAAGATTGATCTGAACTTCCGGTTGATCTTTCTTGAACGTGGTCGAGACCACAAAAAAAATGAGAAGGATCGTCAAAATATCGACCAGCGAAACAATGATGATCGACGGTGCCCGCCGTTTGCGGACTGCGAATTTCATGGCGCGACGTTACTTCACGTCATCGGCACCGGAGCTGGCGGTGACGCCGGAATGACTTGTCGCGGCGGTGGCGTTTCGCCCGCGAGACGGCCGTAGTAGCATTTTGAGAGAAGATCGGTGACGAGCGATTCCATTTCCACCGACATCACTTCCACTTTCTTCGAGAAGTAAACGAACGCGACCAAACTCGGGACCGCAATTCCCAAACCGAAAATCGTGCAGCTAAGCGCCTCGGAAATTCCAAGCGCGATCTGTTTTGCGTCCGCGGAGCCGGCGCTCAAGCCGAGGCTCGCGAAGACGTGAATCAAACCCGAGACCGTGCCGATCAATCCGATGAGCGGCGCGATACCGGTGATTACTTCCAGCAAGACGAGGCCCTTCTCGAGCCGCACCATTTCGTGGCGCGCGCGTGTCTGGACGGTATCGACATTTTCCGAACGCGGCCAGCGCAAGTGCGCCAACGCCACCCGTACGATGCGTGCGAGCGAGGATGGATCGTAATGCACGATGCGCGCGAGCCGCTCCGCGCTCGCCCCAGGCACCAAACGCTCCATTTCACTTTCAACCACCAGCGGCAGCACGTTTTTTTCCCGCAAAGCGAAGGTGCGCAAAATGATTGTCGTCAGCGCAACGATCGAACACAACAGCAGCGGCCACATAAACAGGCCGCCCTTGGTGAAGAATCCTGTTACGGTCTGCAACGATTCCGGGAGTTGAGCGATTATCTGAACGGCGATCATCGGTTGGCGAAAATAGTGAATGGAATATCCATTTCCATACCCTCGGGCGGAAGCGTGGTCGCGAGATCATCAGACATAGGAGGTATTTGCGCTTCCTGAACGGATTGAATGCAGATATTTGCGAATGCTTCGTTTGCGGTGTTTTCGACGACCTTGAGATTCTTCACCTGTCCGCTTCGGTCAACATCAAAGACAAGGCGCGCCGTGCCAATACTAACTAAATCTCCCTGTCTCTCAACGTATGAGTACCAGCGCGACCCAATCGCATCTAAGAGGAATTTTAGGTAACGACCGCGCGGTGTTCCCAGCGCGTTGACAGAAGAAATGCCGCGGTTCGTGATTCGCCCCGAAAGACGAGTCTGTTCTTTATACGCTTGATAGGAAGACGCCCGTTGCTGTGGCGTAGAGCTCGGTCTCGATTCCGGGGTTGGAGTCGGTGTCGGCCGCAGCATGGCAAGTTGGTCCTGCGGCGTGCTCGTCGGCTGAGGCGTAGGCGCTTCACTCGGTTTGGGTGTTTCCTGCGGAGGCGCGCTTGGCTGCGGCTGTGCTCCTTGGTTCGCCAACGTATATTGGTGCGTGTCCAAATCCACTGCGGGACGGTCTTTTCCTTGTTGCGACGGCAGCGGGATATCGCCCGTCGCAGGCTGCTGACTGGCCGCGACCGAATTCGCGTTCGATTCAAATGTTTGTTCCTTAGGCGGTTCGACCGTTTTTTTCGATTCGTCCGTCTCCATGAACATCGGATTCTTCTTCGTTACGGGCGCAGGCGTGGACAAATCGACAAAGGACAATTCTATCGGCTTCTCTTCCTCCGCCACGGCGTGCGACGAAAATAATCCTCCGGAAACGGCAATCAAATAACCAATCACCAGATGAAGGAGAAGCGCCGCCAAGAGCGCAATTAGGATCTTGCGCGGTTCGCCCTTCTTCTCGGCTGCATCGTCCGCCGAATGGCCAATTATGAACTCCGAAGTCACCATGAATTTAAGGAGCGAACATTATCTCAGCGTGGGGGCGCTGACAAATTAGCCCGCGCCGCCATCCGCGCATGATGAAACAAATACTGCTGCGCGTATCCGCCGTGTTCGCCAAAATGTGTTTCCGCAAACGCGCGCAAACGGCCCGCCGTCATATTTCTCTTTCGCGGGAAATATTGCTCCCTCAGAACGCGCTCGATCCAGACGTCGATCGGGAAAGCACGCAAACGTTCGTAAGCAAATAGCATCACACAATTAGCAACCTTCGCGCCCACACCCGGCAGTTCGCACAGGTTTGCGCGAAGGTCGACATCGGAAAGCGCGGACCATTTCTCCAGATTAACCGCGCCCGACTCGACCAGTTGCGCCGTGGCCAGCAAATTCTTCGCCCGATAACCGAGCGCGCATTCGCGCAACGCCTTCTCGGAACTTCCCGCCAACCGTGCCGGCGCCGGAAACGTAAATAACTCGGAGTTCCCGATCTCGCGTCGTTCACCGAAGCGTTCCCGCAATTTTCTCGAGATCTGGCGGATGTGCGCGACCTGCTTCATCGACGATGTAATGAACGTGGCCAGACATTCCCATCTCGGCTGGCGGATAATCCGCAGCCCGCGGCAATAACTCCGCGCGGCATTCATGATCGGATCGTCCGGAAACGAACGGCAAATTTCCGCCAGCGGATGATCGAACGCGAAATAATTCACCACCATTCCGGATAGGGTGGGCGAATCGCCACTCCGGCTCGGAGCGCCGTGACCCACCAGCGCCACATCTCCACGCTGCTCCACCCAAACCGCGCGATCTCCAATCGTTCCATAAAATCGGTTTCCGATTTTTTCCCAATGAAAGACCTGACCGGAGTCGAGCGTCATCGCGAGATCGAAATCAGGCGCATCAATTTCAGTCAGCTTCATCAAAGATTTCTTGGCCACAGATTAACACGGATCAAACACAGATGATCTGACTCGGAATTCTTTTCTGAATCGGTGCAAATCTGTGTTCATCTGTGGCTGAAGAAAATCCTCTTTGCGGGTTGGCAAAATTCTGTCACCTAAGATCGACATGGATAGCCGACTCGCGATCGATACCGGAGTTCTGCTCCTTTATTTCTTCATCATCATCTTCATCGGCCTGCGCATGGGCCGAAAGGAAGACAACCTCGAAGATTTTGCCCTTGGCGGTCGGCGCATTCCGTGGTGGGCCGTGCTCGCCTCGCTGGTGGCGGCGGAAACAAGTGCCGGCACATTTTTTGGCACGCCCGGGGAAGGCTTCAGTCAACGCAACTACACCTACTTGCAGCTCGCCTTCGGCACGATCATCGGACGCGTTCTCGTCAG